>JADHEF010001903.1_pt1 | contig 10794 bp, 11 predicted proteins | sample 8952391 | NCBI WGS metagenome assembly JADHEF01 (sample SAMN16124439, study PRJNA663245) | bioreactor sludge metagenome | isolation source: sludge (nitrite) | place: India:Bengaluru | collected 2019-02-28
CGAACAACAGGCCCGCCAGCAAACGCATGTTCATGTACCACTCCTTGCAAACCGAAAAGACGTGCAGACACAGGCGCGCACGCCAGGGTGGCGAGCGACGCAAAAGCGCAGATCAGTTCAGGCGAGGTGTGGCGAGAAGGTGAAGGCAAACAGCACGCTGCGGCGGCGCTTGAGCACCGTGTCGCTCGGCCACGCACGACGCAAGGCCTGGAAGGCAGGCTGACGGGCGTGTGGCAGGGACTGGGTACGGCGCATTGCTTTGACTACTACGCAGGTGGTTGGAAAAAGAGGCGGCACTCTAGGCCAAGGGTGTCAGGTCGTCAATCGTCGGGGCTGCAACGCAGCCCCAGTGATATCAGCGTTTACCCGTAGACGGCAAGAACACCGCCAACAAGCCGAACAGCGGCAGGAACGAGCACACCCCATACACATATTCAATGCCGCGCAGGTCCGCCACATACCCCAGCAGCGCCGCACCAATGCCGCCAAAGCCGAACATCAGCCCGAAGAAGATACCGGCGATCATGCCCACGCTGCCCGGTACCAGCTCCTGCGCATAGACCACAATCGCGGAAAACGCCGACGCCAGGATAAAGCCGATCACCACGCTCAACACCGTGGTCCAAAACAGGTCGGCATACGGCAGTGCCAAGGTGAACGGCGTCACACCCAGAATCGAGAACCAGATCACCGCCTTGCGCCCGATGCGGTCACCGATCGGCCCGCCAAAGAACGTGCCGGCCGCCACCGCGCCGAGGAACAGGAACAGGTGCAGCTGCGAACTGGCCACCGACACATCGAACTTCTCGATCAGGTAGAAGGTGAAGTAGCTGGTGAAGCTGGCCATGTAGAAGTACTTGGAGAACACCAGCAAGCCCAGCACGATCAGCGCTGCGATCACCCGGTTGCGCGAGATGCCGTGGGTGGCTTGCACCGCCTTGCGCGCCTTGGCCTGGTTGAGGTGCTCCTTGTACCAGCCACGCAGCATCAAGGTGACGCCAAAGAAGAACAGCGCGGCCAGGCCGAACCAGGCGACGTGGGTCTGACCGAATGGAATGACAATGGCCGCCGCCAGCAGCGGGCCCAGGGCCGAACCGGTGTTGCCGCCCACCTGGAAGGTCGATTGGGCCAGGCCGAAGCGCCCGCCAGAGGCCAAGCGTGCAATACGCGAGGTTTCCGGGTGGAACGTCGATGAGCCGATACCGACCAGCGCCGAGGCCAGCAAGATCATCGGGAAGCTACCCACAAAAGCAAGCATCACGATGCCCACCAGCGTGCACAAGGTGCCCATCGGCAACAGGTTCGGTGTCGGCCGGCGGTCGGTGAAAAAGCCGACCCAGGGTTGCAGCAACGAAGCGGTGATCTGGAACGTCAGCGTGATCAGGCCGATCTGGGCAAAGCTCAGGTCGTAGTTGGCCTTGAGCATCGGGTAGATCGCCGGCAGCACCGACTGGATCAGGTCGTTGATCAGGTGCGCCAGCGCGCAGAAACCGATGATGCTACTGGTGGCCATTTGCCTAAATCTCCGTCCTCAGGTTTGGGATCCGATTATCAGGAAACAAATAGATACATAGCTACCTTTTTTATCCCTCCGTCGCGACGTACTTGAAAATGGTTCTCAATATAATTAGCATCCTTGACCCATACCCCTGTCATCGTTGGGCGAAACGGCCCCTATCGTGAGCAGACCTACCCATGAGCCCGATGCCCGCCATACAGCTGCAGCCCGACCCACAGCAGGAAGCGCTGGAGTGGTTTTCGCTGTTGCGCCAACCCGGCTGTGACGAAGCCCAGCGCCAGGCATTTGCGGCCTGGTGCCAGGCCCCCGAAAACGCTCGCGCCTATGCCGAGCTGGAAACGTTCTGGCAGCAGTTGCAGCCACCACCCGCCCGCCCCCGCCCACGGCAGGTCACTGTGCGCCGCAGTCACCTGGGCAAATGGCTGGCACTTGTGTTCCTGCTCGTATTAAGCGCCGCGGCCTACCTCTACTGGCCGCTGATGCAGCGCCTGGCCAGCGAGCTGCACACCGACGTGGGCGAACGCCGCAGCACGCGCCTGGCAGATGGCACCACGCTTAACATGGACAGCGCCAGCGCCATGAACGTCGACCTGCGCGGCCGCACGCGTCAACTGCACCTGGTACAGGGCCAGGTGTACCTGGAGGTTGTGCTCGATGGACGGGCGATGGAAGTGGAAGTGGGCAGCGCACGCATCCAGGTGTTCGGCACCCGCCTGCAGGTCGCCCGCCATGCAGATCATGATGAACTCGTGGTAATCAGTGGCAAGGCCATGGTCACCCAAGGGGGGGATCAACGCATGGTCTCGGCAGGTGAGCGGGTTACCTTTGATGACATGCGTATCGACCCGGTGCAGAAAGCCGACCTGAAAACCGCCGATAGCTGGCGCAACGGCCGCCTGAAAGCCACCGACATGCCTTTGGGGCAGGTGCTGGAGCGCCTTGCCGGGTACCAGGGGCAACGCCTGTGGATGATGGATGAACAAATGGCCCATCGGCGCGTAAGCGGTGATTTCAACCTCGACCAGCCACAGGAAAGCCTGCAATCCCTGGCTGCGGCCCAGCATCTGCAGCTTCAGGGCGTGCTCGGGCACTGGCTTGTGGTGCGCTAGAACCGGCCCTGCCCGCTAAGTACCAAACAAGACGAAGGGCTTACCGCAAGGTAAGCCCTTTTTCTTTGCCTGCGAAAAAGGGCTCGCCCGCCAGCAACTGTCTTTTAAAAAGTCCAAAGCTGGCGCTATCCCTGTAGGAGCGGCTTTAGCCGCGAACACCGGCGAAGCCGGTGCCATATACCGCGTTGCGTTCTTCGCGGGCACGCCCGCTCCCACAGGGTGTGGCGGAGGTCCGCTAAGTATTCAGAACTCCCACTTCGAACTCACCATGAAATTACGCGGCTCGCCATACGACGCGCTGTTGAAGTTGTCATCGAATGAACTGAAGTACTTTTCATCAAACACGTTGTTCACTGTGGCGGTCGCCGACCACTGCGGCGTGAGTTGATAGCGAGCCATCAGGCCAACGGTGGCATAGTCTCCCTGCTTGATCTTCACCGGGTTACCGACCTGCCACGGCGTGGCCGTGAAGTGCATACCGCTCTGCCAGTTCACACCACCACCAACGGTCAGACGCTCCAGTTCACCAGACAGCTGATAAGTGCTCCACAGCTTGAACATGTCCATCGGGATGGTGGTCTTGACCCGCTCGCCGTCATTGTCCTTCACCCTGGAATGGGTATAGCTGGCTGCCAGGTTCCAGCCCGGCGCCAGCTCCCCGCTGACCTCCATGTCGATACCGCGGGTGGTGGTCTTTTCTGCGCGATACGCGGTGATCAGGCCATCACTGCCGGCCACGGTCCCGTCGGCCACGGCATCGTTGTCCAGCTTGACTTCATACAGCGCAAAGACGGTGTTCAGGCGGCCACCGAAATACTCGCTCTTCAGGCCAAGTTCGTAGTTGTCCCCTTCACGCGGCTCCAGCAGCTTTCCTGCCTGGTTACGGTAGGGCTGCGGCTTGAAGATACTGGTGTAGCTGGCGTAGACCGAGTGCACATCGTTCAGGTCGTAAACCACGCCTGCATAGGGCGTCACCTCCCCCGTGGCCTTGACCGAATCATCGGTGTCGTAGGGCTGCAGGCTGGCAACGTGGTAATGGAACAGGGCGTCGTACTGGTAATTGCTGACCCGCGCACCCAGGATCACCGACAGATCATCCGTCGGTTTCAGGCGCGTCGCCAGGTAGGCCCCGGTTTGGCGCTGGTCGATATCATCGTCTTCACGGTTGAAGTTGTAGGACGGTGTCGGGCCTTGGTTGTCCCAGGTCCAGATGTTCACCGGCACACCGCTGACGCCATTGTTGCTGCTGCCGTTCGCCAGCAGGTTGCCAAAGCCGTTGCGGCGGTTCTCATAGCTTTGGTAATTGAAGCCCATCACCAGCTCGTGTTCACGCCCCAGCAACTGGAACGGGCCACTGAGCATCACATCGATACCGCGTTGCTTCTGCGTGTTGTCACCCTTGGTGGCGGTGTAACGCAAACCGTCGCCCGTGGTCGGGTTGACCACGCCCGTGGTGGTGCCGACGATGACCGAGTCGTAATCGCGGGTGCCGTACAGATAGTTGGCGGCGAGCTTGAGCGACCAGTCTTCGCCCAAGCGCTGCTCAAGCGAGGTGAAGGTGTTCACCGACTCCTGATGGTTGCTGCTATCGCGGCTGGCACCGTTGTACGAGCGCGGCATGCGGTACTGGAAACCACGCCCAGAGCCATCGGTGGCCACAACCGGCAAGCCGGTGGTGGAGAAACCACGCGGGTCGCTGTCCAGGTACTCCACGCCCAGGGTGAACAGGGTATCCGGCGTCAGGTCCATCTCGCTGACGCCATATACGATGGTCTTCTGCTGCTGCAGGTGGTCGGTGAAGCTGTTGGCCTGCTGGTACGCCGCCACGGCACGGCCGCGCACCGCGCCGTTGTCGGTCAGCGGGCCGGACACATCCACTTCGGTGCGGTACAGGTCCCAGGAACCGAGCCCGCCACTGATGTAGCCCTTGAAGTGGTCCGTTGGCTTCTTGCGCACCAGGTTTACCGTGCCGGACGGGTCGCCCGCCCCGGTCAACAACCCGGTGGCGCCCCGCACCACTTCGACCCGGTCGTAGATGGCCATGTCCGACAGCGCCTGGGGCAGCGCCTGGCTGAAGGCGAACGTGGTGGTGGGCATGCCGTCATATTGGTAGCTGTCGATCGCCAACCCACGAGAGAACACATACAGGCGGTCACTGCCAGGGCTCTGCACGTTGACCCCTGGCGTTTGCTCAAGCACTTGCCCGATGCTGCGCAGGTTCTGGTCTTCCATCCGCTGGCGGGTCATCACGCTGACCGACTGCGGCGTCTCGCGCAGGCTGAGGTTGAGCTTGGTGGCGGCGTTCGTGATACCCGTGGTGTACGAACCCGTGCCCTCGGTGGTGCTACCCGGCAACTGACTATTGATGGTGGTGACGCCCAACTCCAGCGCCCCGTCATTGCCCGGCACGCTGACCAGTACAAAGCCATCGGCACTCCCTTGCGCCTGCAGGCCCTGCCCGCCCAGCAGCACGGCAAACCCTTCATTCACGCCGTAACTGCCCTGCAAACCGGTGCTGCGCAGCCCTGCCACCTGGCTGGCGTCGAACGAAATGGCCACGCCGGCCTGGCGAGCGAAGCTGCTGAGCACATCCCCCAACTGCCCTGCCGGGATGTCATAGCGCTGCACCTGCTGCTGGGCTGCGGCCACAGGCGCCAGCAGCAGCGGCAGGCTGCCCAGCCCCAGGTGAAGCCCCAGGGCCAGCGCATTGCGAGGCGTGAAAGGGATGCGCGCGCGCAAGTTCGAAAGCATGTTCCCGATACTCCGTTATGTTGGCTTACGACAAGGACGCACGGAAATCGAGAACTGGAAGCAGACAGGAATGTTTTTTATCTGAGCTCGGATTCAGGCAGGTAGCGCACCCGCGTGATCCAGGGCGTGTAGTGATCGATGCCCAGCGGCAGACTACGTGCCAACAGGCGCAATGCCCGCTCACTGTCGTCGGCCGGCAAGACAGCGGTCACGCGAATGTTTGCCAGGGCCTTGCGGTCGAACAGCAGGTAGCCCGAATGGTTACGGCTCAGCTGTTCGAGCACCTCGACCAGCGGCCGCTCGCGTACCACCAGCTGGTGCCGGGCCCAGGCCTGCTCCACGCCCCTGCCGTCGACAGGCTGTACTTCACCTGGCCCCGTCGCGTCGAAATGCAGTTCCTGGCCTGCCGATACCACCCGGCGCTGGCCATGGCTGTCGACTTCGGTAGTGGATTCGATCATTGCCAGGCGTGAGCCTTCGGCCAACTGCTCCACGACAAAACGCGTGCCCAACGCCCGCACACTGCCATGTTCGGTCACCACCTTGAACGGACGCCCGGCGTCCTTGGCCACATCCACCAGGATTTCCCCGCGCAGCAGGCGAACCGTCCGCGTGCGGTCATCGAAGTCCAGGTCGACGGCAGATCCGCCGTCCAGCCGAAGCAGGCTGCCATCAGGCAACTGCCGCGTGGCCCATTCACCGCTGCCGGTGCGAATATCGGCCAGCAGGTAGGCCGGCCCCTGCTGCACGAACAGCACCAACGGCAAGGCCAGCACCACAGCCAGCGCGAGCGCCTTCATGGCGTTGGCCGAACGCCGTTGCTGCTTGAACGCCCGCAGCGCACTGCGGGCTGGCGCATGCTTGAGCACCTGCAAGGGAGCCAAGGTTTCCTGCATACGCTGGAAGGCTTCGAGGTGCTCGCTGTCCTGCTCCAGCCAGGCACGAAACGCCTCACGGTCGCGACCGCTGGGCTGGTCGTCCAGGCGCACGAACCACTCGGCGGCCTCATGAAGAACTTCCGGGCTCACAGGCAGGCCTCTGCGGCGGCGTGACAGGCCAGCAGCGCTTGCACCAGGTAGCCTTGCACACTCTTGGTGGACACCTGCAAATGCTCGGCGATTTCGCTGTGGCTCAGGCCTTCGAGATGGCGCAGCACAAACGCCTGGCGTACACGCGGCTGCATGCGCGACAGGGCACGGTCGATCTGCTCCAGGGCTTGTATTGCCGTGTGAATCTGCTCGGGAGATGGCGCTTGCTCCATCTGTTCCACATGCAGCGCCAACGCTTCGCGATAGGCTTGCTCCAGCTTGTGCCGACGGCCACGGTCGATCAGCAGGCGCCGCGCCACCGTCGCCAGCAAGGCCCGAGGCTCGCGTGGGGCGACGTAACTGCCAGCACTGAGCAAACGAACGAACGTGTCCTGGGCCATGTCTGCGGCATGCTGCGGGCAGTTCAGGCGCTGGCGCAACCACACCAGCAACCAGCCGTGATAGCCCTTGTACAAGGCATCCAGGGTGTCTACGGCGGCGGGAGGGGTTGATTTCATCGCGAAGCTTCGCAAATGGGAATGATTCTATTCTAAGTGGCCATCACCCCAACTTGCAATCGCCGCCTCAACGCATACCCGTCACCGCCACTGCCAAACCAAGCCCGATCAACGCCAGCCCGATCACTCGGTCCACCAGCACTTGCCGGTCGATCATCGCCTTGCGCAATGCCGTGCTGGAGAAGAACACCGCCACCAGGCTGAACCACAGCCAGTGGGCAAAGGACATGAACGCCCCGTAGGCGAAGTCCAGCACCAACGGGCTGCCGGGCTGGACGACCTGAGTGAACGCACTGATGACAAACAACATGGTCTTGGGGTTGAGGGCATTGGTCAGAAAGCCCGTTCGCAGGGCTTGCAGCACGCCACCAGCGGTTTGCCCTACACCCTCCAGGCTGATGCGCCGGGTATTGGTCAATGACTGGTAGCCCAGATAGATCAGGTAGCCCGCACCCAGCACTTTCATGGTGAAGAACAAAGCCGGGCTCTGGCTGATGAGCACTGCAATGCCCAACACCGTGTACAGCACGTGCACCTGCACGCCCAGCGCAATGCCCACGGCAGCGGCCAGCCCGGCCCTTCGGCCCTGTGCATAACTGCTGCGGGTGACCATGGCGAAATCGGCGCCGGGGCTGATGACGGCGAGCAGGGTGAACAAGGCGACGGCGATGAGTTCGGTCATGGGAGGTAGCTCTCGATAGGCGATGGAAATGCACAGGCCGGATGATTATCGAGCGCTCACAGGTAGGGAAAAATCGATTTATAGTGAAGCGTATCTGCTAGTTTTCTTCACAGATATGCATAACTTTCGCCGGCCTCTTCGCGGGTAAACCCGCTCCCACAGGTAGTGTGCTGCCCTCAGGTTTATTGGGGTCCCTGGGAGCGGGTTTACCCGCGAAGAGGCCAGCACAGGCAAACAGAGATGCCATGAAACTTCCACCGCTCAACGCCTTCCGCTACTTCGACATCGCCGCCCGGACCGAAAGCTTCGTGCGCGCCGCCGAGCACCTGCACGTCACCCACGGCGCCGTCAGCCGCCAGGTACGCCTGCTTGAAGAACACCTCGGCGTGGACCTGTTCGAACGCCGTAACCGGGCCATTTTCCTCACCCCAGCCGGCCGCGCCCTGCAAGGCACCACCCAGGCGATCTTCGAACAGCTCGAAGGGGCCGTGCAGCGCTTGCAACAACAGGCCCGCGACAATGTGCTGGTGCTGTCCTGCGAGCCGACCATCGCCATGCGCTGGCTGATCCCGCGCCTGCCGCGCTTCCATGCCGACCACCCCGACCTGCAGTTGCACCTGGTAGCCGCAGGCGGGCCGCTGGACTTCGCCCGTAGCGGTGTCGACCTGGCAATCCGCCGCGACGACTTTCACTGGGATAACCAGCTGTACAACCAGAAAATCTGCGACGAATGGATCGGCCCGGTGTGTCACCCCACTGCCCCCAACCAGCTGAACGGCCAGCGCCTGCTGCACAGCACCACCCGCCCCGGCGCCTGGCCCACCTGGTTACGCCTCAGCGGCCAGCAGGCGCGGCATAACGAACGCAGCGACTACGAGCACTTCTACCTGTCGATCCAGGCCGCCAGCGCCGGCTTGGGCGTGGCCATGGCCTCAGCCCTGATGGTGCGCGACGAACTCGACAGCGGGCAGCTGCAGGCGCCCTTCGGTTTTGTCCGCGATGGTTCGGCCTACTACCTGCTCAGCCCACAACCGGTCGAAGACGGCGGCAAGCGCCAGCGTTTTGCCGAATGGGTCACAAGCGAATGCCAGCGCTGCCTGGTTCACTTGGGCTTGATGCAGAACGACGAGCCGGCGCTGCCATCGCCGCCCCAGGTGCGATAGCCGGCGGTGTCCACATGGATACGCCCGGAGGGGTAGCGCCCCAGGCCCATGTTCCAGGCCTGGCCATACTGCTGCCAGAAGCGGCACAGCGGGTTGGGATCGGCCCAGGCCGGCAACAGGATATCGACGGCGAAGGCACGGGTATGGGCACTGTTGGCAGCACCGCCTGCGCAGGTATTCAGGCGTGGGTTACGGTAGGCGGAGACCACTTCGAACTGGCGCAGGATGCCTTGATCATCAAGCGTCTTGATCAGCGAGAGGGTCGAACGTACAGCCGACCAGTTGCTGGCAGGCGGCACGGCAAAGGGAGACGCCTGGCACAGCTTCCAGTCCGAGGCCGAGCGCAGCAACTGGTGGATAGGCACTACACCGTAAAGACGGGCATCCACCAGCATTTCACGGAAAGGCCGGGTTTGATGGTCGCCAGCCCATTGGGCGAACATCCACAGATCGCGTTCGTCGGCGTGGGACACGCCGCCCAACGCCAAACATAGTGTCAGCACTCCCCTCTTGGTACCGTTCATATCGGCTCCCCTTTCCAACGTGATCGACTCGAATGTTTCGCGTTATTTCACGCGCAATGCCAGGAAATACTATTCCTCGGTATCGATCGCCCATTGTCAGCCATCATTGCCCTGCAACTGTTCGCCGGCCCCTGCTACTCGTTGACTCACTCAGCCACGGTGGCATAATCCCACTCACTACTCAGCCTCGTACGCGATGATTTGATTCGTCGGCTGTTGGGGTGAAAAAACCGGCCTAGTGCCGGTTTTTTCGTTTTCAAGGAAAGATACCCTTGCGTACTGCCTGCTTTGTAGACGGCTACAACGTGTTCTATGGCCTGGTGGCAGGCACTAAATACAAGTGGTTGGATCTACCTGCCTTACTGAAGCACATCATTCGCATCGAACAACCCGAAAGCGAACTGAGCGCCATCAGCTTTTTCACCTCGGGTGTGAAACCGTCGCTTGCCAGCCGCGGAAACCTCTCCAAAGAGGCTCAGGACACCTACCTTCGGGCCTTGATTGCGCAAGGTGTAACCGTGCATTACGGAAGACATCAACTTGAGCCACGCAATGCACCTCGCTTCGTGAGCAAAGACACGCCACCCTCCAGGCTCGACCAGGTAGCCATCTGGAAACTGGAAGAAAAGGAGACGGATGTTCACATCGCCATCAGCATGTATCGGCTCGCAGCCCGACAAGCTGGGCTGCCCACGGGTGAGCGAATCCAGCAACTGGTTCTGGTTTCTGCCGATACCGACCTGACACCCGCCCTGAAGGCTATCAAGGAAGATTTCTCGGACCTGCGGCTGGGTGTGATCTTGCCACATCGCGAGGGCATGAAGCGGACGCTGCCGGGGTCGCTGCAAAACAACTCCCACTGGATGCGCCGGGTAGTAACCGAGGACGAGCTTGCTTCCAATCAGTTTCCCGACCGGGTGCCCACTCAGAAGAGACCGGCATGCAAGCCACTGTACTGGTGACCGCGAAAGCCACCCTATTACTCCTCACCTGCGAGGTCAGTCCTCAAGCAGGGTGCACGCCATCACCAGCGCGTCTTCGCGCCCCCCGGCAACCGGATAATAGTCGCGGCGGCGGCCGATTTCGTTGAAGCCGTAGCGCTCATACAAACGATAGGCCGACTGGTTGCTGGCACGCACCTCCAGGAAGCACTCGCGACCATTGAGCTGGTAGGCCCGGGCCATCAGGTGCTCCAGCAGGCGCAGGCCCAGGCCACGGCCCTGGTTTTCAGGTTTGACGGTGATGTTGAGCAGGTGCGCCTCGTCGATGATCACGTTGATCACGCCATGGCCTACCTGCTGCTGGCCGTCGAACATCAGCCAGATTTCGTACGATTTGAGCGCATCCAGAAAAATCCCGCGGGTCCAGGGATGACTGAACGCGGCATATTCGATCTTAAGTACGGCATCCAGATCCGCCTCGGTCATCGGGCGGAAACTGATCGATTCACTCATTCAACGCTCTTCCAGCGCGCCATCAGCTGGCGCATGGCTTTCCAGA
>JADHEF010001938.1_pt1 | contig 10777 bp, 5 predicted proteins | sample 8952391 | NCBI WGS metagenome assembly JADHEF01 (sample SAMN16124439, study PRJNA663245) | bioreactor sludge metagenome | isolation source: sludge (nitrite) | place: India:Bengaluru | collected 2019-02-28
TCAGATTACATGTTTGTAGCGTACCATTGCAGGGGGGCGGATGCCAGCGCAAAAGGCACATTTGAGATTCACGCGACGGACCAAAACTGACCCGTCACGCTTGACTTTCAAGGCTGTTCTTCTATCCTATCCGGCATGATACAGAACGCGACATCGAGGGACATTCCCCTACCCTTTGTTTTCGACGGCGACGCTGCCGCAGAATCAGTCGCCAGCATGCTGAACGAGATCGCGGAACACACCGGATCCACGGAGCGAATCAAGGCCAGCTTCACGACCCCGGATGTCGAAGAGGTAAAAGAGTGCTTCAGGCGCAACTGCACCTTATGGGGAACCCTGACCCTGTCGCCGGAAAAGGACGGCGCGTGGAAGCCCGTCGAGATCCCCGTGCTTTACCCATACCACGGCGTCTTCGTGATGGGCAACGGCAACGGCAGGTTCGAGCGCCCGGCCGATGCCCGCCTCATGGTCTGGCACCCCTGCCTTGTCAGAAGACCCGGGCTTTGGCTTTTGCGCTCACTCAAGCAAGCGGAAGACTCCTGTGCGGATACTGATGGGCGGAAGAGACATCATGTCCAAGCTGCGAATGGTGAAGACATCAAGAGGGAAACCGTGGCGGAACTCGGATTTCTCTCCAGTTATTCCATTTCTACTGAAAACTTCGTAAAGAAAGAGAGAAGGCGAAAGCAGCAAAGCGACGATGCAAAGAAGGGGGCAAACATACGTTACCTTCAGTTTCCGCGCCTCACGGAGAAATCTCTGGACGAGATCGAAATACGTTTATCTGAAGCCGCGCCAGCGATTAAGGAGCTGAAACAGTTTCTGCTAGACCGAAAGAATGTCCTACTTGATCAGAAGGGTGTCAACAAAGCGCTTAGCCTGATGGACGCCTTCCGTCAGGCGGCGTCTGAATCTAAAAGTGAAACCGGCGACATCATGTTTTTCGATAGTGACGACCTCGCTTCGAAACGGCTGTACACCTACGAAGTTTTCTTAACGGAAAGAGTGGTTCAACTCATTTGCAGCAGATGGATATCAAAAAAAGGGGGCACAGACAGGAAGTACTGGTCAAAAGCCAGCGGATTCACCTTGGGGCACTTCATACAGAAGCGCATGTTGAACCCAGGCAAAAACGGCTACGCTTGGATCCGCCCCTTCGAATGCAGAAACGCTGCTGAGGCCGTCTCATGCCTGACCGCACTGTCAAGGTTCGGCTGGAAAAAGGAAAACCTTGAAAATCTGCCAGCACCTTGGCGTCAGAACCATCCGTCTTTCAAAGGAATTATCTGCCCTGTTCAGACACCCGAATCCGAACTGGTTGGCATCAACCTCAACCTGGCGGCAGGAGTTTCTGCCAATGATGTGGGAATACTCGCTGCCAACGGCCGTTCCGATGGACTCGGGTATGCGGCGTCGCTGTTGCCGTTTTATCACCATACCGATGCGGCTAGGGCGATGATGGGCGCCAAAAATTACGTGCAGGCGCTTCGACTTGAGAAAGCCGAAGAACCGCTGGTCAAGACGGGGAAAGAGAAAAAAGTCCGCTCCACGCTGGCGCCTTTAACAGACGCGGGACTCCTGCCGCAGGAAGATGCATTTGTCAGCCCCGGCGTGAACCTCGTGGTCGCCTACATGCCATGGTACGGGTTGAACTACAACGACGCCATCGTAGCGAACTCGACTCTCGACGAGAGGCTGGTCTTCAGCCGAACCAAGCATTTTGTTCATCGCCTTAATTCTGATGAAAGACTGTTTCTCCCTGAAGGGGACCCATTTGCCCTTGGCCTACACCTAGCGAACAGGCCCGTTGAAGCGGATGATGTTGTCGCACGCGTCACGGGACCAGCCGGCACGCGGCCTATCCTGTGCGAAACCAGAGGCTGGCTGGAAAACGTCGTACGGCGCCACACAGTGCAAGGCGCGGAATATGGCGGAACAGTCGAGTGGACGATCCGTGAGCGTTACGCGCTGGACGTCGGCGATAAGCTGATGGGCCGCCACGGCAACAAGGGAGTGATCTCGGCTCTTCTGCCGCCGAACAAGATGCCGCGACTGCCGAAGGATGAAAGGCTGGGAGAACTTTCAGGTCGGGCGGTCGACCTTATCCTCAATCCGCTCGGGGTTATTTCCCGCATGAACATCGGCCAGTTGCTTGAAAGCCATGTCGGGCTCCTCTTGAGGCTGGGCATCAACGGGATACCCGAAGATATCGGCAAACCCTTCGCGAAGGTCGACGCGGAACTGATCAAGAAGCTCTTGCTCGGAATCAACGGGGACGGCGAACCCGTTGTTGATGAATGCGGGCGCGTACACCTCACGATTCCCGGCAACCCCGGCGAACCAGACACTCAGACGGAGGCGCCGGTTGTGGTCGGCGTGCAGTATTTCGTCCGGCTCGACCAGCTCCCGTCAAACAAGGCCAACTTCCGCGGGAACCGGCAGCCCCCTTCCGCATACGACAGGGTGACGGGACAGGCTCAAGGGGGACGCTCACGTGGCGGCGGGCAGAAGCTGGGGCACATGGAGTTGTGGGCTTTGAACTCCTACCAGGCGGACCGACTCATTGAGCGGGCTGTTACCGACGCCTTCAGACCCGACGGATGCGACGAAGATGTGAGCCAAACCTTCAGGGCGATCAGGGACGGCCTTTTCGCTCTGGGGATTGTGATGGAGCCGGACACCTCAGGCAATTACAAGCTGCGTTGGGCCAGCGACGAAGAAATAAAGGAAAAGGGCAAAGAGGGCATATTCGTGGCCAACACTCCCGCCACGAAGATCGCGGCGACGGGGATATTCGTGTGCCCCGTTTGCGGAAAGCCGGCCGATGTCAAGTCCGGAACGCTTGTCGACCAGAGCACAGGGACGGTCAAGCTGAGCATAGAGGACCTGTTGCGTGAAAACAAAGTCAGGCTGAAAGGGTGTAATTACAACGCCGTGTCCATTACAGACGCGCCGTGGAAGATCAAACTTCCTGTGGTCAATGGCAGCCCGCAGGTGACAATCAAGCGTCTCAAAAAAAACCATCTGGAGGTGACTGTTGGATCGAACGCTTACCGTGTATATAACGACGACAAGAACGGCCGGCTGAGCGTTGCCGACATTCTCACCATGACCGCAGTCAGCTGCCCCGAACACACGTCTGAACTGTTATTGTGTGAAAATGTAACTGGTTATGAAAACGTGCCATCATTAGGAGGTTTGGACGATCCTTACGTGTTTGCGGACGACACTTTCAGTTGGGGATTTATCCGGTTGCCCCCGAAGTTTGACGCGAACGTTTATCTCGGTGACTGGGCAGATGAAAGACCCCCGTTTACGGTCATCCCCGTTCTGCCATGGCGTTACCGCGAAGGGCGTCGGTTGGAGGACGGCACCGAGGCCACGAGTTACCTCACAAGGCTTTACGAGAACCTCGCCGTCGCCTCTCAGAAATACGGTCAACCGCAGAAAACTAAAAAAGGGAACGTTAAATCAGATGAGGACAAAAAGAAAGAGCTGAACAAGGTTCTGGCGAAGCTGTTCACACATCTGCGCGAAAGGATGGAAAAGAAGAACGGCCTTATGCGCAAGGCGGGCCTCGCACGGAGGGTAGACAATTCGGGACGTTTCGTCGTTGTTCCCGACCCCGACCTGCGGTGGGACGAGTGCGCTATTACAATCGGAACATACATCGAATCGTCGTTTGCAAGCGAGGAAGAATACGAACACGGCAACAGGTTAGCCGGATATGATTATTCTGCGTTTCCCGTGAATATCGAAGGGGAGGCCCCAGCGGATTCGATGACCGGCGCAAAGGTGATCGTAAAAGACCGGTCGACAGGAAATTGCCCCGCACAGAATGCCATCGCTAAGCACCTGAAATCCAACGGACAGTATGTGCTAATAAACCGTCATCCCACCCTTCACCGCTACAACATCAAAACACTGCGCGTAAATTTCAAAGAAGCCCGCAAAGTGTTCATTGATCCGAATGATGCCGACGGCCCAGATCTCGAAAACCGAGAAGCCCTATACCGGCCGTCAAGCACGACTCTCGTTATGGCGGTCAACCCCCTGATCTGCAGATCCATGGGGCTAGATTTTGACGGCGACGAGATGAGCGTGCACATGGTCGCGCCTGAGGACACGAATGATGCAAGGCGTTTGTCGCCGACAGATCCGGGCAACCTGCTATCACTGGCCAACGGAGAGCCTGTGGCTGAGTTCGAGCAGGACATGGTTCTGGGCACCTTCCTGATTTCGATGGACGAACGAAGGAGATCTGATTTCGTCCGGCATGTACTGGTCGACGCATGCCCCGAGTGCTTACGGCTGTCATCGGAGAACAGGTTGTGGGACGCGGGCGTGTGTTGCGAACTTCAGAAGCATTTGTGCGAAGCACATGATAGCGCAGAAGTGGTGCGGCGTATTACCGACTGGATGCGCATGGCATTCGACGCAGTCACCCGCAAAGGCGTTTCGTTCGGCTATTTCGACCTCCTCGCATGCAGACCCGACGGCATCGGCAACATGATAGCCGATGCGGTTGACGGGCTGGCGGATCCCGAGAGCCTCAACGCAAAACTTACCGACGCCGTCAGCGTGCGGATGAAAGAGATTCTCGAAACCCGTAATGCAAAAGAGCCGGGCTTCAGCGTGGCAGCAATGGCGGTGAGCGGCGCCAGGGGCGACAAGCAGGTCCGTCAACTGGTTGCGGCACGCGGGTTCTTATCCCCCGGAGGAGTCTGTTTCGACGCGGACATTAAGAGGTTTATCGTCAAAGAGTCCCTGTGCTCCGGCATGTCTCAGGAGACCTCCTTCTTCGCCGCGATGAACGGACGCTCGACCATGACTGACAAGAAGCTCTCGACAAGAGCGGCCGGAAACTTGACGCAGATGATGGTGACTGCCTGCTGGCCATGGCGGGTTGAGGAGGGCGATTGCGAATCGGATGAGTCCAGACGTTCTCCCGCCACATGCGGATGGGCCAAAGACAGGAGGATCTGCGCGGCCTGCTACGGGAAGCTCCCGGATGGGCATCTGCCGCCTGACTGCTATCCTGCCGGGCTCGTCGCAGCCCAAAGCATAGGCGAACGGGGCACCCAGCTTTCGATGAAGGGTTTCCACACGGGCAGCACGGCTGTCGATATCAGCGACGTCCAGTCCTGGATGGGTAAAAGCAATGCCGGCTGGTTCGACGGTGCCGAGGGGTGCGAAGCGTTCGTGAACAGACTAAGGGAAACTGACGCCTACAAAGACATCCATCGGAGGCACATCGAGCTGCTGTGGAAGGTCATCGCCTCATCTACAGACAAGAGCCTTACGAGTGCGGTCAATGAGGCATGCCTTTCGGACGTGTTCACGGCGCTGACCGGCCCCGGTCAGTGGAGCCGCATCGCAGATGCAATCAATAACCGGCTTTCATCGCCCGCCACTGGACCTATTCCAAGAATCCTGATAGGGCATCACGGCAGACCACTTGACGAGTGCAGCGAATTGGTTAGAGGGGATGGCCCAAGTGACAGACTGCAAAAGGTTTTAGGGGTTGACTCCGAGTCTGAGCCTGAGTCCGAAGATGAGGGTGGCGTCGATTTTGAGGGAGAGAATAATGAGGGAACAGGTGATCCGGCGGCGCAAGGATCACCTGACGACGGTGACGGTGGAGAAGAGGGAGACATAACGACCTCAGATCCTCAGACCGCGGATTTGCCTGCCGACAAGACCATAGTCGCTTTGGTGGTCGCAGGATTCAAAAAGTCTCTCCGCTGCAGCGTGGAATTCGCTGCGCGAAACGAGCAGGATTCCAAGATCCTTCTTCTGGCGAGGAAATTCGCAGACTGGCTTGCCGAAGCGCATCAGGATTTGTTGGAAACGCAGCGCATGGACAAAGCGCTCTTTGCCTCTCAAAAAGAGCTATTGAAGACTTTCAACAAGGGGTTGAAAAACCCGAAGAAGTTCACGAAAACAGATGTCAGCCGTTTTGCCAACCGCGCAGTTATCTTCTGGCCGGCTTCGAGGCTGCCAGTGAAGGTCATTTTTTTCGATGAAGGCTTTGCGGGCGCCCTTTTGGAGGTTTCCCCCAGTGAACCTCCGCTGATATAACGGAACGGGCTTCTTGTCCAGAACCCGGTGATGTTTCAGCCAATATCCACCTCACGTTATATCTCATAATTATTTACTGTGCAGTCTCTTACACTCACTGCTTTACTAAGATACCACCCAAGTTATTTACAGGTTTCAGCATATTTACGAAGACGGGGAGGCATATTGTGAAGCAAGTCAATCTGCGTTCAATATCCCGCCAATAAATTCTCATTAGCGGCTTGGTCGCGTCATAGATCAAGCGTGATGGCAAATTTCTAATATAGCAGCGGCACACCCCGCACACCCAGCACAACAAGCTTGCCGGGTATACACGTAATAGCACCTCTCACGGCCAGCACACCCTCCACGGCCGATTCCTTCCGTCTGTATTTCGCGTACCTGTGTTGGGTGTGTGGGGTGTGCCGCCCCTATATAGTGAAAACTCCAAGCGTCATAAAGCGGCCGGATTCCAAGGGCACCCCAGTCCGGCAGAGGCATATTTTACAAGTTTCTGTCTAATTTTGAAGATCCAGAGGTATTTGGACCGAACAGCTCCGTGCCCTGCTTCAACATGAACCTACAGAGCTTGATGCTATTCCCAAAGTCTAAGCAGAAAGGACATCCGTATGAAACATGAGTAAAGTCTGAGTCAGCACGCACACTGCTAAATCGATGCGCCCGCGACATTGGCGGGCGATGAACGCCGGCCCCGTATTGTTCGGGACCGGTGTTTTTGTTTATCCGGGACTAGCCCGGACTGCATCCGAAATAACAAGCACAGAATCAAACCTCCGTTTCAAGGGCCTAGCCCAAGGAAACGGAAACTCGAACAGAGGCAATAAATGACAAATGATACGAACGGCATCACCGATGCCATCGTCGTAAGCGAACCTTGCGAAACGCAGGAAACGTTGCCCACCGTTGTGGACCAACAGCCCGAACCTGAAACCGAAGAGTGTCTGGAGAACATCAGACCCGATATCGATTTCATATGGAATGAAGACAACCCGCCGGGGCCGCAGACGCACGCGCTCTGCGAGCTTCTGTCCAGCAGCGGTGAACTCTACCGGAATGCAAACGGTGAACTGCTCTGGCTGATCCTCGGACAGAAACCCCGAAAGATAGCCTCGCCAGTCGAGCTTGAGGGATTCATACGGTACCACTGGAAAGTGGAAGTCATCAAAGGCGGAAAGCACGGCGGGTTCGTGATCCCGTCCTCTCACCTGAAAGTGCTGCTCAAAACTCGGGCACTCCAGGACGCGGTCCGTGTGGTAGATCTGGTGACTGACGTCCCAACCTACAACTCCGAGATGAGGATCACTCAGCCCGGCTACAATGACGGCCCGGAAGGCGAGCGTTTCTACTATACGGGTGCAACCGTTGAGCCGCAGCGGGAGCCCACGGTCATCCGTGAATTCCTGGGTGAGATGAACTTCAAGGACACGGTGGTTGACGCTTCGAATCTGGTTGGCCTGGCCTTGACCGTCCTGCTCAAACCCATGTTCCCGGGGGGGAAGCCTTTCGCGGTCGTCACCGCAAACAGGTCGCATGCCGGAAAGGACACGGCTCTCAGTTTTGCTGCGGGGCGGACGCTCCGCCGCGAAATTTCTTACAGCCCCGTGGATTGGCCCATGCAGAACGAGGCGGTCGCCGCTCTCTCGGATCCGGGAGTCGGCTTCCTCACAATAGGAAACATCCGGGCGGGTTCGAGGATCATCGAGTCGTCCTTCATCGAAAGGCTGGTGACGGACCCGAAGCCGCTGTTGCAGTCTTCCAAGCGCGGCGGCGACGGATTCGAGCGCCAGAGTTTCGTCGTCGGCTGCTCCGCCAACAAGGGCCGCTTCTCGACCGACCTTATGAACCGCTCTCTGCCGATCCGGCTGGAGCTCACAGGTGACATAGAGAAACGCCTCACTCCGCTCGGGGATCTTCTGCGTGGATATCTGCCCGCGCACCGGATGGAGATCGAGTCCGAACTCTGCGGCATGATCGAGAACTGGAAGGACAAGAAGTGTCCTATGGACAAGTCCGTCAGGCACCCGATGACCGATTGGGCGCAGACCATCGGCGGTATCCTGAAGGTGAACGGCTTCAAAGGATTCCTTTCGAACTGGGCACTGGAAAAGTCCGCGCAGGACAGCCAGACGGAGGCGCTGGGACTGCTTGCCGACAGTACGCGGCAGCAGGTGCCGAGATGGATGCGCGTCTCCGAGATCGTGAGGATCGCAGAAAAAGAAGGCCTCCTCGACGACCTCATCGGCACAAAACACAAAAAGAACGAAAGCGCCATGGAGCGCGACATAGGCGCCCTGCTCAGCTGCCACAGGGATGAGACCGTCCACTGCGAAACCGAAGACGATATGGTCAGGACCTACCGGATACTCCGTGACCGGAAGCGGGTAGATCGATTGCCCGCGACAGTGTACATGTTCGAGCCTGTCGAACGGTAAACACGGAAGAATGACCAACACCACGGGGTGCGGCCAGAAACCGCACCCCGTTTTCTTTTCAAGTGATACGCCACGCACATCAATCCGAAAGGCATACCGAGAATGAATAACCCTCTACTGCCCCGAGACTGGGGGCTGGGTCTTGATTCTTTAAAGACTATAGACCAAATCGTACAACATCTCCCCCACGACTGCGTCTTCAACACCTCCTCCGGCTTCTGCTTCAGCGCCACCGACGCCGCGGGCCAGACCGCCTACCACCACTGCCGCTGCCGGCAGCTCACCTGCCGGTCATGTGCCAAGCAGCGCTACCGCGAACTCTTCCGTGCCCTCGACAACGCCTGCGCCGACCGCGGCCTCGTCTACTACATGGTCCTCACCCTGCCGGGTACGGTACCCTTGAGTCATCGGGAGCGGGTCCTCAAGAAGGCGTTGGCTAGGCTGCTGCAGGAAGCACGCCGCGCCTTCAAAGTGCGTCTCTCCTACGTCTGGGCCTTGGGTGTAGGGGGCGGCCTCAACCTCCACGCTAACGTCCTCCTCAACCTCGACCTGCGCCATGCCAAACGCTACCGCAAGCAGGTGCAATGGCTAAAGCTGACATGGCACCGGCTCACCGGCGCCAGCCAGTCTAACCTGCAGGTGATAAGGGACGGGACAGCTGACAACGTCGTTCGCTACCTGCTAACGGACATGTTCAGAACCGTGCTTGCTTTTCCGAAACTGCTGCGGAGATTGAGCAGCAGCAGGGATATCGCCTTGAAGTCTGAAGAGCATGAAAACCGCGACGGTCTGAAGTGGGTGCGGCTCCACAACCCCAGCGCCTACTACGCCAAAGTCTTCGGTGTCGATCCCGACCCCAAGGTCAACATAGGCTTCTTCGTCAATGACGCGACAGCGTCATCAGGTGACGCGCCGGCGGAGGCCGCGTTGGACAGGAGCAGCGCAGAATGCGCGGCGACTGTCCCCGCCGCGGCCGCAGCCGGATGCGCGCCGCACCCGCATTCGAAAGGTAGTGAGAATGAGTGACATGTTCGCCAACGAGACCGCGCTCATATCCGCGGTCAAGGCCGTGATGCGGGATGCCGGCGAGCTGGCCTGGCAGCGCCACCCCCTGCCGTGGACGCACCCCGGCTTCAAATCCTGCCACGTCGCCGCCACCAGGCTGCTGGACGCATGCCCGCAAGCAGGCGCGTTTTTGGTCATGCGAGACGCATGCTTGCGGCCCGTGCGCGAACTCGTGCTGAGGCGCGGGCTGACCCTTGCGGTTCCCTCAAGGTATGGCGGTTGTGTCTGCCGCATCCCCGCATCCGCCATCGCCTCCGGACTGCTGCGCCTTGACCCCCTGCCCCAGGGCTCTATGCCGTATACGGGCACCGTGGACGTCGTCGTCGTGGCGTGTCTCGCATTCTCGGCGTCCACGCGCAGGCTCTACACATTCGAGCTTGAGCGTACCGCCTCGACGCTGTTGAAGATGCGGGAGGGATTTGACGGCGGCTGGAGCCTGCCAGCGGACGTGCCCGTGGTCGCTGTTGCTTCCGACCAGCAGCAAGTGCTTGGCTGGCCGGAGTCCGCGAAAGGTTACGTGGAGGCCGATGCCGTCTTCACGCAGACCCGGACCCTGGCGCTCGGCCGCTGATATTTACGAGTTTCAGCCTATATGTGAAGACATCGGTGCCGCCAGCGTAGGCGTGTAGCCGCCGTTGGAAGAATGAAATCGGGCATTTTCGCTCGGCACTGATCAACAGACTGATGCCCTGTAATGCAGGGCTTATTTAAGAAAGGAGAAGTTTAGGGATGGGATGCCGGGGAACCAACATGTTCAAACGCAAGGGACGGAACAGTTCTGAAGCCGTGGCTGTGGCGGAACGTATGCCGCCCCTCAGCTTTGTGGACGCATCCGCCTGGCTGGGTTCGATCCAGCAAGTGCAATACATGGTTCTCTCCGCTGCAAGAGATGCAGGCATAGTCGGCTACGATCCGGAAACCGAGTGCTGGAGAGGAAGGCTAAGCGTCACAGCATCTGAAGCATCGAAGAATGATGTTTCGGGAGCTGAAACAAATGAAGGAAGGACAACCTCAGGCACATCGTAAGCCTGAACTGCCCCGGAGACAAAGAGGCCGCTGAAAGGGCCAATGAGCTGATCCTGCTTCAAAGCGATGAAGCTATGGCGCAGCTCTACAGGAAACATGAATCCAATCCGATGATCAAGTGGAAGGATTCCATCAAGTGCATAATCGGCTTGGAGCGCCCCACTGAAAAGGGG
>JADHEF010001939.1_pt1 | contig 10771 bp, 16 predicted proteins | sample 8952391 | NCBI WGS metagenome assembly JADHEF01 (sample SAMN16124439, study PRJNA663245) | bioreactor sludge metagenome | isolation source: sludge (nitrite) | place: India:Bengaluru | collected 2019-02-28
ATCCCGGCGAGAAGCCGCGGGCGATGATGGCGATGAGTTCGGCCAGCAGACTCTTCCCACTACCCGGAGTCGGAGCCTCGATCAGGTGGATGGGCGACGGCCCGCTGAACATGCGCCGGGCAAAGGGCAGGATGATCGCCGCCACGGCGTGCGCGCGGTCCGAATCGGCGGTGAACGGGAAGTCGATCAACAGATCGTCGACCAGCAGGACGCGGGCTGCCGCCAGGTCATCCGGCGTCGGCCGCAACGGCAGTTCGTAGGTGGCGGGGTCCTCCGTCAGTTGGAGCCAGAGTCGGGATTCAGGGTGGTAGCCGGGCGCGCTGAGCAATCGCCACTTCTCGTCGAATACCGGGGTCGTGGCCACCGACTCCAGTTGCGGGAGGTCTAGGTGCGGGTTGGCCAGGATGTCGCGGGCGATGTCCTTGGGCGGTTTGGCGTCGATCGTTGATTTACCGCGGCGCTGCGCCCAGTCGGCGGCACGCAAGAGCACGCCGAAGGCGGTGTCTTCGTTCAGGAGCTGGATATTGTGCCCGCCCGACTCGATCACAAGCCGCGCGAGCTGCCCGGATGAGACGAACAACTGGGGTGGGTCGTTTTGAGCCAGCAGACAGCGCCACGACTCCTCGATCACCTCGCGTAGCTGGCGGCAGTTGATAATGATCACTGGGCGCAGGCCCGCGGGATTTCCCTCACTACCCGGACCCTCGGGCGCTGCCTGCTCGACGAGGACCTGCAGTTCGGCGATCGTGTGACCGGCGTCGAGCCAGTCGCTGACGTCGCCCTTGAGGGGCGAGTTGGGCAGTTCGACGATCTTGACCGAGGACGCGATCCCCTGAAGATCCCGAGCTACCTGGACCGCGTGCTCGCGGCCTACCTTGTCGTTGTCCGGGATGATGACGACGCTGCGCCCCCGGAGGCTCTCACTATGGGACGGCTTCCATTTCCCCGCCCCGCCGGAGTTGGTCGTGGCGAGCAGGCCGGCGGCGTGCAAGCGATCGACGTCCTTCTCGCCCTCGACGATGTAGACTGTCTCGTCTAGTCGCGAGATCACATCCGGCAGCCGATACAGGACCCTGCGGACATCTTGAAGGTTCTTGACCCAGCCTCCGCTGCCATCCGGCCGCTGCTGCCAGAACTTCTTACCCGGACCACGTACGACCCGGTACAACAGCGTGCCGGTCTCGTCTAGGTAGTCGTAGTTGGTCCGGGCTGATGGTGAGCAATCTTCCGCGACCGGCCGCGGCAAGCCCAGTTGATCGCCCAAGTCGATCAGCACATCCTTAAACTGCTTGCCCGTGGACCGCACCAGGAACGCGAAGACATCGCCCTTGTCGCAGCCAGCGAAGCATTCCCAGGTGCCAGTCTTGGTGTTTACTCCGAATGATTGGTTGTGATCATCATGGAATGGGCACAGACCCAGGATGCACTCAGTACCCGATGACTTCTGTCCCTTGATGTCCTTGAACACCGCCGGGATGTCGAGCCGGCTCAGAATTTCGGCCTTGTAGTGGTCCCACTGGTCAAGGAGCGGTGCGCTCATGCTGCACCTCCCCGCGATAGCGCCAGTACATTTCCAGCAGCTTGTAGGTGAGCGCGCGGCCATGCTCGCGATCCCCGGCGAAGAACACGGGGACCCTGTAGCGGACAGACCAAGCCAGGAGCGAGCAGATCGCCGCCTTCGGGTTCATCTTCGAGTGTGCGGGCCGGTGCAGGAACCCCGGCACGGTGTCCTCGATCACCACGACGGCGTAGTCGTACCCAGCAAGCCTCTCGAACTCCCGCCGAAAGCGGGCTCGCCCGCCCCCCAGGGAGCCGTACGCGTCCGCCTTGGACTTCCGTTCGATCGTTACCCGGTCCTCCAGGCCCACGATCGAGTAGTCCCCGGTCGGCAGGGTCTCGATGACCGCGCCGGTGAACGCGTACGGCTGCTGCTCGCGCGTGTCGATGGCGATGGTGAATCCAGCCATGGCCAGACTTCCTTCCCTTCTGGACCAGCTCAGAACGGATGGCTGTCGTCGTCGTCCGTGGTCGCCTTCAATACGCCGAGCTCGAAGACTTCGCCGTAGTGCTCGGCCCCGCCCTCAAAGTCGTTGACGAACGGGCGAGGGAAGCGCAGGGCGATCGTCGTCTTGCCGACGCCCGAGTCGCCCCAAAGAAACAGCTTGAGGCGGCGGATAGTGGCCGTGGCAGGCTGGAACGGCGAGCCGTTATCCGCGGGCCTCATGGCACCCCCTCAGGGACCCGCTCACGTCCTGAGCCAGCACACTGCGCTCGCGGATCCGAGTAACCAGGTAGACGACCGCCGGGCGCTCACTTCCGGCGGGATCGTCGCTGTCCCCGATTACTTGATAACCGAGGCGGCGGCACGCTTCGGCGTGGGCTCGATCGATCGCCTGAGCGGCGACGCAGAGCTCCTCGTCGGGGATTGGGCAGAGTTCGGTCAGGGCCGCCAGGACGCCGGCGACGTCTTCGAAGGCCCGATTCAGGTTCTGAAGGCAATTACAGGGCGCGTTCATGAACTTCCTCCTGGTTACCGGACTTGTCTCTTGCCCTTCTTAGGGGTGGCTGGGCTGTTTCTGCGGACATTTTTCTTTCGGGCGCGTCGTAGTTCAGCCGCTCTGCTCGACTTCAGATCGAGGTCGTCCATAATGTTTAGGTGCTGGGCAAAGAATGACTTGCCGGAGGCCGCCTCGCCCCACACATGAAGCCTGATGCGACGGTTTGAGGCTGTCGGCCCCATGAATGGAAGGGCACGATCCTTTGTCGGGGTTTTCATTTCGACCCCCTATCGGACTGCGAGGCGCCCCGATTCCGCAGCTGTGCCAACAGGTGAACGATCGCCGGATGCTCGTCATCGTCGGGGTCCTCGCTGGCGATGGCTCCCTTCGCACCGCACCGGTTGCACGCCCGCTCGTGGATCAAGTCGAAGGTACGGGCGAGCTCCCAGACCGCTTCATCGGGGATCGGGTACATGGCGGCTACGCCGCCGAGAGCCAGGGTTGCCTCCTCGAACGCTTCAGTCAGGGTGCGGCGGGTATCGCAGCAGTCAGTCATGATTCCTCCTTCCGGGCTTTCGCCCCTCTACCCCCGTAAGGGCCTTCCGGCCGGTGGTGTGGGACATCTTTTTTGCATTTTCTCGAAGATATATCAGGACACGCTGCTGGCGTTTTCGAGCCGCGTCATACGACATGCCCAGCCGGGCGGCCATCTCCTCGATAGGCCGCCTGTACAGGATGCATCCAATCAGGATCAGGTAGTCCGGCCCGGAGATCTCGCCGCGGCGGACCAGGGCCTTGAGGTGGGCTCGGGCCCATTCGCCGTCGTGGCGGCGTTCGACGGCAACGAACTCTTCATCCTCGATGCCGGGAGCACGGACACCACGGCCTTCTTCATCTTCTTCTTCCTCCCCGTCGATCAGTAGATATAGAAATTGAACGACACGTTTTCGCACGGGCTTACGGCTTTCACGATCGTGATGTCCGGCGGCTGCATTATCGTCGTCCGAGACGATTGGGGGGTGGCCCTCGGGTTTGTAGGCCATTCGCACATCATGCTGGACGTCGTTTAAGATTTTCATACCAAGACGATCACTCCTGGCGACAAGGTCGATGCGGTGTAGGACGGTGATGAAGGCCCAGAGGATTTCAGAGTCGAGACGGACGTCCGGCAGATCTGCAATCGTCGCTTTCTCCTTGTCGTAACGCTTCATGCCGCGTCGGCAGATCACCAACGGCCGCCAGAAAAGGAATAGCGCGATCTCGTGCCACAACTCGTCGGGTGCGGCTTTGGCCGCCTCCAATACAGGACGCACAACGACGTCGGTCTCCGGCTCTCGATGACCCACACTCTCGAGCCAACAACGCGCATCCTCCCAGGTCGCGAAGGTCCGCAGGGGATTGGTGGGGTGGAGCTGTTGGAGTTCGTGCATGCGCTGGACGGCAACACCCTGGGCGAGCCTGCTCGACAGACCTCTGTACGGGGTAGTGGAGTCGAGGCGCATTTCGTCCGCCTTTGTGGCTGGACGTCATGCGCCTCTCGGTTACGGGTGAGGAGGTGTGCTAGAGCATGTGCGCGGGCACGGCTGTGCCAGTCCGGTCCAACACATTCTTGTGCTGGCACCGGCGGCAGACCCGGCTGACTGCGTAGTTCTCGCCCGACACGATAGTGATTTCGGACTTGTTCTTCAGGCGGATGTCTTGTTGGTCAAGGATCCCCAGCAGGCTGTTGCACCGTTCGCATCTCCAGAATTCACGCATAATGCACCCTCCATGGGCTTGTTCGAGCGCAGCAACATCGCGCGCTCACGACACATGCTCCAAGGGGGATGTGAATTTGGACAGGGACCATGAAGGGACAGCTATGGGACAATCATGGGACAGTGTATCTATGTTAGTATCAACTAGTAGCGGGGACGTAGCGGTCTACAAGAAGCCAGTTTATTTCTTTCGGCGGGTTGAATCTGTATAGGCGCGGCTTTCCGGGATCCGCAGGGCCTGTTTCAAACAATAGATAGTCATGTCTTCCAGTCATGATATCGGCTTTTAGTCGCGCCCTGGTGAAACCCTTGTACGCCGCCTCAACAGAAGATACGTGCGAAAGAAAGTCCTCAGGCGTGTGCCATCCCGGATGGAGAATGTAATCACGGATGATCGCAAACTCGCCCCTACTTAGTATTGCCCGCTGATGTGGAACGCCTTGTGCCTTGCGTTTGTGGACTACGCATGCACATCCGTCGATAATGATGTCGATGTCACCCTTGTCGGCGACGAGCTTTTTATACTCGGTCTCAAATATCTCAGCCACTTTTCCGTTTGCGAAATACACCGTGGCATGCGGAACGCCACGAGCATGAGGACCAAGCTCCTGGCGATTCGTGCTTCGATGTTCTTTGTTATGAAGATCACGCGATTTCAGCATGGCGGAAATGCCCGCCCCGCCACCACCTCCACGGCGATGAACCGTATCGATGATATCACACACGGCATCTTCAGAAATTCCGTGCTGGTGAGACAACATGCGAATATCGGCCATCAAAGCACCCAAACTTTGATCGGAGACTGCTCTGCCGGCCGGCCCGACAGGCAAACCATTATTAGTTCGCGTATTCGCAGGAGCGTGACTGTGCTGGTGGTGCGTCGATACGCGGGCCCTCGGACTGACATCACTATATGGAGAGGCCGACTTGCCGACACTCCGACGCAATGCCGACGTCGTGTTGTAGAGGGGTGGTGTGCCATATATCTCCGCTAGTACGCGGTCAACCTGGAGGAGGGTCGGGAACCAGTTACGACTGAGCCCATTATTCAGTAATTCCATGACTCGCGTTGTCTCAAGTCCAACGGAGGAACGCAACATATCACCTAACATCGGCGCCCGCATACTCTGTAGGATCTTTGAAACCCACGCTTGTTGCTGATTGGCAAATCGAATGATTGCCTGGCTACCTGCACATAGATCAGTAATACGACGATGTGATTCCGCAGAGAAAGTGAATAGATTTGAAGGAACCTGGGCTGCTTGTGCCCACGCCAATTGATGAGCCGCGGATCGAATCGCGTCACCGGCACCACTCATACGCATGACTTCCTGCGCCATCTGCAGCTCGGGGCGTACAAGATCAAGCGTGCGCATGGCATCCGCCACCAGCATCCGTTCTGATCGTGTCAGACCGTTACTTACTGTTTTGTCACGTGACCGGGAAAATTGAGGTTGAGTCGATCTTCTTATTGTGCCGGCATTGTTCTTGGCCGCGTCATCAGGTAACACCTGCGACTGATCGGCGTGGGTGTCAGAATTTGCCGACGGCGTGTTTGGAGAGTGGGGGGCGTAGCCGTCTTCGAATTTGTCTTGCACCACTAGGGGCGTCCTTTCTACAACATCCGTGATTTTACTCCAGCTCAACGGAAGTGCCAACCCACCTATTCTGTTTGTCCCATTTCCTCCGTCACCGACCCCTTATAAGGGTATGGATACCAGAAGCGATCACTCCACTGCTGGGGCCACTACCAGCACCGACCGCCAGCAGGAAGAACTTTCCCGGCTGCTGGCCATGGCCTATCTCCGGCTCCTTCGACGACGCGCCACTAACTGCCAATTACAGACCAAGTTAGGGGTGCCAGATTCTTCATTATCCCCTGGCTATAGGGCGGCCCCGGAGTGATAGATCGACATGTCGAAAGCCAGCAACCCTTTGACCTGAAAGGAGTTCACATGTCGACCAGCAAGCCGCCCCTCCCCGACCACGAGAACCCCGACTTCCTGTTTTCGACCACCTCGACGGCCCTGCTCCTGGAAATCGAATCCGGCGCGATCGACCCGGTCGCCCTCGCCCGGCGCGAGCTCGCCAGCCGCGGCGTCGACCGCAGCGGCGCGTGGGTCGGGTTCCCCGCCGCCGCCCGGATCCACATCGAGGGCCAGGAGGCGGGGCGATGACCGGCTACCAGCAGTTGATCCGCGAGGACATGGCCCACATGGGACGCGTCGGCGACGCCGACCCCCGCCACGTCGAAGGCTGGATGCGCTTGGAGCACGGCTGCCTGGACGGCCTGTCGCCGTCGCAGTTCGCGGCCGAGGTCAAGATCGCGCTGGGGTGTATTGATGCGGCACCCACTGCCGACAGCGAACGGCTCGCCCAGAGCATGGGGCTCTGAGCACCACCACCTACTTGGAGGAGTTGATCATGACGACCAAGAAGAAGACCACGACGAAGAAGACGTCCACGAAGTCCACGACCAAGAAGCGGCTGGCAACGAAGGCGATTACCCCCAAGCGCCCCGCCAAGCAGCCCACCGCCGCCAACCAGCTCCGACGCACCTACAAGGGCCAGGAGATCGTGGTCGACATCGTCGACGGCGAGTACCTCCACGACGGCCAGTCCTTCAAGAGCATCTCCGGCCTCGCTCGCCACATCGTCGGCTACCAGATCAGCGGGCCCGTGTTCTTCAAGCTGACCGGCGCGAAGACGTCGAAGGAGTCGTGATGGCCGAGCCGAGCATCGCCGCCCAAGTCGTCGCCCTGACCCACCTGTCGGTCGCCGAGCTGCGCGTCCGGTGGCAGGAGGTTTTCGGCGAGCCGACCACCCAGCGGCACAAGCAGTACCTGGTCAAGCGGATCTCGTGGGAACTCCAGCGCCGCCACTTCGGCGACGAGCTGTCGCCTGAGGCAAAGGCGCGGCTGCACGAGCTGCAGGAGGAGTTCCGCACTACCCCGCCGACCTCGTGGTTCAAGGGGGCGAGGCACAACCGGGGTGGCGCCCCCTCCCCCGCTACCCGGAAGCGGCCCGTCCGGGATTCCCGCTCGCCGAAGCCCGGCACCACCCTGACACGCGACTACAAGGACCGGCGCGTGGTGGTCCACGTCCGCGGGGACCGGGAGTTTGAGTGGAACGGCGAGGTCTTCCGGTCCCTGTCGGCCGTCGCCAAGGCGGTCACAGGCTCCCACTGCTCGGGCGTCGCGTTCTTCGGACTGTCCAATAGGAAGGAGGTCGAGTCGTGAAGGAGTTCTACGCCACCCGCGCCGGGCGCACGTTCTTCGATGTCACGCTGCCGGGGCTAGTCACCGAACTGGCCCGGCTGAACGCCCTGCTGGAGAAGCTGGTCGAACAGCGACCCGTCCAGCTAGCCGATCCGAGGGAGCAGCAGAAGCCGTGAAGCGCCGCGAGGACACCACGACCGCTACCCTGCCCGTCCGATGCGCCATCTACACGCGCAAGTCTACCGACGAGGGCCTCGACATGGCGTTCAACTCCCTGGACGCCCAGCGCGAGGCTGGCGAGGCCTTCGTCCTTAGTCGCAAGCACGAGGGCTGGACCTGCCTGGAAGCTCGCTACGACGACGGTGGATACTCTGGGGGCGACATCAACAGGCCCGCCCTGAAGCGCCTCATGGCCGATATCGAGGCCGGGGGCATCGATGCGGTGGTCTGCTATAAGGTGGACCGCCTGAGCCGTAGCCTGCTGGACTTCTCCCGCCTGATCGAAGTCTTCGACCGCCACCGAGTAATGTTCGTGTCGGTCACCCAGCCGATCAACACAGCCGACTCCAGCGGGCGGCTGATGCTGAACGTCTTGCTGTCCTTCGCCCAGTTCGAGCGCGAGATGATCGCCGACCGGACCCGCGACAAGATGGCGGCGGCCCGCAAGAAGGGAAAGTGGACCGGCGGGTTCCCCGTCCTCGGGTACGACGTCCACCCCGACGGCGGGAAGCTCATGGTCAATGAGGAGGAGGCCGAGGCCGTCCGGCAGATTTTCACCCTCTACCTGGACTTCGGCTCCCAGCAGGCGACAGCCGCCGAGCTGAACCGCCGAGGGTGGTGCACGAAGTCCTGGACGACCAAGGACGGGACGCCCCACGAGGGCGTGGATTTCGACAAGAACCACGTTGCGAGGCTGCTTTCGAACCCCCTGTACGTCGGCAAGGTTGGCCTACGCGGCCAGGTCTTCCCCGGCGAACACCCGGCCATCGTCGACCAGGAGCTCTACGACCGTGTACAAGCCCGGCTGGCGACGAACAACGTCAGCGGCGGGGCGGTGACCAAGAACCGCTACGGGCATCTCCTGCGCGGCCTGTTGCACTGCACGGCCTGCGGGTGCGCCATGTCCCCGTCGGTCACTCGACGAAAGGGGCGAGTTCACCGGTACTACGTCTGCGGGAACGCGGCGAAGCATGGGTGGAAGTCATGCCCGCACCCGTCGCTACCGGCCGGGCAGATCGAAGGGGCGGTTGTCGAGCGTATCGCCTGCATCGGGCGCGACCCCGGGCTGCTGCAGGAGACGCTGGCCCAGTTGAAGACCTTCAAGGCGACACGCCTGCCCGCTTTGACCGCCGAACGGCGACGCCTAGACCGGGAGTGTACCCGTCTACGCGACCGCGGGAGCGGCGAGGATCAGGCCCAAGTAGTGAGGATTGAGGCTCGCCTCATGGAGATCGCCGAGGAGCTCGCCGTCCTCGAGGGCCAGACGGTTGACCGCCGGGACTTGGCCCGAGCGCTACAGCTTTTCGACGAAGTCTGGTCCTGCCTGTTCCCCCGCGAGCAGGAGCGCGTCATTGCCCTGCTCGTCGGACGGGTTGACTTCGACGCCGAGCGCGAGACCGTGGCCATCACCTTCCGGCCTACCGGGATCAGGGTGTTGGCCGATGAGATCGCTGAAGCCAGGGAGGTCGTGGCGTGAGTCAGGAGTTGAGAGTGGAGTTCAAGATGGCGGCCAGCAACCGACGGCCTGTTCCGAAGCCCGAACCGGACCCCGCTACCCGGACTGAGCGGCGGCGGCTGGACCGGGCGGCGCGCCGGGCCAGAAACCTCGCCCTCGCCCACTACATCGACGCTCTCGTGTGCAGCGGGGAGGTTGCGGATCTGGCGGCTGTGGCGCGGATGTGCGGGGTCAGCCGGGCGCGGGTCTCGAAGGTTGTCGGGCTACTGGGGATGGCAGAGGCAATGCAGGGCCGGGTGATAACTAATGGCCCATCTGAGAGTTGCGGCGCCATCCCTTGCTAGGCGGCATTGAATTTTAAATGTTGATTGAATTTATTGTCTCATTATAATCAGGTGCGCCCCTCAGTACGAGCGGAGGCGCGTAGATGCTACACTACTGGACCGGTCCCCGTTGCACTATTGACCGGCATTAACAATTGTATAATTATCATTCCACAACTAAAAAGTTAAGTAGAATGGAGAGCGTTGCCGTGGATTGGTTACCAGCAATAACGGCGACTTCGATGTTTGCCGCATGTCTGTGGCTTGCACGAAGCAGCATTGCAGCGTGGATAACTTCATGTATTCGTCACGAGTATGATGAGAAACTTGAAGAACTACGTTCAGTGCTTCGTTGTAATGAAGCCGAGTTGGAGTCGCTGCGCGCAGGCACGTTATCACTTGCCAGGTATCGGCATGAGGTTGTTTTCAGCAGAAATTTAGACGCGATTGAGATGTTGTGGGGTGCGGTGGTCGCTCTCATGCCCGCTAAGAAGGCATGCGAGCTAATCGGAACGCTGCATTATGATGCAGCCGAAGAAGAAGCAGCAATTAACCCTGAGTTTCGCAAGTTCTTTTCGATTATGGGTGAAAATTTCGGACTCAACAATTATCTCATTACTGATGCTGATAAGAGTCGGCCGTTCGTTTCGCCAATGTCCTGGGCATTATTTTCTGCCTATCGTGCAATCATCAGCCTTGCGCTCGCCAAGATTGAGGCACTTAAGCGTGGCATGAAAATGGGGGAGGTATTTGACGAGGAGTCAGTGAAAAGACTTGCTACTGTCGCTCTTCCTGAATTCTCCGATCTAATCGACAAGAGTGGTCCGGCCATATACCATCTGTTGCTTGGACTTCTTGAAACGAAATTGCTGAATGAGTTCGATAAAGTGCTTAACGGCGTGGAGTCTGATAAAGCGTCAATCGAGCAAGCGGCGGCAATTATTAAGGAAGCTACGCGAGTGAGGCAAGAAACCGACAAACAAGAATCGGTGCAATGATGGCGTTTCTTGCCCAATATCGTGTACACCTGACAATGGCGATCGGCACGTACTTGGTGGAGCCTGATTCGCGCCAGTCGCCCTTGTTGCTGAAGAAAATGCAATGTGTTATACGTTCTATTTAATAATAACTGACCGGGAGGGTGATACTGTTGTCAGATACTGTTGTAGCCGCCCTTGTTGGTGTTGGTGGAGCGGTAATAGTAGCAATTAGCTCAGCATTCGCACAGTATCGCATAACGAACAAAGTGTACGTCGTCAGACCAACTGAGACACTCGAGCTTCAAAGCTAACAGACACAT
>JADHEF010001940.1_pt1 | contig 10767 bp, 10 predicted proteins | sample 8952391 | NCBI WGS metagenome assembly JADHEF01 (sample SAMN16124439, study PRJNA663245) | bioreactor sludge metagenome | isolation source: sludge (nitrite) | place: India:Bengaluru | collected 2019-02-28
CTGTCCGGACAGTATTGGACATCTCCTTCGATATTTTTTCCGCCCGCGCGGCAATGCCTGATTCCCTTTCGATTGACTCAACCAGGCTTTTTATTACTCCCGAAAGGCTGCTTATGGAATCCACATGGCTCCCTGCAACTTCGCTCACGTAGCTCTCAAACTCATGATAGCTCTCCTTGAGGTTTTGAAGGGCAAGCGATATCCTGCTTATTTCGGAATGGCTGTTTCTTACACTTTCAAACGAGGCCTTTTTCCCGTGTATGTTCTCAAGAAGCTGATTGAACTCCTTGCTGAAGTACTCCTTTCTCTTCAGTTGCTCTGACAATGCAGCTTCGGCCCTGTTCTTTTTTTCTTTCAAATCCTGTATTTTTTGTATTATTTCATAAACAGGTTCATCCGGGTCATGAACGACATCATCAGTATCAATCTCAAGAGTGATTTTTTCAGAGCACTTTCCGCATCCAGAGGCAGCCCGGGCAAGAGAAATATGATTCAGGATAAACAGTACTGCGGAAAAAAACATAAAATAAAGATATACCGAAGCGGTTTTCCCTGGCAAAAACCTGATAAAAAAGTATGATCCTGCCGTACCTGCTGAAGCTATGAGCAAAAATAATATTTTATCCTTGATAAAAGTGTTTTTGGCAATCATTCAAGATCCCTCTGTTCGTTAAGCGTTAAGACTGTGTAATGTTAATAATATATTAGGTTATCCAAAAAATAAACAATTTTTTAATAAAGAGGGCAATCTGCGCCTGGATAATTACTGTTATTGACATACGGTATAGTATCACTGATAATCTATTTAACTATGGAAAGAAAGAACAAAGCAGTATTCATTTCTTTTTTCATTCTCTTTTCTGCTTTCAGCCTTAATGCCCAGCAGCATTCAGGCAAAAAGGCTGAAATACTGCCGGTCATAGCACTTACAGGAATTGTAAATAACACCGGGCTTGAGGCAATTGATAAGGCAGCTGTCCTGATTGAGGAAACACTGAAACGGAACCTTGACCTTACAGGGCAATATAAGGTAGTAAGTTTTGCTGAAGATAACCTTCCTGAAGGCGCTCCCGGAATGATGGAATTCTGCAAAAACACCGGCAGTAATTATATTCTTTCCGGGAAAATCACAAAAAACAGTTCCGATATCAATATTGAAATAGCCCTGTTCAGTGTAAACAGCAGCGGAGATATACTTAAAATAACAGGGACAGCGCAGAGCCCCTCAAAGCTGCGTTTCGCAATGGAGAAAATACTCACAGATGTACTTGGATATTTCACTGGAAAAGAGGTTTCTTTCGCATCAGTTTCTTTGGTAAACATGGGAAAAGAAGAAGGCAGTTACTCTGTGTTCATTGACAGCATGCACACAGGAGATAACCTGGAATACATTGACTATCTGCTTTCCGGGAAAAGGCATCTGGAAATCCTGCAGAACCGCATGGGAAAACAGAAAAAACTCGCGGACATTGACCTTTTGATAATGCCGCAGGACAGGGTGAGTGTTGAATTTGAGATACCGTCCCTTTCGGAAAAAGAGAAAAGAATGATCGGAAGATATGAGAAAACAGTGGACAATCATGCAGGAGATAAATACCGCAGCAGAAAGGTCGATGGCGCATTCAAATCACTTTTCACGCTGCTTGAAGACCCCTCATTCTGCACGGAAGCAGTATCAAGAAAAAAAGAGATTATACTGAAGCATGAAAAATGGGAAAAGGACATGGGACAGTGGGGTCTGGAAAGAGGGCTTACCAGCGCAGATCTTCCATACTCATTCGGGGTTAAGGCAATGCTTCTGACAAGCGCCTATGACATCAGGGACTGGGACGAGGCAGGGGCCAGGCCTGAAGGGGGAAGCGGCGCGTCATGGGGGGGCGGCTTTTTCGGCTCTGCCGACCTTAACAGGTTTACCGGCATTCAGGGAGAATTACTTGTTTATAATCAGAAAACCTCAGCGGATTATGCCGCAGGGTATCCACTCGCCGGTCCCTCCGGCATAGAGATGTCAGCCTGGTTTGTTGAATTCCCGCTCCTTGTTTATTTCAGGGTTCCTTCCTACCTCCTGAAATTCTACGCAGGCGCTTCCTTTAGGTACAGGCTGACAGAAATGGATGTTGATATCACAGATACTGCATCAGGGGAATCATCAGCGGCTGAATATGACGAAAAGCTGCTGCGGATGCAGAACAGCGCATGGCTTGCGGGAATTGCTTTCGAGATGCCGGTAAGCAGCAACCTTTTTTTCCTGGATTTCAGGTATAACAGGGATTTATTCAGCTGGTTTGAATCATGGGCGCCGGAAGAAGACTTCTTCAGCAGTTATATATCATGCAGCATTGGCTACACTTTTAAAGCGGGAAAATAAATCAGACAATCAGCTCCTTTTTTCAAAAAACAGAGGCAGAAGAAGAGGGCAATGATCAGGACCAGACAAGCCTTTGCCCTCCCCTCCCTGCCATAAAACAAGTGGCTAATAACCCAGTTCCTCGCCCACAAGCAGTACCTTGATCCGCCCCGCGACAGGGCTCCGCCTTGTTACGACCGTATAACTGCAGATGCATCCCGGAGAAAGGCAGTGTTCGCATTTCCCGCTTGAGGCGCATGGTGTATTTTTAGACAGCCGCATAACATTCATAGGCGCGGCGTAATTTTTCATCCTCTCCATTGCGGCATCCTCGTCCCTCGCTACCTTGTTCATCCCCGCAATAACAATCACATTGGCAGGGCCGTAACAAAGGGCAGCCACCCTGTTTCCGGTACCGTCTATGTTTAAAAGCTTTCCATCCATTGTTACCGCGTTTGAACTCATAAAATAATAATCCGATGAGAGGGCGTCCCTGTAGGATTTTATGAGTTTCTCGGGTGTATCAGCTTTTTCCCTGTCAATTGCCCTGAACTTCCCGCTTTTAAGAAAATCATGGACACCTGATTCCTTCAGGCTCATTGAACCTCCCCACGCAACAACTGATTCATCCGGTATCAGCTGCTTTACAAATGCAAGCATGGCGCTGGTGTCATCAAAATAATGGCCCTCGATTCCCCTTTTCTCAAACTGCTTCAGTATTTTTTCTGCAGCTGCCGCGAAATAAATTTTTTTGACTTCCATTATTTCCCCCTGTTAATTATTCCTTTATATACTTCCCGCCAAGGGCATCAGACAGGTATATCTGAGGCGGTTCTCCCTTGTAATGAACTGATGATTCAAGCCCGGCGCCAGCCTCGAGGTACTGAAGGGCTTTAACCTTTACAATGCCGCCTGTATAGGCATACGCGTAAACCGTTATTGCCTCAAGTAAAAGCGCGTCTATAATCCCGCCATGCTCGCATCTGGCCTCAAGCTTATCTGCGGTTCCCCTTATTTTAATGGATGAATCCCTTCCGCTGTATAATGAGATAACAGATGCTTCCGAGAACAGATCAAGCGACGAGCCAGACTCCGACCTTATTTCAATTTTTGATGTAAAGATATTTCTGTATGATTTTACAAGAGCTCCGCCAGAAACAGAGAGGGATGAAACAGGAAATGAGGTTGATATATTTACCGTAACATTTCTTGACTGAAACACGCTCCCCTTTTTCTTCAGCATCAGGGTCTCGCCCGAGACATATATTTCAAGATCATCAATGCTCCCGCTCCTGACCTTTACCGACATCCTGTTTTCATTTGATTTTTCAATGATAACAGCGGCCCTTCCGTTTACCTCAATCTTTGTAAAGGAAGGGAGCTGTTTTATATATTCCCTCTCATCACCCTGGACAGGCTGAATCAGCAAAAAGCAGAGTATTGCAAAACCTATAATATGGGAACGCATAAATAAATGATATGCGTCATGCTCTTTCAGGTCAAGTAAAAATATTCTTTCTGAGCTTTTTGAGGAATTTACCCATCTCCTCATGATCTTTTGCGCTTATTATATGGGTCAGGTATGTGAGCTGGGAATTGATGTTCCGGAGCTGATCAATTGTATACCTGTTAAACATTATCTCTGTAAGGAGATGGTCATCTTCATTTAAAAGTCCTTTCGCAATCTCCATATGCCGTTTAAAGGTTGTTCCCGGGGCATCCTGTTTTTCCATGCAGGCTGCAAAAACCATTGTTGAGGCGAAAGGGATGGAAAGGGAATATGCAATCGTCTTGTCATGTTCCTCAAACGTATTGTAAAAGATGTTCAGCTTTAATTCATTATAGATTGCCTCAAAAAATGTTTTCCCAGATTTTGACGATTCATTTATTATAATGGCATTTTCATTGCCCAGGTTCCTGATATTGGCAAACGTAGGCCCGAACATGGGGTGGGTTGAAACAAACGGCATCTTTGTTTTTTCATAGAATTCCTTAAGCCCTGTTTTTACAGAAGCGGTATCTGCCAGTATGCATTTCTTTGAAAGAAAGGGTAGAACCGTATTGAACGCCTCTATCGTGTGGTTAAGGCTTACGCAGTTTATGACGATTCCAGGATTGAACGCCTTTGTCTCATCAATTTTGAGAAACCTCGTGACATTAAAGAAATATTTCATTTTTTTGGGGTCCATGTCAAAGATGGCAACATCATGGTCATGACATAATTCCTCACACAGCCATGAGCCGATATGACCTGTACCGATTATCAATATCTTCATTTTTAAACTCCTCATTCCTTGCTAAAGCAACCTTTCGTTGTAAAACCCCAGAACCTTAAAACCTGTCGTGATTTCCCTCAGTTTTTCAAAAAGGTCTTTAACCATGGGATCTTCCTCGTCAATGACAAAATCGAGAAAAAAGGCGAACTCACCGGGGTCCGAAGGAACAGACTCTATCCTTGTAAGGTTTATTCCCCCATTGGCAAAGAGATTGAGAACAGCGAAAAGCGTCCCGGCCTTGTGCTCTGTCGAGAATACAATTGAACACTTATGCCCCTTCTCTTTCCTGTTGTCTTCCCTTGCTATGATAAAAAACCTTGTCCTGTTGTCATCCCTGTCCTGGACATTTTCCTTGATCACCTCAAGATTATAAAGATTTGCGGCAAGCCTGCTTGCAATGGCGGCTGCCCCTTTAAGCTGCTTTCTGGAAATCATTCTGGCAGCCCCTGCAGTGTCATAATATGGAGCAGGCTCAAGCTTGTTTCTGTCAAGAAATTCCCTGCACTGTGAAAGGGCCTGATAATGGGAAAAAGCGCTTCTGATTTCCCTGTAATCCGAACCAGGCAATATCATAAGGCAGTGTGACACCAGAATCTCTATCGCATCGACAACTTTCAGGTTTTTTTTCAGAAGAAGGTTATTAACGCCGCCTACGATACCGCCGAGATTGTTTTCAACAGGCACAATGCCGTAATCAAAGAGCCCGTCTTCGACCCCTTCAAACACATCCTCAAATTCCATGCATGGAACTGTGACACCGCTGTTGTCCCATTTCTTTGCGGCCTCTTCACTGTACGCACCGTGTTCTCCCTGAAATCCGATCACGGTATGGGGCTTCCCCTGGACCTTTTTGCTTTCCTCAATAATCATTTTGTACAGTTTTTCTGAAAACGCCGCATCAATCAGGCCGTGTGAATTATCTGATATCTTTTTCAGCACGCTCTTTTCCCTTTCCTGATCTTCAGTATCTGTCTTGAATTTCCTGATCATAACAGCCTGTTCCATTCTGTCGTTCAGGAGTTTTAAAATCTGCTGATCAATCCTGTCGATATTTTCTCTAAGCAGTCTGAGTTTCATGTTAGCTCCTTAAATAGTTTTTCAGCCCTGATAAAGGTTATTAATCAGGTAAAGGTCAGCTGCGGCAATTGCTGCAGCTGCTTCAATAACTGGCGGAACCCTGAGCGCGAAACAGGTGTCATGCCTGCCTTCTGCCTTGAGTTCTTCCATCTTCCCTGTTTCCATATTGAATGTAAGCTGTGTCCTGGGAATGCTTGATGTAGGCTTAACAGCAACGCGGAAGAATATCTCGTTGCCGTTTGTTATGCCGCCGTTTATTCCCGCATGATTGTTTGTGACTGTTCTCCCGTCAAGTGACGCCAGACAGTCATTATGGGAGCTTCCCCTCATCGATGCTGCGGCGAACCCGGCGCCGAACTCTATCCCCCTTATCCCCGGGACAGCAAAAATGATATGGCTTACAAGCGATTCAAAAGAGTCAAAAAAAGGCTCACCAAGCCCCTTTTTCATCCCCGTTATCCTGCATTCAATAATGCCGCCCGAAGAGTCGTTATCAGAAGCAGCGCGCGCGACAGCTTCGGCTATGTTACTGCTTCCTCCTGCCTCGACAAGCTGCGCGTTTATGGATGTGTTTTTCAGGATTTTTTTCGCGATAACGCCCGCTGCTACCAGCGAAACAGTTATCCGGCCCGAAAAATGGCCGCTTCCGCGTAAATCGTTAAAACCCCTGTATTTATATCCTGATGTAAAATCAGCGTGTCCCGGCCTTGGCATCGCCCTGAATTTCTCATAATCCGATGATCTTGTATCGCTGTTGCGGAAAAGTATTGTCAGCGGAGAGCCTGTTGTCTTTCCGTTAAAAACACCTGAAAGTATTTCCGGCTTGTCGCTCTCCTTTCTGGGAGTGGTTCCCTCCGCGCCTGACCTGCGCCTTGAAAGGTCTTTTTCAAAGTCATCATCTGAGATGTCTATCCCCGGAGGGCAGCCGTCAATTACTATACCTACCCCGCTTCCGTGGGATTCCCCGAAGATTGAAACCCTGAATATTCTTCCGAAACTATTCATCCACTCTCCCTCCTATGCTTTTAAGGTCATCGAAAAAACCTGGATAAGATTTAGCCACAGATTCAGATCCCTCAATCACGACCTCCCCTGCGCCTGAAAGGGCTGAAACAGCAAGCGCCATAGCTATCCTGTGATCGTTATGCGAATTCCCGCTAAAGCCGCGTACTCCTGTCCCCCCTTTCACTGTCATTGTCCTTCCGTCGGATTTTATCTCAACCCCGCCTTGTGCCTTAGTCTCTCGGCGCCGTGGATGACAGATGTTCCGCTGCAGCCTGCCGCGAGGCTGACAAGCGGGGGAAAAAGGTCAGGACAGTCTGATGCGTCAAACTCAAATGCCCTGAGCAGTTGTTTTTCTCCCTTTACCTCAACAAAATCACTGCCTGAAACAATTTTTGCCCCGCACTGCCTCAATACTCCGAGCAGTGCCCTGTCAGCCTGATTTGAATCTGCCTTGAGGTTTTCAACCCTCACCTCACCGCCACGGGAAAGCGCGCCTGCGACAAGCAGGAATGAGGCTGACGACCAGTCACCTTCCGCCGCTACCGTGCCAGGCGAGCTGTAACTCTGGCCGCCCCTTACCGTAAAAACCTCGTAATCCTTGTTTTCGATTACACACCCGAAAAGGGAGGCAAGCTCGATTGTCATGTCAACATAGGGCCTGCTTTTTAGATCATTGACCCGGATCACGGAATCATTAGCCGCTGCCGGAAGGGCCAGCAAAAGCCCGGTGAGGATCTGAGAACTTATTGACCCGTCAACAGCCGCATCCCCTCCCTTAAGCGGCCCGGTTATCCTTACAGGGGGATAACCGCCGTTATCCGATATATCTAATCCGAATGAGGCCAAAGTTTCCGTGATTATGCCGGCGGGCCTCCTCTCAAGAGAGCCGCTTGCGGTAAGCAGAAAAGTTCCTTCTAGAAGTGATACAATCGGGGAAAACATCCTGATGGCAAGACCTGACTCTCCGCAGTCAAGCATCCGTATTTCTCCTGCCTGGTATTTTCTTTTCACCGCGTCTTTGCTGCTGATCGTTACCGATGATTTTCCCCTTGTAACCTCTGCGCCAAGCGACTGGACAATTCCCAGAGATGAAACAACGTCGTTGCAGTAGTCGGGGTAGAGTATTTTTGTTTCTCCCCCTGAAAGCCACGAGAGGGCGATAAGCCGCTGAAGCGCGCTCTTGGAGGCAGGCGCCCTGACTTTACCCCTGATTTCTGAAAAAGAAACTGATCTCTTCATTGATTTTTCCCGCTGTTTCGAGCGCCCCCCTTTTGGCAGAGTTTATTATAAGAGATGAAGTCATGCCGTAAAAATCTATCCTTTCCCTGAAGATTTTCAAGGCCTCCTCAATTTTCTTTTCTGTGTTAAGAAGCGGTCTTGAGGAGTCCCTGATTCTGCCAGCAGATATCTCAGGCGGAGAAGCAAGCCATACTGGAAAACTGTGCTCCGCTATCAGGCACCTGTTTTCCTTATCCTTCACAGAGCCGCCGCCGCATGATATCACCTGCCCTTTAGCGGCTGTTAAAACCTTCTCAGTCATCCTCTTTTCAGCCTGTCTGAAATAGCCCTCACCGCGCGAATTGAATATTTCTGTTATGCTCATTCCCTCGGATTTCTCAATTTCCATGTCTATATCCGTAAAACCTGTTTTAAGCATTTCAGCCAGATATTTTCCTGTTGATGTTTTTCCTGACCCCATAAAACCGATAAGTGATATATTGCTTTTCCCGCTTGTCTCTAAATCTTTTTCTGTTACCACCTTTGCGAAACCATTATCAGTATCCATTCCTGTGAAAATCCTGAAGGAATACTCTGCCTGTTTTATAAGCCAGGTGAGCCCTGATATAAACCTTAAACTGTTAAGCGATGCGGCATCAGCAAGCGGGCTGTTCCGGTAGTTGGCATCAAAAACCACCGCATCCTTTCTGACCAGTGAAAGATCAATGACAGCTTCAGTCACAGGCAGTGCGTTTACTATAAGGTCAGCCTCTCCCGCCAGTGAGTCAATCATTTCAAGCCTCCCGGCACGGCAGCCTGCAATCCCCTTTACCCGCTCTGCAGCCTTTTCCAGGGTCCTGTTAAAGACAGTAACATCAAAACCTGCAAGCGAGAGTCCGTACGCCGCTGCTATCCCTGCCCCGCCTGCGCCCAAAACAAAAGCCTTTTTTCCGTAACCTTCCGCGTAAATCCCGGTAACCGAGGCAATAACACCCAGGTAATCAGTATTATAGGCTGAAACAACCCCATCACCTTCAATTAATAGAGTGTTCGCGGCAGAAAGCACCCTGACTGCGTCCTCTTTCCTGATTGCCTCAGAAGCAGCTTTTTCCTTGAAGGGAGAGGTAACGTTAAGACCTGTTATTCCCGCGATCCTGGCAGTCTCAATAGCCTCACCTATGGAATCGGCAGCTATTCGGGAATAAAAACCATCAATACCTTTCAGCTCAAAAAATTTCCTGAAAATCTGCGGGCTTTTGCTGTGCGCCACAGGATTTCCTGTAACTGCAAGCCTTGCGCTACCAGACATTGCTTAGCCTCGCGTGCTCATCCGAGATAACATTGTAATCAAGCTGCCCTTCAGCAGTAGCCTTTCTTCCCGGAAGGCTTGCGTAGGTAAAAAAGCTGCCTGCCGCGTGGGAGAGTATTCTTACCCTGCCTCCCAAAGTTCCCATGCCTGCCAGAACAATCCGGATTCCCCTGTAGTATTCAGGAAGGCTTAAAAGCCTTTCAGTATGGGACGGCAGACTCACATCACACGCGATTTTTACTATATCAGCCCCTCTTTCAAGCGACTGCGTTATTATCCTGTCCAGCACGGCAAATCCCGGTGTTTCATTATAGTTATGGTAGGAGATTATCAGCTGCGTCCCCCCTTTTTTTGATGCCCCGATTGAATCCGAGCACAAGGCCTTTACTGAATCAATAAAAGAAAGACTCTCGTTTATATCCGCATCAATGTATGAGGCGCCGTATTTCACCGCTGTTCCAAGCATTGAAAGCCTTTCACTGTCGCTTTTACCGTTTCTTCTGAAGGTAGCAATCAGGTTGCTGTGTGAAATAAATATTTTTTTTACAATATCATTGTTAACCTGTTCAAGCAAATCCAGCCTGATTTCCCCGAATTCACAGCAGGATAAAGCAGCTATCGCATCAGGGATTTTTTTCTCACCTACCGATACGCAGATCATCAAACGCCTCCAAAAGCTCATTAAGGTTTATTTTTGATGCAAAAACATCTCCGGCTTTCTTTATGAATACAAAAAATATATTCTCACTTTCTTTCTTTTTGTCATGGAGTATTAACTGCTTTATTCTTTTCCTCCCTGCCTTTACTGCAAGATCAATTCCTGTTCTTTCAAGCAGGGCCGTTATTTTTCTGTTCTCTTCCTCAGGAAGAAAGCCTCTCAGGGTGGAAAAGTCAGCTGCGAATTTCAATCCCTTGATTACGGCTATTCCGTGGGGGAGTTTTTCCTCAATCTCTATGGCATGAGCAAGGGTATGGCCGAGGTTTAAAATCCGCCTGAGCCCTGACTCCCTTTCATCATTTGAAACTACATCTGCCTTTATTTTAAGCGATTCCCTTATGAAATAGGAAAGAAGATCAGATTTTAATCCCCCCTCCTGATGCAGGGAGCTGTAATCAGCTGCGGCGATATCACGTGAGGCGCGGTCAAAAAAATCACCTCCGGATATAACAGAATGCTTGATTATTTCTCCCAGTCCGCTTAAAAAATCATTCTGCCCAAGTGTTTTAAGCATGCCGGTTTCTATTATCACAAACTCAGGCTGGGTAAATGTCCCGATAATGTTCTTTGCTCCCATAAAGTTAACGCCGTTTTTGCCGCCAATGCTGGCGTCGACCTGTGCAAGCAGTGTGGTTGACACAAAACCGTACCTGAGCCCCCGCATATAGGTGGCAGCAGCAAATCCGGCAATATCAGTGACAACCCCGCCTCCGACCCCGGCTATAAAAGATTTGCGGTCAGCTCCCAGGCGGAAAAGCCTTTCATAGATATATGAAACAGTATCAAGGTTTTTACAGCCTTCTCCTCCTTTCAGGAT
>JADHEF010001941.1_pt1 | contig 10761 bp, 9 predicted proteins | sample 8952391 | NCBI WGS metagenome assembly JADHEF01 (sample SAMN16124439, study PRJNA663245) | bioreactor sludge metagenome | isolation source: sludge (nitrite) | place: India:Bengaluru | collected 2019-02-28
TCAGGCACGAGGCCGCGACCGCGAAATCAAGCGCCCCGGCATCGCTGCCGTACTTCTCAAGGCCGTAAATCAGTCCGCCCGCAAAAGCATCGCCGCTGCCTACCCTGTCCACTATATCATCGATATCATAACGCACAGATCTTATATATTCCTTTCTGTTGTTGAGCACGGCAGACCAGCCGCTGCTGTCCGCAGACCTGCTCTGCCTCAGGGTTATGGCGATTTTTCCAAGATCAGGGAATGCGGCAAGGACAGCATCTGTTATGATCCTGTACCGTTCCTCATCAAAACCCGCGCTCTCTGTCTTAAAGGCAGGATCAATACCCAGGGACTTCTGGCAGTCCTCTTCATTTCCGATTGCCACATCGACGAATTTCATGAGACTGTTCATGACTTCAGGCGCCTTTTTTCCGTATTTCCAGAGCTTGCTCCTGTAGTTAAGGTCACAGGAGACAGTAATATTCCTCTTTTTCGCCTCCGAAACTGCCGCAAGCGATACAACTGCGGCGTTTGCCGAAATTGCGGGAGTTATCCCGCTTATGTGAAACCAGGACGCCCTGTCAAATATCCTGTCCCAGTCGTATTTATCAGGCGGGGTCTCTGAAACGGCAGAGCCTTCCCTGTCATATATCACGACAGAAGGCCTTTGATCTGCCCCCTGTTCCAGATAGTATATTCCAAGCCTTTTCCCTCCCCTTACAGAAAGAGAAGTGTCAACGCCAAGCTTCCTGAGCTCCCCGAGGCAGGCATCCCCGATCGGGTTTGCAGGAACTGCGGTAACGTATGCTGAATCAGACCCGAACATGGCAAGGGCTACAGCTACGTTGGCCTCACCGCCCCCGAATGTTGCCTCAAAGCGGGGTGACTGAAGAAATCTCTCCGCCCCGGGTGATTTTAGCCTGAGCATGATCTCGCCAAACGCAACTACTCTCATAAAAAGCTCTCCTTGTCTGTCAGACGCTATTTCACGGCCGGGCGGATTTTCAGCACAGCTTCCACTGCCTCTTTCGCCAGGTGGTATATCTCAGTGAAATTGCCTGATTCTATCAGATCGGATTTCACCATCCAGCTGCCACCGCATGCCAGCACATTTTTGCATTTAAGATAATCCGCCATGTTTCCCGCCCCTATTCCCCCTGTGGGGATGAACTTCACATTGTAGACAGGTTCAAGCGCTTTCATCATTCCAATCCCGCCTGAAACCTCGGCAGGAAAAAACTTAAGTATCTTAAGGCCCCTTGCCATCGCAATCTCGACCTGGGAAGGGCTGTTTACTCCGGGATAGACTGGTTTTCCCAGTCTGAGCGCCTGCTCGACAATCTCCGGGTTATAGCCTGGCGTTACTATGAAATCGGCGCCCGCTCCCGCTGCCCTCGCAAGCTGATCAGGCGTAAGGACTGTGCCTGCCCCGGCCAGGATATGGGGCATTTCTTTCTTTAAAAGCTCAATCCCCTTTTCCGCCGCATCCGACCTGAACGTGATTTCAGCTATCGGAATCCCCGCTTTCAGAAGAGCCTCTGCAAGCGGAAGCACCCTTTCCGGCCTGTCAATCTTTATGACCGGTATAATTCCCGCAGAATAAAATATTTCTTCCTGGTTCATGTCCTCATCCTGTTTTATTGTTTTGGCGATTTCAGGGAACCTCTGTCCCTGTGGTTCGTTCAGTTCCCACACAAGGCAACTAAACACTTAAAAAAGCAAGGAAATAACTTTTCGCTTACTAAAAATTACCTGGTTTTTGAGGTACCCTCTAATTATTATCGTCCTGGCAGATTGATAAATCAAACCAAAACAGCCTGAATTACTGCCCAAATCCGGCTAAAAAGATGATAAGATAGTATCTGAATAAAAACTGTTATAAACTTGCGGAAAATTAAAAATACTGTTAGCATCTTTTTTAAATCCGAAGTACAGGAGGAAATTTTGAGCAGGGAATATACGCAAGAGCTTATGCTTGATTTCGGGGAAGACGGGAAAGCGCTCCTGCCTGTCGTGACACAGGACATTGAAACAAAAGAGGTTCTGATACTGTCCTTTGTCAACCGGGAGGCATTTGACGAGACAAGAAAAAGCGGATACGCGACCTACTGGAGCAGAAGCAGAAATGAGCTCTGGAAAAAGGGGTTGACATCAGGCGACATGCTTAAGGTAATTGAGATACGGATAAACTGTGAGCAGAATTCCCTTCTCTACCTTGTAAAACCCATGGGTAAAGGCGCCTGCCACGCAAAGAGGAAGAACGGGCTTCCCCACACCGGCTGCTACTACAGAAAAATAACGGAAAACAGCAAACTTGAATTCACAGAGGAATAAAACCATGGAAAAAAATACACTTGTAATCGGAATGCCTGCGGGGTCGCTGGCAAACACAAAAAGGGGGGGGAACCTTATCGATTTTCTCGAATACTCAGGGTTCTCGACCAAAGGATATGATGCCGGAGGCCCCACATCATTCACAACTGTCAACTTTCTTTTCGGCTGGGACGGAAGGCCGCAGGAATTCGGCACACAGCTTGCGCTTAACGAACTTGACGCGGCAATAGCCGGAGACGACTGGATTGAGGAAAGAAGGCTTGAGCTTAAAATTGAATACGGAATCGAGATAAAGCTGGAAAAGGTGCTTTCACTTAAACGCGGAAATGTAAGGCTTGTCGGAATAGTTGACGGGGATGTAAAGGCTGATACTACAGCGGATTTCCTTAGAGACTTTTTCGGCAGGGGAAACAAAATCATTACTGTAGTTTCAGAACTGCCCTACATGGCGCTCAACTGGATACAGGAAAGGATGAAGGCGGCCGGGCTTGATGATTTTGCCGCGAGCTGGTCTGTCCAGAAGTACAAAACCCCGCCGAAAATAGAAAAGGGGATTCTGATATACGAAACATGGGGAAAGACCGAGGCAAAAATCAAGAACATGGGGGCCGATATCGGGCTTGAGATAACCCAGTCGGGAAGCGCTCTGAAAAGCTACGGGCTCAGGATAATCGATGAGGTTTTTTCCTCGGAAACAGGGATATGGGCAAACACAGATGTTTTCAGAAACAGGGAAAAAAGGGACCTGCTTGAAATGTTTGCCATCAACCTTTACGGGACGTTAAACGCGGAAAACAAGGTACTTCTGATCTTCAACGTTCCGGCTGACAGGAAAAATGTAATCGAAAAATACCTTTCTGATTACAACCTCTACGCTGATGAGCCGACAATCATTTCAGGCTCAAAATACGCGCAGTACAGCATACAGGTAGAAAATGACAGGATTGAGACACCGCTGGCAAAGGTCAGGTATGAACTTATCAGGCTTGGCGCCAGAAGCATTGATACAATGCCCCTTATCTCTTCAATCCCTGACATGGGCTCAGTGCTGAAATTCTGATATAACCTTTTCTGTCTGCCGGAGTTTCGGCAGACAGGTTATTATGCCCCTTTATTATCCAAAACGCGGCGCAGCGCCATTCCGAATTCCCGCCTTGTAACAGGTTTTCTTACAAACTCATTTATCCCGGCAAGCTTTATCCTGGCCTCAACTTCACTGTCTATATAACCTGTGCAAATAATTACAGGAATATCCTTCCTGATCTCCCTTATCCTGAGTGCAAGCTCATACCCTGTCATGCGGGGCATGGTATAATCAGTAATAACCGTGTCAAATGACATGGGATCATTCATGAAAGCCTCAAGGGCCTGTTCGCTTTTCGTAAAGCCGGATATATGATATCCAAAATCCTCCAGTATTCCCTTCTCGGCCAGCATAAGTGATTCTTCGTCATCCACCAGTATAAGTCTTTCAGAGCCCCCGGGGATGTCTGCCAGAGCGTTTTCATCAGTATCTTTTATGTCACATCTCTCTGCAGGAAGATAAATGGTAAATGCCGTTCCCTTCCCTGTTTTACTTGCTACAGTGATTGTGCCGCCCAGCGATTTTACAATACCATGGACAACAGAAAGCCCGAGCCCTGTCCCTTCACCATGCGGTTTGGTTGTGTAAAACGGGTCAAAGATGCGGTCAACAATTTCAGGGGGAATCCCTTTTCCTGTATCTGAAACCTGAAGCATGATATAATCGCCCCTTTTTATCCCCTGCCTTTCCGCAAACTCCTGATCAGCCTTATAATCTTCCAGTGCTACCTTAAGTATTCCTCCATGATCCTTCATGGCATAACCGGCATTTGTACAGAGGTTCATGACAACCTGGTGGATCTGCGTAGTATCGGCAATTATAAAAGAATCACTTTTTACCGCTTCATTTATTTCTATTGTTGAAGGTAGCGATGCCCTGAGCAGTTTCAGCGCCTCCCTTATGACATATTTGGGCTGAAACTTTTTTTTCTGCTGTTCAGCCTGGCGGCTGAAAGTCATGATATGTTTTACAAGGTCCCTCGCCCGCCCTGCGGCTTTAAGTATCTCATCAAGATAAAGGCATGCTTTTTCTCTGTCCGAAAGGGACCGCTGCGCCAGCTCTGAATAACCGAAAACTGCGCTTAAAATATTGTTGAAATCATGGGCAATGCCTCCGGCAAGCGTACCTATTGCCTCCATTTTCTGGCTTTGCCTCAGCTGTGCCTCCATGCTGAGTTCCCGCGTGACATCTTTCCCGACAGCAAGAAAGCAGCTTATGTTTCCACTGGTTTCCCACACTGGTGTAACAGTTAGGTCCATTGTGTACCCGCTGCTATCCTTTCTGGTCCCGGAAATGGAGCCGCTCCATACCCTTCCCTGTTCCAGCACCTTCCAGACCTCTTCGCTGCCTTCCATATCTGTATTGCTCAATTCAGGTATCCTGCCGACAAGGTCATTGATTGGCTTGTCTATGATTCTTGCCATTGCCGGGTTTACAAACTGTATCTTCCTGTCAAGGCCAATAATTATAACAGCTTCCGATGCCTGCTCAATTGCCTTGTTCAGGGTATCAAGCGTTTTCTGGACAGGAACGCTTACAGCGCCTGAAAAATAGAAGACAGCAGTAATTGTCATAATCAGAAAAATTATGCCCACAAACATGGCGAGGTTACGGTTGGCATACGCCAGCACCATGATTTCTTCCCTGTGCTGGGCGACACCGACACTCCAGCCGGTAAGCTTGACAGGAGCAAAACCAGCTATCCTCTTTATGCCTTTATATATGTATTCCCCGGCTCCTGTTTCCTGGCTTGTCATTTTTCCGGTGATTTCCTGCAGCCCCTCTTCAGCGCTGGTATCCAGTTTCAGGATATATTCCTTTACAGGATGGGCAATTACAACACCCTTGCTGTCAAGAAGATCGGAATAACCTGTCTTTCAAAGTTTCAGCGATGATATATATGTTACAAGAAAATCAGCCTTGACTATCCCGAGCACTCCTCCCTGAAATACTCCGCCATCCGACATGATGGGGACGCTGATGCCGAATATTGGCTCTCCTGTCGCCTTTGAAGGAGCAGGCGACCCGATAACAGGCCTTCCCTCCCTTGCCAGCCTTACATAATCCCTATCAGCTACAGAAATACCGATCTTGCTCTTATCAGAACCATCCGCGCTGATTATCCCTTCTTTATTGAAAACAGCCAGTCCTTCATAGTCGGTTCCCAGCTTGAGATAAAGTTCAGCAAGTTTACTGTTCAATAATGAGTACTGTCCTGAAGAGGCAGCGTCGACAAAATCAGGGTCAGCAGCAATTGTTTCCAGAATGCCTATTTCCCTTTTAAGTGCAATCTCAATCATGCCGGAGATGCTTTTAGCGATCTGCACAGCCTGAACCTTTGAGATATCTTCAAGAACACGTGCTGAATTCAGGTAGATAAGCGCGCCTATAAAAATAAGCGGGACAAGAACTATCGCTGACCCGCCCAGCAGCAGCCTGTGCCTTAGGGACATGTCCTTAACTCCCATAAAAACTCCTGGTGCCAAACGCTGGCAGAAGCGGCCTAAATCTCTTTTACTTCAATCCTTTCCCTGAAAATCTCATATCTGTTAAAATCAAAATACTTTCCGTCAGTATTCGTAACCCTTGCCGATGCTGCCGCGAGGCCGCTCCTGAGCATTTCATCTGCCCCTTTTTCAAGCGCGATCTCCCTGCATACAGCGCCAAGAAACGCATCCCCTGCCCCTACAGTGCTTACTACGGAAGAAAGACCTTCGGGTGGAGCAGCTGAAAAAATCCTGTCACTGTCCGAAATAACAGCGCCCCCCTCTCCAAGCGTCACACAGGCAATCTTTACCCCCATCCTGTTGATTTCGCGGCAGACCGCGGAAGCCCCTTTTTCATCTGTTATTTTTATCCCGAATGTGCGTTCTATCTCATAAATGTTTGCCTTGACAAGATACGGCTTGCTTTCTATCCCCTTCAGAAGCGGTACCCCCTCTGCGTCAAGAACAGAGATTTTTCCCTTCTCAAGCGCTTCCGAGATCATGTCCCTGTAGACATCAGGCGGCACACCCGGAGGCAGGCTCCCTGTAAGGACAAAAAGACCGCATTCAGGGATATATTTCCTGAAAAGGTCAAAAACCGCGGCAAGGTCTTTTTTCCCTATTTCAGTCCCCCTGTCATTTATCTCGGTTATCCTCCCGGTGCTCCTGTCCTTGAGTTTGACATTGACCCTGAGGTCTCCCTGCACCTCGACAAATTCATTAGGGAGGCTGTTCTGGAGAAAGTATTTTTCAGTCATTGCCCTGTTGTTTCTGAAACTGAAGCCGAGGCAGAATGACGAGCCCCCGAGTATCTGATAAGACATGGCAACGTGATACCCCTTCCCCGCTATTCTGACAAGGCTTGCGTCAACCCTGTTCATTTCGCCGTACCTGAACTCTTCAATTTCAAGCATTTTGTCTATGGCGGGATTCAGTGTCATTGAAACAAGCATATTGGTTTCTTTCATGAATTTATTATAATACCATTGTCAATTTTTTTATAAATATTTTTATTTAAAGTGAAAAAAGAGTTACCTGTGCCCTGATTGCTCAGAACACAAGATGGACAGCAGGGCATGGATTTTTTTAAACCAACATCATCTATTATCCGGCCTGAAGGGGCAGACTGAAAACACACTTAAACAAAAAAGGCTGCCGCAAGCGCACAAAAGCATTCAGATACTAAACGCATTGCAGACAGCCCTGAAAAAGGTACCCGGGGAAAGGAGAAAAATATCTAGCCTTCCCACTTGAGGACAGGATTTCTCGCAGCCTGCACCACATCAGCCCGCCTTATAGGCGTATTGTGCGGCGCGTCATGCACAAGATCAGGAGTCTCAAATGCTTCCTTTTTTATTTTTTTAAGCACCCCGGCGAAATCCTCAAGAGTTTCCCTTGTCTCGGTTTCGGTTGGTTCTATCATTATGCTGTGCTCGACAATATGGGGAAAGAAAACTGTCGGGGCATGGTATCCGTAATCCAGTATCCTTTTCGAAATATGGTCGGTAGTTATCCCTTCGGGAAAACCCTTGTCATTGATTATAAACTCATGCATGCATCTCCGCCTGATGGGCCAGTTGTAATCATCCTTTACAAGGGAGAGAAGATAGTTCGCGTTAAGCACTGATGTCTCGGCAGCATCCTTGAGCCCTTCTGCCCCAAGCAGCCTGATATAGATATATGCCCTTAAGTAAATAAGGAAATTGCCTGCAAAACAGTGGACCTTTCCTATCGAATCGGGAAAAGAGGTTTCCATCACATACTTCGCCCCGTTTTTGATTACCCTCGGGAATGGAAGAAATTTCACAAGATGACCGGCTACCGCGACAGGCCCTGAACCAGGCCCCCCGCCTCCGTGAGGGGTCGAGAATGTCTTATGAAGGTTCATGTGCATGATGTCAAAACCCATGTCAGCGAACCTGGCCTTTCCAACCGTGGCGTTGAGGTTCGCGCCGTCTCCGTAGAAAATGGAGCCGTTGTCATGCAGCATTTTCGCTATCTTCTTTATGTTTCTGTCAAAAAGCCCTGTAGTGCCGGGGCTTGTAAGCATCATTCCGGCAACGCTTTTATCCAGCATCCCTTCAAGAAGCTTTATGTCAACGTCCCCTTCCGGGGTGGATTTCAGTTCCCTGACCTTGAACCCGCACATCGCGACAGAAGCCGGATTGGTTCCGTGCCCTGAATCAGGGATGATGATGGTGTCCCGCGCTTCTCCCTTTTTCTCAAAGTATTTCTTGATGATCATGACACTTGTGAGTTCTCCGTGCGCGCCGGCGGCAGGATTAAGGGTTACCCCTTTCATTCCTGTTATCTCCTTGAGGTACTCTTCAAGGCTCCATATTATCTCAAGCGCGCCCTGGCACAAGGCAGCATCAGCAAGCGGATGGAGTGCTGTAAAACCCGGATCAGATGAAAGCTTCTCATTGATCTTGGGATTGTATTTCATTGTGCAGCTTCCAAGCGGATACATGTTTTCATCCACACAGAAATTCTTTTTTGAAAGGTTTACATAATGGCGGACTACTTCGGATTCACCTACATCAGGAAGGTCAGGCCCCTTGCCAAGATACTTTTTGTCAAGGCTGTATTCCTTTCCCTGCCATTTCGGAAGCGAATAGCTGTTTTTTCCCTTTTTGCTTTTTTTGAATATTATTTCCATACACGGCCTGTCTTTATTTTTTCTGTGAAACTGTCTATGGACTGCATTGAATCTGTTTCTGTCGCGCAGAACAGTGTGCAGCCCCTGAACTCAGGGTAAAACTTCCCTGCGTCAAAACCGGCACCCATTGATGCTGCGTCAAAACCTGACTTTCCGTTATTCAAAAGGAACTCGTTGAAAAACGGCGCATCGGAAACTGATGAGAACCCGGCAGAAATGAGTTTCTCCCGCAGGTATGATGCTGCGTTATGATTAAGGGCGCCTATCCCGGCAAGATGAGGGCCTGTCATTCCAAGATAGATGGCTGCCTTCAGCGCGAGAAGCCCCTCATTTGAGCAGATATTGGAAGTAGCCTTTTCCCGTCTTATGTGCTGCTCCCTCGCCTGAAGGGTAAGTGCGAACACATCTCTTCCTTCGGCGTCAGTCGTAATGCCGACAAATCTCCCCGGCATTTTTCTCATAAACTTCTCTTTCGCTGAAATAAACCCGAGCATCGGCCCGCCGAAGGAAAGGGGGCTTCCGAAACTCATCGCATCTCCGCATACAATATCAGCTCCGCAGTCTGCGGGGTTTTTGAGAAAACCGAGGGCCATAGCTTCTGCGACGACATAGATAAGGTCAAGTTTCCCCTCCTGCCTCATGGCAGCTGTTTTTTCCGGCTCTTCGATGCATCCGAAAAAATTGGGGGACTGCAGCACAAGAGCGCCGGTTTCATTGTCAGCGAGTTTTTCTGCAGCATTGTAATCAGTAAGTGTCCCGTCAAGCGGTATCTCGACAATCTTAATGCCCGCTGCCCACGCATAGGTTGAAAGCACCTGCCTGTAAAAGGGATTTACTGCCCTGCTTACAAGAACCTTTTCCTTTCTGCTGCTGCGGGCAGACATAATTACAGACTCCGCAAGAGCGGTAGCTCCGTCATACATGCTGGCGTTTGTAACATCCATTCCCGTAAGGCGGCACATGTATGTCTGGAACTCGAATATCGCGGTCAGCGTTCCCTGGCTAACCTCCGGCTGGTAAGGAGTATAGGCTGTATAAAACTCTGATCTTGAGACAAGGTCATCTACAACAGCCGGGATATAATGGCTGTAAGCGCCAGATCCGATAAACAATTTTTCCCTGCTGTTTCTCTCTCCCGCATTTCTTACAATTTCAGCAATCTCAATCTCGGAAACAGGTTCGGGAAGCCCCTCAAGCCTGTCAAGAAGGATATCCTGCGGCAGGTCTGCGTATAGTTCGTCGACAGACCTGACCCCAATCATTTCAAGCATCAGCTTTCTGTCTTCGCTGTTTAAAAGTGTATATTTCATCTCAGCCGCCTGATGCGAGAAAGTCCCTGTACTGCTGGGGGCTCATGAGTTTATCAAGTTCCGCGGGATTTGAAAGCTCTATTTTCACGAACCAGCCGTCGCCGTAAGGCGACTTGTTAACTGTCTCGGGAGAATCCTCGATAATGCTGTTGGTTTCAACAACCTGCCCGGATACCGGAGAGTATACATCAGAGGCAGCCTTCGCCGATTCCACAACCGCGATAACATCTCCCCTGCCAATGCTGCTGTCCAGAATTGAGGAAGCGATCTCGATAAAAACAATATCACCCAGGCTGTTCTGGGCAAAATCAGTTATTCCGCATACCGCCTTCCCGCCGCCTTCCGCTTTTACCCATTCATGCTTGTCGGTATAACGAAGACCATCTTTTACATCCATTCCCTTTTTCGCGTCCATTAAAAAATCCTCCCTCTATCCGTGATAACTGTAAAACGGGCGCTTTACAACAGAAGCGCCTACTTTTTTGTCCCTGATGATAATATCAACAACACTCCCTGTTTTTACAAGGCCTGTTTTGATCATGGCAAAAGCAATCCCTTTTTTCATTACGGGAGAATAACCCCCGCTTGTCACATGCCCAATATCTGCGCCTTCATACTGCACCCTGTAGCCTTCCCTGGGAATTCCCTTATCTACGATCTCAAGGCATACGATTTTGCGCCCTGTCCCTTCCGTTTTGGCTTTCTGCAGGACATCCCGTCCTATATAGCTGCTTTCTGAATTTATTACCCATGAAAGACCAGCCTCCACAGGGTTTACTTTTTCGTTCAGTTCATGTCCGTAAAGCGAATAACTTGCCTCAAGCCGGAGTGAGTCGCGCGAGGCAAGGCCGCAGGGGATAAGGGAACTGGATTTTCCTGCTTCAAGCAGGGCATCCCACAGGCTGACGG
>JADHEF010001943.1_pt1 | contig 10741 bp, 7 predicted proteins | sample 8952391 | NCBI WGS metagenome assembly JADHEF01 (sample SAMN16124439, study PRJNA663245) | bioreactor sludge metagenome | isolation source: sludge (nitrite) | place: India:Bengaluru | collected 2019-02-28
CCTCCCAACTGCCGATCAAGCCGGGCGAAGCGGTCACGCAGAACGAGAAGGAGATGCTCAAGTGGTGCGAAAAGCTCAAAAAGCTGCCGATCGCCGCGGTGTCCTGCAACGGCGCAATGGTGGGAACCCGCCTGCACTACGTCGTCGAGATCCTTGAAGACGCCAGCGCCGACCCGGTGCTGCAGCCCTCCACCGCACCGCGCGCTGCCGCCCGCGTACCGCCGGAAGCACGCCAGCTGATCGCGCAGCGCGAGTACCGTGTGCAGGAAGTGCTGGCGGATGGCTACATGCCGGGCGAACGCATTACGCCCTCCGGCATCGTCGTCGCGGAGGACCCGGAGCTGCGCACCTTCGATGCGCAACTGCGCGATCTCGCCAACGGCCAGCAGGACCGCATGATCGCGATCGCCCTCGACGCCCGCCACCCCGAGCGCAAGGATGCGATCGTGATGCTTAACTGGACCGGCCGGCCTGAGACCTCGATCGCCGCGCTGCATGGCCGCCTGCTCGATCCGGACAACGAAGTGCGTAACCTCACCGGCCGCCTGGTGCTGACCTTCATCGAATGGATCAAAGACCCCGCGGTGGCCGATGCGCTTGCCGGCACCCTGGCGCAGGTGCTGACGCTACCGAGCCACACCGATCGCACCAAGGCACTCGCCGCGCTGGGCCAGCTCTACGCCCTGCACCCGGAAATCCGCGGCACGCTGCAGCGCGTCGCACGCGAACCGCTCACTGAGCTCGCCCGTACCAGTGTGCTGCCGAACGTTGGTGGGGATGCGCGGGGATTGCTTGCGGCGATTGGCGATTGATCGCCGTAGGGTGCGCTTGGTGGTGTCGCAGGGGGCGCGAGCTGGTCAATCGAACTTGAACTTCAACTGCCCGCCGATGTAGCCGGAGTATTCGCGGATCGATGGGGCGCCGACGAGGTTGAAGCCGAAGCGGCCCCACTGGAAGCTCGCCATTGGCAGCGCGACGACGGGCGTCCAGTAACCGCTCGCGAGGCCGACGAAGACGCCGAGCTTCACGTGCTCCCACTTCACGACTTCCGGTTCCCAGCGGGCACCGGCGTAGAAGGTGTCCTTGTCGTAGCTGTTGCGGTAGTAACCGGCCATCCACGAAAGCGGATATTCCTCCGACGGGCGCTCCCAGCCTGCGCCGGGGTTGTCGGCGCGATACTCGTCGCGCCGCTCGAAGTGGTAGGAATAGCCGGAGATGACCAGCCAGTCTTCCGCAAGGGTGGGCAGGGGCAGGCTGAGCAGGGTAGCGGCGAGCAGCAGCGGGCGGGCGTACGTCATGAATTCAGGTGCGTAAGCAATTCGGAACGCGGAGCGTACCACCCTGGCGGGTGCCACAATCGCGGCTCGCCCCCAACACGATGAATTGCGATGCCGAACGATGCGCTCCTTCTTCGCCTGAACGCCCTGCGCGGCGATGACCCGTCATACAGCAACGGCAACAGCAACCATCTGCCGATGGTGCTGGCGGCGCTGCATGCGCTGGGCGCCGTGCCTTCGCGTCTTGATGTGTTTGCGGAGACCCAGCGCAGCCTGATTCGCCCGCTTGCGAGCGGCGAATTCGCCAGTCGCTGGGCCGATTTCGAAGCGCAGATCGCGACCGATGGCCGCGACGCGGTGTTGTGCCGCGAACTGCCGCGTTTGCTGGAAGGCCTGGTCACGGCGGCCTTCCATGGCTTGATCCGGCTCGCGTATGGCGTGCGCTTCGGTGCGGATGCGGAGGTGGCCGCCGGTCTTGCCGTGCTGAGCGTATTCCGGCGCGAAGTACCGCTGCCGTCGGGTGCTGCCAGTACGGGCGCGGCGGAGGGCTTGCGCAGCCTGTCGCAAGGCACTGCGCTGGCGAATGCAGAGTTCGAGCGCCCGATGATCATGGGCCGGCTGCTCGAAGTGTTGGCACACCCCGCCTTCCTCGCCGCGGTACCGCCGCTTCGATTCGAGAAGGGTGCCGATCGGGCCTGGCATTCGCTGGCGGTGACCGCCGCGCGGCTGTACCGCGCAACCGGGGACTTCACGGCGCTGCACCTGATTACCAGTCTTCATTCGCTGCGCGTGTTGTGGCCCTGGATCGAAGCGCCGGAGGTGGCGCTGCAGCGCTACTGGCTGGCCTTCTGCGCCGCTTATGTCGCGATCGGGCGGCCGTGGCCGATGGAATTCCGTGCGCTGGCCGGGCCGCTGCCGGCATGGGAGGCGCTGCGCGCGGCGGCGCTGGGCAGCAGCGACGATCATGTGATCAAGCTGGTCGATAGCTGCGATGCGCTCGCGCACGAGTTCGACGCGGACACGTCGGAGCTGCCTGCGCTGCTGCAGGCCTGCGCGGCCCAGGTGCTGCAGGCGGATACACACTGACAAAGTCGCTGCGGCATGCGGTGATAGCCTGCATGGCTGCACGGTGCGCCCGCTTGCATCGTGCTGTTTGTTCACTGACTCACCGCAAGAGCGATCTCCGATGTCCTTCCGTATTGCCCTGAGCGCGGCGAGCCTTGCTGCGCTGCTTGCCGCCGGCGCCGCATTGGCCGGCGATGAAGATCCCTACCAATGGCTTGAAGCGGTCGACGCGCCCGCCTCGCTCGACTGGGTGCGTGCCCGCAATGCCGAGACGCTGCCGAAGCTCGAACAGGCGCCCGGTTATGCCGCGCTGCACGCGCGTCTGCTGGAAATCTACAACTCGCCGCAACGGCTCGCCCCGATCACGCTGGTCGGCGGGCGTGCCTACAACTTCTGGCAGGATGCCGATCACCCGCGTGGCATCTGGCGCAGCAGCCCGCTGGCGGACTACCGCAAGGGTGCGCCCGTCTGGCGCACCGAGCTCGATGTTGATGCGCTCGGCCGCACGGAAGGCCAGTCCTGGGTCTGGAAGGGCGCGGACTGTCTGGCGCCTGCCGGCGAGCGTTGCCTGGTGCGACTCTCGCGCGGCGGCGGCGACGCGGTGGAGGTGCGCGAGTTCGATACACGGCGTGCGCGCTTCGTCGATGGTGGCTTCCGCATCGCTCATGCAAAGACCGAAGTGAGCTGGTTTGATCGCGACACGCTGGTCGTGGGCACCGACTTCGGGCCCGGCAGCCTGACAGATTCCGGCTATGCGCGGGTGCTGAAGCGCTGGCGGCGCGGCACACCGATCGAACAGGCGCAGACGGTCTTCGAGGCGCGCAAGGAAGACATGATGGTCTCCGCCTATCTCGACCACACGCAGGCCAAGCCGCGCACGTTCGTCGTGCGACTGCCGAGCTTCTTTACCGAGGAGCTGTACGCGCTCGGGCGCGATGGAAAGACGGTGAAGATCGACAAGCCGGACAGCGCCAAGGCGCGTGTTTGGCGCGATCGCCTCGTGCTCGAACTGCGCGACGACTGGGTGCGCAACGGACGCAGTTTCGCGAAGGGATCGCTGGTCGCGCTGCCCCTGGATGCCGCACGCGCGCGCAGCGCAACGCCCGAAGTGCTGTTCACGCCGAGCGACACCGTTGCGATGGAGGATTGGCACGCGGTGAAGGATGGCTTCGTGCTGAACCTGCTCGACACGGTGCGCGGGCGGGTCATGGAAGTGCGACCGGGGCGCAAGGGGTGGTCGCAGCGGACCGTGCCGGTGCCAGAGTTGGGCGCGAGCAAGACCGCGCCGGTGGACCCGGAGGGCTCGAACGACTATCTGCTGACGACTTCGGACTACCTGACGCCGTCGACGCTCAGCTACCGGCGCTTCGGCCGCACGGGCGAACAGGTGCTGCAACGCCTGCCGGCGTTCTTCGACGCCTCGGGGCTGGAGGCATCGCAGTACGAGGCGGTCTCGCGCGACGGCACCAGGGTGCCCTACTTCATCGTGGCGCCCAAAGGCGCTGCGCGCGATGGATCGCTACCCACGGTGCTGTACGGCTACGGCGGGTTTGAAGTGGCACTGACACCCGGCTACAACGGTGGCGTGGGTGCGGGCTGGCTGGAGAAGGGCGGCGCCTATGTCGTGGCGAATATCCGCGGCGGCGGCGAGTTCGGCCCGCGCTGGCATGCGGCGGCCTTGAAGGACAAGCGACAGACCGCCTACGACGATTTCATCGCGGTTGCGGAAGATCTCATCCGGCGCGGCATCACGTCGCCGAAGAAGCTCGCGATCATGGGAGGCAGCAATGGTGGGCTGCTCGTCGGCGCGACCGAAGTACAGCGGCCGGATCTGTTCGCGGCGGTGGTATGCCAGGTGCCGCTGCTCGACATGAAGCGCTTCCATCTGCTGTTGGCGGGGGCGTCGTGGATAGGCGAATACGGCAACCCCGACATTGCGGAGGAGTGGGCCTACATCTCGAAGTATTCGCCCTATCAGAACCTCAAGCCGGGCGTGACTTACCCGCGCACGCTGTTCCTGACCTCGACGCGTGACGACCGCGTCCATCCGGGCCATGCGCGCAAGATGGCGGCGCGCATGCAGGCACTGGGGCAGGATGTCTGGTACTTCGAGAACACCGAGGGCGGCCACGCTGGCGCCGCCGACAATACGCAACGTGCCAAGATGTGGGCGCTGACCTGGACCTTCCTCGATCAGACGCTGCGCTGACCTCACCTGCGCGGGGCTGGACGCAGGGCTGAAACAGAACGGGCCGGCGCGTGAGCGACCGGCCCGTGTTCTTTTGCGTGCTGCTGAATCAGCGCTTGGCGACGGGCTTCCAGGTCTTGTCCGGGTCGAACAGCGTCGTCTTCTCGGCGATGCTCGCCGTCTTCGCGCCGAGATCCTTCTCCAGAATCACGCCTTCCTGATTCACGATGAAGGACTTCACGCCGGTCACGCCGTACTTGGCCGGGTAGGCCAGCACTGCGAAACCACCGACTTGGCCGTTCACGGTGTAGGTCTGCGCGCCGCCGACGGCGTTTGCGCCCTGACCGCTCAGCATCTTGAACAGGTAACCGTGGAAGGGCGCGCCGCGGCTTTGCTTGGCATAGCCTTCGGCCTGTGCGGCCGCCACCAGCGGGCCGAGCGGGCTCGGCGGCTCGCCCTCGGCCGTCTGCCAGAAGAGACCGTCGCGCTTGCCCGGCGTGCTGGTGAAGTGCGCCGCGTATTCCGGCGAGCCATCACCGTTGCGATCCATCAGTGCGTATTCGCGCTGGGCCGCGACGACCTCCTTCATCACTTCGATGGTGGAGAGTTCATTCATGCCGACGCGGCGGTTGATCAGTTCTTCACGACCTTGTTCGGCGTCGAAGCGCCAGCCGCCCGCGACCCGAATGATCGGAAACGAGAAGGGGTAGCGGCTAGGGCCCACGATCAGCACGGCACGGCCATCTGCAACTTCGACCACGGTGTGCTGCGCGTCGTAGGCCTGCACGAACTCCTGCCAGAGTTTGACGTCGGTGGGCTTGTCGCCGGTGAAGACCCAGTCGCCGGTCTTGCCGCCGAGCACGGCGAGCACGGCTTTTCCATCCGCCGCCTTGAGGCTGGCGACGAGCGCCGAGGCGGCTTCTTCGGGTTGCGGAAACACGCGTGGCGCGCCGCCCGCCGCGAAAGCGGGCAGTGCAATCAGGGCACCGGCAAGGCCGATTCCACGCAGGGTGCGCGCGAGGCGCGAAGCGTACGGTTTGCTCATCGGTTCATCATCCGTTCTGCGTTTCGCATCACTCAACGGCGGCGTCCGCCACCACCACCGGCACGTGCGCCACCGCTGGAGCGGGCGCTGCTGCTCATGCCGGCGCGGCTGGAGCTGCCGCGGCTGCTGTAGTCGTTGGCGCGCGCGCCCGAGTTCACGCCGCCGAAAGCGGAGCTGGAACTGCGGTCGCTCGTCGAAGCGCGCGGCTGTGTGCTGCTGCGATCCATGCCCGCCGCGCGGTTGTCGACGGCAGCACCGCCGCTTGCACGGTTGCCGGCGCTCGGGCGGTTGCCCGCGGCGTTGCGGTCGAAACCCTGCTGGCCGAGATCCTGCCGGCCGGCTTCGGCACGCCCGCGGAACTCGTCGCGCGCCTGGTTGTTCTGCGCCTGCGCGCCGCCGAACTTGTTCTGCGCGCCCTGGCTCTGATACGGCACACCGCGGCGGCGATCGGTGTTGTGCTCCCAAGTACCGTTCTTGATGTTGTTGACGTTGTTCTTGTCGAAGTGATTGACCTGGTTGTAGCGGTCCACATCGATGTTGATGTCGTTGTGGCCCCAGTTACAGTTACCCCACAAGGCGCCGCCGACGGCCACGCCGACGGTGAAGGAGAACAGCGCGGCGCCGGGCACATAGCCGGGCGGGTAGTAGTAGTACGGCGGCGGCGCCGCATACCACCAAGTGCCGTAGACCACGGCCGGGTTGTAGGTCGGCACGTACACGACTTGCGGGTCAGCCTGTTCGATCTTGATGATCGTGGTGCCGCCTTCGTTGGCGGTACTCACGGTCTGTTCCTTCGTCGTCGATAGCGAGCCGGCCTGCTGCGCCTTTGTGCGCAGTTTCTGCACCGTTTCCATCACGGCCTTCTGCTGCCCGAGGAAGGCGTCACCGAGTTTCTGCGTCCAGTCGATCTTCTCGCTCATCATGTCGAGCACGCTGGGGAAGGTCGCGAGCGACTTCACGCTGGGGTCCCAGGCCTGCTTCGTCAGCTCGTCTTCGAGCGCCTTGCCTTCGAGCTTCGGATTGGCCTTGCGCCAGCGTGCGGCCTCGACGACGTCGAGCGGATAGGTGGAGCCCATCAGGATCTGCGCGAGCAGCGCATCCGGGTGCAGCGCAATCGGGGCCAGCAGCTCGTCGAGCTCCTGTTGTGAATACACCTTCCCGGAGGCTTGCTTGGCGCTGGCGGCCGGTGCTGCGTCCGCAGCAAACGCCGGTGCGACAGGGATGACCGAGCCCAGGGCGAATACGCTTGAGACAAGCAGTGCCAGCAAGCGAGACGGGCGGTACGACATGGGTGACTCCTCTGACTGAGTGAGCAACGTGGCCGATACTACGCCGATCGGCTCGCGGCGGGCTTGGCGCCTCGTGCCAGTATGTTGTTCGCACACCCAAAAGAGAAGGGGGCACGATGCCCCCTCATGATTCTATGCCGCCGATGACTCAGGCCGCTTTGGGCACCTTGTCCAGCCGCGCCTTGACGAAGCTGCCGGGCGCATCCTCGAGAACCTTGAGTTTGCCCTTGATCGGGTCGCGCGCCGGAACCTTTGCGTCGTCGTGTGCGGTGACCCAGGCCTGCCAGTCGGTCCACCACGAGCCCGGGTTCTGCGTCGCCGCAGCGAGCCAGTCTTCGGCGCTTTCCGGCAGCGTCTTGGTCGGGTTGGTCCAGTAGCCGTACTTGTTTGCCGATGGCGGATTGACGATGCCGGCGATGTGACCCGAGCCACCCAGCACGAAGCGCACCGGGCCGCCGAATACCTTGGTGCCAAGGTAGGTGCTCTTCCACGGCGCGATGTGGTCTTCGATCGTCGAGATGAAGTAGCAAGGCACCTTGATCTTGCCCAGATCGATCTTCACGCCGTCGATCTCGATGCCACCCGGCTGCACCAGCGCATTCTTCATGTACATGTTGCGCAGGTAGTAGCTGTGCATCTTCGCCGGCATGCGGGTGGAATCGGAGTTCCAGTACAGCAGGTCGAAGGGGAAGGGGTCCTTGCCCATCAGGTAGTTGTTCACGACGAAGGACCACACCAGGTCGTTGCTTCGCAGCAGGTTGAAGGTGTTGGCCATCTCGGTGCCTTCAAGGTAGCCGCGCTCGGCCATCTTCTTCTCGAGGCTGGCGACCTGGACCTCGTCGATGAACACGCCCAGCTCGCCGGGCTGCGAGAAATCGGTGAGCGTGGTGAAGAAGGTGGCGCTGGCGATGCGCTTGTCCTTCTTGGCGGCCATGTAGGCGAGCGTGGTGGCCAGTAGCGTGCCGCCGAGGCAGTACGCCGCAGCGTTGATCTCCTTCTCGCCGGTCTGCTGCTCGATCGCATCAACGGCGGCGAGCACGCCCTCCTTCACGTAGTCATCGAAGCCCTTCTGGGCGAGCTTCTCGTCCGGGTTCACCCAGCTCATCACGAACACGGTGTGGCCTTGTTCGACGGCCCAGCGAATCAGCGAGTTCTTTTCGCGCAGATCGAGGATGTAGTACTTGTTGATCCACGGCGGCACGATCAGCAGCGGGCGCTTGAGCGCCTCGGTGGTCGTCGGCGTGTACTGGATCAGCTGGATCAGATCGGTCTGGAACACGACCTTTCCCGGCGTTGTCGCGACGTTCTTGCCGCACTCGAAGGCCGAGGTGTCGGTCATCTTCACGCGCAGCTGGCCGTCACCCTCTTCAACATCGCGCAGCAGGTTGTTGAGCCCCTTCACCAGGTTCTGGCCGTGGCTCTTCACGGTTTCGCGGAACACTTCAGGGTTCGTCAGCGCGAAGTTCGACGGCGACAGTGCGTTGATGTACTGGCTGGTGAAGAAGTTCACCTTCTTGCGCGAGATCTCGTCCAGCCCTTCGACGCTGCCCACCACATCGTGGATGTGGCGCGCGGAGATCAGGTAGCTCTGCTTGATGAAGTCGAACAGGAAGTGGTCCTGCCACTCTTCGTCCTTGAAGCGCTTGTCTTCTTTTGCCGGGGTCGCGACCGGTGCGCCGCTCATGCCCATGAAGCGCAGCGTCGAGTGCTGCCACAGCGAGAAGTAGTCCCACACCAGGTTCATCTGCGCCTGGGCGAGCTTGTAGGGGTTGGCGAGCAGCTTGGCCATCATGTCCATGAAGGCCTGCGCGATGCCCAGCTCATCTTCCGGCGGCGAGATGCCGCGTGCGGCCTGGCGCTTCACATGTTCGTGCAGCAGCTTGGATGCACGCTGCGCGACCTCGGCATAGGTCTTTGCAACTTCCTGCGGATCGGGCAATTCGGGCTTTGCGGTTTCTGCGTTGGCGGCCATGGTGTTTCTCTCCCGGAGTTACTTGTTCTGAAGGGCGGGCGAAGCCTCGCCCGTACGCGCAAATTGCAGGATGCCCCCGCCAGCTTCCAACTCGCTGACAGCGCCGCGGGCGGCGAGGTGATTGAGGTGGCCGATCGCTTCGCCCATCGCGAACATCACCTGATGGGTGTCCAGTTCGCGCGGGAACAGCGTGGCGAGCAGTTCGCCCGCGCTCATCGGCTGATCCAGTGCGGCGAGCAGCGCGCCACAGCGTTCTTCGTGGTGCGCCACCAGTTGCTGGATGCGCGTCTGCGCACCGCGGAACGGGCGGCCATGCGAGGGCAGCACCAGCGTGTCGGCCGGCAGCGCGGCGAAGCGGCCGAGCGATTCGATGTACTGCGCGACCGGATCATCCTGCGGCGTCACGGTGCTGGTGCTGACGTTGGTCGAAATGCGCGGCAGCAGCATGTCGCCGGAGATCAGCACATGCAGCGCTTCGCACCACAGCGCCGCGTGCTCGGCCGAGTGGCCGTAGCCGCTGATCACCCGCCAGACCTTGCCGCCGATCGTGATCGCGCTGCCGTCGCGGATCCGCAGATAAGACTCGGGTAGCGTCGGCACGCCGCGTGCATAGTGGTTGCCGCGCGTCAGCAAGGCTTCGGCGCGTGCATCGTCGAGCCCGTGGCGGCGGAACAGCGCGACCAGCGCTTCGGTGGTGAAGCCAGCGCGGCCGTCGCGGATCGCGTGCGCCCACAGGTATTCGCCGAGCGTGGCGTGCACCGGCACGCCAAAGCGGTCCGACAGCCAGCGCGCGTTGCCGATGTGATCAGGGTGCGCGTGGGTGACGATGATCTGCGTGACAGGGCGATCGATCTTCGCAAAAACCTGTTCCCACAGCGCACGTGTGGTCGCGTCGCCGATGCCGGTATCCACGATCGCGACGCCTTCGCCGTCGTCGAGCAGCCACAGGTTGATGTGGTCAAGCGCGAAGGGCAAGGGCATGCGCACCCAGTGCACGCCCGACTCGACGGTCAGCGTGGCGCCCGGTGCGGGTAGGTCGGCGAAGGGGAAATCGAGTGTGTCACTCATGGCAGCAGCATCCAGCGAATCAGTGTAACCCGGGTTATGTTGCGGTGCGGCATTGGCTGTCAAGGCTGTTTGTCGGGCGCAGGACACCATACGGTAGCGTGCGGGCTTAAGATCAATCCACCGCACGGGGCGGACATCACCCGAATCCGGCGGCGCGGCGGCTTTCCACAAGAGAGGCGCAGCGCGGCCTTCCAGACCTGTTCAGGAGCCGATCCATGAGCCTTGGCCTCAATTTCGCCCTTGGCGAAACCCTCGACATGCTGCGCGACACGGTCGCCGATTTCTCGGCGAAGGAGATCGCGCCGCGCGCGGCCGAAATTGATCGAACCGACCAGTTCCCGATGGACCTCTGGCGCAAGTTCGGCGATCTGGGCGTACTCGGCATGACTGCGGGTGAAGACTACGGCGGCGCCAACATGGGCTACCTCGCGCACATCATCGCGATGGAAGAAATCTCGCGCGCCTCGGCCTCGGTAGGGCTGTCCTACGGTGCGCATTCGAACCTCTGTGTGAACCAGATCCACCGCAACGGTAGCGCGGCGCAGAAGGACAAGTACCTGCCGAAGCTCATCTCCGGCGAATACGTCGGTGCGCTGGCGATGAGCGAACCGAACGCCGGCTCCGACGTGGTGTCGATGCGCCTGCGCGCCGACAAGCGCGGCGATCGTTATGTGCTCAACGGCACCAAGATGTGGATCACCAACGGGCCGGATGCCGACGTGCTGGTGGTCTATGCGAAGACCGACCCGGCTGCGGGCCCGCGTGGCATCACCGCCTTCCTGATCGAGAAGGGCATGAAGGGCTTCCGGCCCGGGCGCCAGGAGAACACGCTGGGCA
>JADHEF010001942.1_pt1 | contig 10739 bp, 8 predicted proteins | sample 8952391 | NCBI WGS metagenome assembly JADHEF01 (sample SAMN16124439, study PRJNA663245) | bioreactor sludge metagenome | isolation source: sludge (nitrite) | place: India:Bengaluru | collected 2019-02-28
GAGATTTGCAGGCAGTTGTGGAACGATGCATTAGCTGATCGCAGGAACGCCTGGAAAGAGGAAGGAATATCCAGGACCTACAACAGGCAGGCAGCACTCCTCATAACTGAAAAGGAGCATGGCCGATATCCAGGTGTCTATTCTCAGGTTCTTCAGGATGTCCTCAGAAGGCTCAGCAAAGCGTTCGAGAACTTCTTTAGGCGCGTTCGAGAGGGAGCCAGGAAGAAAGGCTATCCAAGGTTCAAGAGACAATACAAATCCCTCACCTATCCTCAATCAGGCTTCAAGCTCGAAGGCTCAAGGCTCAACCTTTCCAAGATTTCGGGCGGCATAAGGGTCTTCTTGCACAGGGGAATCGAAGGCGCGATCAAAACCTGTACCATAAAGAAGGATGGAACCGGAGCCTGGAATGTCATATTCGTGACTGAGTCCGAGGCCCCTTCAAAGGTCAAGCCTCAGACTGCTATCGGGGTAGACCTTGGGATATCCCATGCAGTGGTTACATCTGAGGGGCAGTGCTTCGACTATCCCGGATATCTAGTTCAAGCCGAAAAACAAAACCGTGCGGCTCAGAAATTCCTGCACAGAAAGGTTGAGGGATCTCATAATCGTAAGAAGGCTCAGCATAAGCTTTCCGCAATAGGCAAGCGTGTGACCAACCTTCGCGAGGAGTTCCTGAATCAGGTATCCAGAAAGCTGGTGGACTCTGCCGACATAATAGTATTCGAAGACCTGAATATTTCAGGTATGCTCAAGAACCATAATCTAGCAAAGCATATTCAGGACGTTTCCTGGGGAAAACTGATACATTTGACTCAGAGCAAGGCTGAAAGAGCTGGCAGACGCGTTGTATTCGTTGACCCGAGAAACACATCACAAATGTGTTCCGGCTGTGGAATACTCGTTGCCAAAGAGCTCTCGGAACGGGTTCATGTGTGCCCTGTATGCGGTCTCAGGCTGGATAGGGATCACAACGCAGCCCTGAACATTCTCACCCTCGGACTGAGGGGTGGAGCCTATGGAGATCTGACCTCTGGCCCGAAATCACTTTCGGGTAAGCGTCAGATCTTAGAAGTAGGAAGCCCCGGTCTTTAGGCCGGGGAGGAAGTCACCTGATCTAGCCTGAATGCCCCGTGCGTCGCGTCTCCCACGTACTCCGCTTCAGCGCTCATGGTATTTCCAGGGGCTGTGTCCTTTGACGAGAAGCCAGGTGTCGAATCAAAGGCAAAAGCCCTGGCTTTTTCCCCTTTTCTGGCAAAATTTGGCCCTGTGATGCTCACGCTATCCAGAATATCGATCATAAGATGCCATTTGTCCGAGAACTGCGAGTCCTGCTGAATACTGAGTACTCTGGCTTTGATCTTTACCTTATTTGGTGCTGCTGGAACACCAGGACTGCCGCTCATAATCATCACCATCCGTTGAATAAAAGGTTGAGCAGCCAGTAGCTGCTCTTTATCGCGTCTCCTCTTTTTTAGGCTTCTTCTCTGATGGTATCTCCGGGATTATCTCCGGAACAGGCAGCTCTTGCCCGGTCTCTGATTCTGTTATTGGAATGGGAGGCGATTCGCTGCCGATCATTTCAAGAATGGGTTGGTTCGCCTGAAGGTCAACTATCTCTTCGGGCCTAGAGTTATCTATTGTCATCTCAGGCTGAAGAGATGGCACCGGTCCCCCGAGGGTTACGAGACGGGCCCCTTCTTTTGCCTCCTCTGGGCTGAAGGTAATCTTTATCGTTATTTCCATGTTCTTACCTCAAGTGCAATACGGTCATGCTCCTACAGGAGATAAGCACAGGTGATCAGGTTGCTTGCATCAATGTCAGCATTGACTTTCTTGCCGCTAGATTGAGCCGCGCTCAAAAGAATGAAGACATTTGTAACGCCGTCTGAGGCTCCTGTTTTAATCTTTCTCCAGCCTGCGGCTATGCCTGTGCCTGACAGGTAGGCCCAGGCATTCTGAGAGTCGTTGCTTACATAGGTCAAACTTACGGTCAGATTGTTATATTGAGTCATATCTTCACCTCAAAATATTCTTTCTAAACCATATATATCTGATATATGTATTTGTCATCCGCATAGACATTCACGAGCTTTCCTCTTGCTTTGGCGTTACAGCATAGGGCAAAGATATTTGTCACTGCATCGGGAAGATCTGCTTTTATCTGCCTCCATCCTGCCGGAACTCCTGAGATATTCGCCCAGGCCCATTGAGTTGAGCATTGAGCATATGTCATGGTCACCCGTTTTTTATTGTACCAGATTGGGCCCGCTGCTCCGACTACACCTGCGTTTACAGTGGCGATGATATCGTCGCCGGATCTCTGGATGTTGCTTATCGTTATCTTTGAGTCCGCACCCCCATAGGTCTTGCTATTGGGAGTTGTGCTGACGTCAAAAGCAGTCTTTTCTCCGCATGGATAGGGATCTGTTGAGTCTCCTCGGTTAGCATTTTTCTCTAGATCCATCTTGCCGTCGCATTGTTCTATGTCCACGAGGTAATGGCTCTGATCATTGTTATTTGATTGGTTGTCGTCCACATGAGTGATTAGCAGGCCTTCTCCAGGTAAATTCGAGTCGAAACCAACCTTCTTTCTGTTCTCAAGCAGAAAGTACTCTTTGCTTGTCAGACTGTCAACAGGAAGCTTGATAATTTGGGCATTTTTAGCGAATGGTTTGATGGTTACTGTCTGCTGGTTATTGAATACGACCGTTGGATTTATCCAGCCTAGCTTTGTCTTGCACCAGCCGATGTGGTGGGCCGGGGTATTTCCGCCGTTGTTCCAGCTTCCTGCGGCCATGAGATCCCATGATCCTGTCCCTTCAGAATCATATCCATAATCGTAAAGGTCCGGCAGTCCGAATACATGACCAAGTTCGTGGCAGAACACCCCGATATTGCCATCTTCCGGCTCCATTGAATATGGCTGTATTTTTACGCCATTGTAGGTCTTGGCCTCGATCTCCCACTGATGCGACCAGATATCATTTCTGTTGCCTGTGGCCTCGGCTCCGGGTCCTGCGTGGATCACAAACAGAGCATCAACAATGCCGTCATTGTCGTTGTCGTAGTCTGCAAAATTGACCTGGGATGCTGCCAGATCCACAGCGTCCTCCACAAGCTTCTGAGCATTATTCGGGTATACTCCATCAGTGCCGTAGCTATTGTTTGTGTAATAGGAGTAAGGCATAGGTGCACGATACCAGCCAACTGTGACCCCTTGGCCAAGAACGTCACCTGTTATGATCAGTTGGTTGTAAGAGGCCTCTTTGTAGAAGTCCGTCAGGCTTCCACCTGGATAAGTCCCATTGGCAAATAGCATCTCTTGATAATGGCTCTTTGACTGAGTGGCCTTCTTGTCGCTGAAGTCTATCAGCAAAACCAGAGCCTTGCGGTTCCCTATCACCGGCGCCAATTCCTTGGAAGCCTTGATTAGAGTATGAGACCTGCTCCTGGCAGATCTGCTTAGAATCAGGCCCAGACTCTCAATATCCAGAGCCATCTCATTATTTTTTGCAGGAAGAGCTTTGCCACTTCTCAGCATCGCCTTTGATCGAATGATCCTGTCCATTAAGTCTGGCGATGGAGGCACAGACTTTGCTAAGCTTTGCTTCATAAATCCTCCCCCAAATGTTTAAGGATGCGCATGGAACTAAACGGCGGAATTTGCTACATTGATTTAAAAAATCATTATGCATAATACGATATGTTGCCAGCCATTTATACCTGTTGCATCCTTAAATAGTTTATATGATTTCTCTGGGCTTAAATAACTTTCATTAGGAAAAAATACTATATGATCGAACATATCCATTCTGGACAGATAAATTGGGCGAGCGGGCTATATTTTGCGATAATCCCACGAGGCTTTCTGTTTGATTTTCCATCCGATTCCAGGTTTACAGTCAGTTTAAATGGAACTGATTTGCTGAAATCTTCACAGCTAATTATAATGTCTCCTGAATAGATGCAATTCTTTTGCACTAAACCCAAATTAACAGAAATATCTGTCTTCTCACGTATATTCATATATAGAATCGTTTTTGGTTCAAATGATATTTCATTTTCCGTCCAATTTGTGTTATTTACGGCTATTTTTACATCACGTAATTCTGTGCCCAGATTCCGTATAGAGAATATCTGTTGATTATTAAGCTGCTGGCCGGGGGTGATATTGTAGCATTCATTGATGCTTATCGGCGAAATAGCTATGATATATGGATTATGCCAATATAAAACAACGAAGAACACATAGAATATCGATAATACGATCGATAGATTTCCCAGTCTATGATCCCGTTCATAGGATAAAGTGATTGCTATAAATACTATTATTAATGAGATAAATGATATACAGAACAGATCGTTATTCGCCTCAAAATAGCACAATACCAGGATGAAAACTATAAATAATATTGATCCATAAATAAACTGTTTGAGCATATCCTTTTCGGTTTTCATCATCACATCCCCGTCAGGTAATTCTATTTTGATGAGATGGTTATTTTAACAGTAGCATTTGATTCATTTCCTGGAAATGTGGTCTTGGTCGTCTTTTTTGAGGGATTCGTTGTCGTATTCTTTTTGTCGGCAGTCGCTGGCTCTTTTCCCTGGTCCTTTTTCGGCTGGGCGTCAATTGCAATGGATGTGGCATCGGCATTATACTCCCGCGAAATGTCTTCGCTGGAGCCTTTTTGTGTAGCTGTTCTGCTAAGTTCAACTGTGCCCGTAATCGTTTCAATATCTATGTATCCCCGTATTGCAGAGAACAATGCTTTATTATACCTTTTATAAGTTTCATAGCTGTTGTAGAGACATAAAAACGCAATAGACAAAGAACCGACCGCAATTATAAATGATGTCAGCTTTGGAATCTCTAGCACCTCAGTGATGTAGAACGGAAATACAAAGCTAAAAATAAATAAAGATATAAACACATTTGAATAAAACTCCGAATAGCTGTAGAATTCTTCGACCAGATATTGATTAATAGCAGTTCCATCCAATTTCTTGAAGAAGAAATGACGTGTGACCGTTTCCGGATCAACATTTTCAGCGCATTTATCCAGGCAATATTTCTTTAATTCTTTTATATTTTTATGATCCTCTCTTTGCGGGTCATCAAACAGATAATCTTCAATAATCGAATGGTGAACTCCATCTATTATTATTCCAAATATTGAGCCAACCAGCAGCACAAATCCTGAAAAGCCGATCAGCCCATCTATTCCCAAAGATATTACAAACATCGTAAGATCCTTAGGACTAATATAGTCTATAAACATAAAAACGGTCAATGCTGAAAAAAAGCCTGGAAATGTGTGCGACAATAAATGCTCGAACTTGAATTGAGTTGGAACATCAACCATATATCTCAACCTGTATAATTTAATTGATTTTATTACATCATTGCTGGTAAATTATTTGTATATCTGTTGTACTTTTAGTGTATATATATCTTTCGCAGGTATTATTATTTTGTGTTTGGTATTCCTAGTTGCATTTAAATACAACCTCTTCTATCAGTTTCCTTATCTTCCCGAAAGAATAAGCCGCCTGGGTGAGCTGGCCTGTAACCTCTGGTGGAGCTGGCATCCGGAAGCACGAGCCCTCTTTTATCTGCTGGCGGGAAACGGCTCCCGGTACAAAGCCCAAAATCCGGTGAAGCTTCTTTTCGAGATAGATTGCCAAATCCTCGATGACGCCACGAGAAATCCCCGCTTCTTGCGCCGCTATGATGCAGTGATGACCAGATTCGACTCAGAGATGAACGCCTACCAGAGCTGGTTTAACTCCAAGATTGAAAACAGGGGCCGCCTGCATGTTGCCTATTTCTCAGCCGAGTTCGGCCTGCATCAGTCCCTTCCATTTTATGCAGGTGGCCTGGGCTTTCTGGCAGGCGACTATCTCAAGGAGTGCAGCGACCTGGGAGTCCCCGCGGTCGGTGTGGGCTTCATGTACCCGGAAGGCTACCTGCATCAGCGACTGTCTGCCGACGGCTGGCAGATGAGCGAGAGCGAATCCCTGGACAGGGTGCGAGCCCCTATCTGCCGGGTTCTTGATGCAGAGGGCAGGCCCTTGACCCTCAAGGTCACAATCATGCAGCTTCCAGTCTACTTCGAGGTCTGGAAGGCGCAGATCGGCAGGGTGCCTCTCTATCTGATAGACACCGACTTGGAGGCCAATGATCCACGGAGCCGGAGCATCTCATCTCGTCTCTACATCGGTGACCATGAGCACCGCCTGGTCCAGGAGATCATTCTCGGAATCGGCGGTACCCAGATTCTCAGAGCTCTGGGCATAAAACATTTCATTCTGCACTTAAACGAGGGCCACTCCTCGTTTGCCATTCTCGAACGAATTCGAGAGATGGTGGAAAACGGCAAGAGCTTTGCCGAGGCGGTCGACTTTGTCCGGAAGACTACCATCTTCACAACCCATACCCCAGTTCCTGCCGGCCATGACATCTTCTCAATACCCATGATGGACAAATATTTCGCGTCTTATATTCCTATGCTTGGAATAAGCCGAGAGGAGTTCTACAGGCTGGGAGAAGATCCTTCTGCAAGCTCAGCCAGCTTTAACATGACTGTCTTCGCGCTCCGGCTTTCTGCCCACTGCAATGCTGTTAGCAAGAGGCACGGAGAGGTGGCAAGGCAAATGTGGCAGCATCTGTGGCAACCTCTGGCCGAGCACGAAGTGCCCATAGACTACATCACCAACGGTGTCCATGTTCCCACCTGGATAGACTCCCGAATGGCATTGCTCTTCAACCGATACCTTGGGCCGAACTGGATTGCCGACCACGACGATCCATCTATCTGGGAACTGGTCGATGACATCCCGGACGAAAAGCTGTGGATGGTCCACCGCCGCCAAAAGATGAACCTGATTGCGGTCTTGCAGGAGAGAGCACGGCAGCGTTGGCTTGAGCATGCTGATCCCAATATCATCCTGGCCTCAGGGACCATGCTGGATCCAAACGCGCTCACACTGGGGTTCGCCCGTCGCTTTGCCTCTTACAAGAGGGCCAATCTGATACTAGAGGATCTGACAAGACTCAAGGCCATTCTTGGCTGCGCAAATATGCCTGTTCAGATAATCTTTGCAGGAAAGGCCCATCCCTCAGACGACGCAGGAATAAGGCTCATCCAGCAAGTTTACAATGTGGCCCACGATCCGGATTTTGGGGGTCGGGTGGCATTCATCGAGGACTACAACGAGGGGCTCGCCCAGTATCTAATCCACGGTGTAGACGGTCTGGCTGAACAATCCCCAGCCACCATTTGAGGCATCGGGAACCAGCGGGATGAAAGCTGGCATCAATGGTGTGCCTCACCTTAGCGTTCTCGACGGCTGGTGGATCGAGGGATACAATAGAACCAACGGCTGGGCCTTTGACGGAAACGATAGCGAATCGGGTGAACGAGATGCACAGGAGCTTTATTCCATTATTGAAAGGCAGATCGTGCCGCTTTACTATGACCAAAACGAGTCAGGCATATCTCCCGGCTGGATCAATATCATGAAGGCATCAATAAAAAGTACCGCGGCACGGTTCAGCTCCCGAAGGATGGTCAAAGAGTATGCGAATAAATTTTATCAGGATGCTCTCATCCAGGCATCCAAGACCTGATCTCACTTTTATTTTCTTCAGGCTTCATGATCTCCCTTTTTTTTCATCAGCTCTGCGATCTGCAGGTCTATCTCCGAGACCAGAGAAAACGTAGCATCCAACGAACTATCAAAGGATGCTTCAGAGGCATGTAGCCCATCTCTTGCCAGAACTGTGATCCTGTAATCTCCCACAGGCTGGCCTGCGGATGTCCATTTCCAGGTGGATGACTCGGACCATCGGTTCATATCCCGGCCATTGAGCCGGAACTTGTAGAATATCTGGTCTCCATCTGAGTCCACGGCATCGGCCTTCCAGACAACCGTTGCACCCTGAGCCTGTGGGCTGGTAGAGTTCGGTACAAGGGACCTCAAAACCGGTGCGTTGTTGGCTCCAGTGACTGTGAATGCAGCTGTCTTGAAACCATCAAAGGAGTCTTCAGGAGCATGCTTTCCATCTCTTGCCAGGACCCTGATCTCATGATCTCCAGGCATAACTTCTGAGGTATCCCATGACCAGGAGTCTGAAAGAGACCATCCTCCTGCAGGTTTGTCGTCAACCAGGAACCTGTAGGATATCTCGTCGCCCTCAGCGTCTGTGGCCGTTGCAGTCCAGGTCATGACTGTTCCCTGTGGCTGTGGGCTATTTCGGTCCGCGAGAAGGCCGGTGACCTCCGGGCCGTAGTTGGGCTGATCCAGCACAAATGCACTCTCCAGTGAGCCGTCAGAGGACGTCTCGGGTGCATGCAATCCGTCTCGCACAAGAACTGAGATCGTGTAATCTCCAGGCGTCTCGGACGAGGTATTCCAGGCCCAGGAGTTGGATGTCTGCCAGCCAGTGGCATCCAGGTCGTTCTTCATGAACTTGAAGTAAATGGCATCGTCATCCGGGTCGACGGCCATGGCCGTCCAGGCGATCATGCTGCCGGCATTCACCGGACTGGTTTTATCAGATTTCAGTTCCTTCAGAACAGGCGGTTGGTTGGGAGGGATGAGAGTGAAGCTGGCATTCATGATTCTGTCAAAGGAGTCCTCGGTGGCGTGATTGCCGTCTCTGACAAGGACAGTGATCTGGTAGTCTCCGGCGTCAAGTCCGGTAGTCAGCCAGCTCCAGCTGCCTGCCTTGGACCATTTCTTCATCTCCTTTCCGTCCAGCAGAAATTTATAGACAACCCTGTCACGTTCATCATCAGTTGCCTCTGCCGTCCAGAATATCGCGGTCCCCTGAACCTGGGGGCTGGGTTTATCCGGCACAAGGGATTTAATTTTCGGGAGGTGGTTGCCAGTCTCTTCAGGCTCTATCTCGTCTTCTATCTCGGGTTGATCAATTGCTGTGGATAAAATGGATTCACCTATCGGACCTACCTGATCTGCTGAGGAAATGATCGGAGTCTTAATGCTGGCATTGTCAGCACTTTCATCTTCAACATCTGGGTATTTCGTCAAGCCTTCAGCCTTCAGCTCTTGAGTCGCTAAATCATTTGCAGGCGAATCGGATGAATTTGCTATATTATCAATATTATCATATATGCTATCTTCAGTATTGTTAATAGTAACGTTTGGCTTCAAGGCCGAACTGTCCTCCGACTTCATGCTTCTTTCCGAGGTAACGTTGGCTTTTGATGTCAAGTTAATCTGTCCATCATTCGTGCTGAGATTTAAGGCATTATCCTCTACATCCGAGCTATTTTTTGATTCAGCGATCTCTTTAGTGGCCGCAGTATCTGATATCTTTTCTGGTTCTTCTGTCTTTGAGGCCGTATGTTTTGTATCGGTCTTTTTGCTGCTGCCAGCCGAGCTGCTACTGCCTCCGCTACCTCCTCCGCCCCCGCCGCCAAAGCTGAAAATCACTGGTGAACTGTCATTTTCCAATACGTCTACGGAATTTGCTGCAGTAGAATTGACTGCCGTGGAATTGTTTTCGGTAACAATAGCCGCTATGGATTTGATCTTGCCCTCGCACTCCGACAGATTAACCCAGAGCCTCTCCTCCTTGTAGGGAGCAGTCAGGTCTCCATCTCGGTAGAGCATGAGATAGAGAGCCTCCCGTTTTTGCATGGTGGGTCCTCTTGCCAGCTCGAAGGCTATCTGGTCCTGCCAGATCTCTTCAGATTCGATCTTCAGATCTCTGGTGAATAGAGACAAATTTCCGAATAAGAGCTTTAAGGTGTAGCTCATTGCAATATTTTCATGATTTTCAATTCTGACTGCCGCAGTCAGCTCTTCGCCCAAAACCGGAGCCGCAGATGAAGATGCCAATGCCTCAGGCCAGGTGACCTGCATCTCTGTAAAATGCTTTTCGTCAGAGGTATCCCCGAAGAGGGCATGATAGGGCCCAAAGGCTATGGCTGCCGCGAAGCATGCAACCAGGATCAGCACGGCCATTGCAACATGCCTTCCATTATTCGTCGGCCAGGATAATCCGGGCAGTAGAGCGGTAGCTCGCCTCGGTCGCACTCCCCTCTTTTGCCGAATAAAAAATCGTCTATTGCGAGGCAGATCCGACCAGCGGAGGTAGGCCACTCCAGCCAGGAATACAGCGAGGAGAGATAGAACTGTGGCCAATGACGCAAAATCCAGTCCTCGTGGCGTGGCAGTGAGGAGCAGGCTGAAAAGCCCTGCCAGGATTATTGAAAAAGCCAGACAAATTGCTCCTCGCCTCTGCATTGTGAGGTCGCTTTTGCCGGGAAATGCCCAGACTGTGACAAGATACCCGGGGATGGCAATTACGAGGATCAGTGCTGCTAGGGATAAGGAGCCCTGCCAGGACAATGGCGACAGATGAACTGCAGCCAAAGCTATTGCCGGAATCAAGACCGATGCAATCAGATGCCAGGGCGGTGGCCAGGCCAGCCTCATCCTCCGATCCTTGTCCTCATCTATTCAAACCTGATTGGTCATGCTCTGTCACTGGTGACTTCCTCCCATACCCCTGAAGGAGCAGGGCTTCCTACGTCATCGATCTAACTTGCTTTGATGATTTGCACAAAGTAGGGGTCAGATCTTGATAGGCTCTTCCCCTCAACTTCCCTATGCTTGAAGATCCTGATGGAACCGATCCTGGATAGAGTCAGTTTTGAACCATCGAGCTTGAATCCAACTTGCGGATAGGTGAACGACTTATA
>JADHEF010001946.1_pt1 | contig 10727 bp, 5 predicted proteins | sample 8952391 | NCBI WGS metagenome assembly JADHEF01 (sample SAMN16124439, study PRJNA663245) | bioreactor sludge metagenome | isolation source: sludge (nitrite) | place: India:Bengaluru | collected 2019-02-28
TTCCTACAACTTTGCTTTGTATGGTTGATGCTTCAATAGGCGGAAAAAACGGAGTTAATTTCAATAACATAAAAAACAGTATCGGAACAGTTTATATGCCGGAAAGAATAGTTATTGATATAAGATTTCTTGAATCTCTTCCCCATAAACAAATTGTTTCCGGTTTTATCGAAATGGCTAAAATATTTTTGTTGTGTGATGAAAATGCTTTTGATGATTGTTGTTCTTTTCCTGTTTTAACCGATTACAACAAACTCAGTTCCGTACATAAAGATTTGTTTTTAAAACTTATCAATAAAGCAAAAACTTATAAAGAAGAAATTGTTCAAAAAGATTTACATTCAAAAAATATAAGACATTTATTGAATTTAGGTCACACTTTGGGTCACGGAATTGAACTTCAATTTAATGTTCCTCATGGAATAGCAGTAGGTTTGGGATTGTTGTTTACTGCTTATTTGTCAAAAAAAATATACGGATTTACCGAATATTCAAAAATTGCAAAATTTATTCTTAAATTATATGATTACGAAACCCTTATAAAAAGAATGAATGTTATTGAAATTATGAGTAAATTAACTCATGATAAAAAAAACAGTGATAATGAATCAATAAACTTTATATTGCTTAAAAAAACAGGTCAATATCCGAAAGAAATTAAAATTCCTGTTGATGTGAAATTTCTAAAGGAAACTTTAAATGAATTCCAACTCAATTACGGTAAAATATAATAAATTAAGCGGAATTTACAATCCTCCTCCGTCGAAATCGCATTCGTTTCGGGCTTTAATACTTTTGTTACATTCAAAAGGTAAATCAATAATTAAAAATTTGCTTCAAAGTGATGATGTGATGAATTTTATAGGTCTGATTAAACAAATGAACGGAGTTGTTCAAAATGACGGAAATGATTTTAATTTCAATATAAAAAATATTAAATTTATTGATAAATATGATTTTAAAAACTCAGGTACAGCTTTAAGGTTTTTTACAGGTTATTTGGCTGTTAATAACCAAAAAGCAATTTTAACCGGAGACGAGCAACTTCAAACACGTGAAATAAAACCTTTAACAAATGCTTTGACTCAAATCGGAGGAGAATTTCGTTTTTTAACAAATAAAGAAATTCCTTTTGAAATAATTAAAGGGATTTCAAAAAATAAATGTTCCGTTTATGCAAAAGATTCTCAGTTTTTATCATCTTTATTGTTAAATTTGCCGTTTTATAATCAAAATACGGAAATTGATGTGAAATTGTTAAACGAAATTCCTTATGTTGAAATGAGTTTATATTGGCTGAAAAAATATAACATAAAAATAAATTATAATGATTTGAATTATTTTAATATAACCGGAAATCAGCAAATTGATGATTTTGAAGCTGTAATTCCTGCCGATTATTCTTCGGCATCATTTGTTATTTTGGCATCGATTATTAATAATTCGGAAATTTTTATCAAAAACCTTGACTTAAACGACCCACAAGGCGATAAATTCGTATTAACTTTTGTGCAATCAATCGGTTGCGAAATAAAATTCGAAAATGACGGATTTTTCATCAAAGGAGAAGTTAAAAACGGAGGAAGTTTTGATTTAAACGCAACACCCGATTTATTACCTGTTTTATCGATTTTTGCATCAATTTATCCGTTTGAATTTAAATTTTTCAATTGTTTGAGTGCAAGATTTAAAGAAACCGACAGAATTAAGGTTGCTTATGATTTATTAAAATCAATAAATACAAATGTTGTTGAATTGAGTGACGGATTGATAATCAACGGCGGAAATATTCCTAATAATATTGAAGTTTTTGCAAAAAACGACCACAGATTTATTATGGGTTCTTCTCTTTACGGTTTACGCAAAAATTCGACAGTTAAAATAAACGATATAAAAAATTATAAAAGTTCTTATCCTGATTATTTTAAACATTTAAAAAAATTGGGTGCAACTGTTGATTAATTAAAATTCGCTGTTCGACACAGGATATTTTTCTTTAATATTTATTTTTTATTATTTTAAACCAATCATCTCTTTAAACGACGTTAGCACCTCACAAATTTTCAATTTGTGAGGACTCCGCTACTTGCTTTCGCTTAACTTAATACCATTGAGACCGTAGGTTTCCTACGGCTCATGTCCGAAAAAGGATGAGGCAGTAGGTTTCCTATGGCTTATGTCTGAAAAAGGATGAGGCAGTAGGTTTCCTATGGCTTATGTCTGAAAAAGGATGAGGCCGTAGGTTTCCTATGGCTTATGTCTGAAAAAGGATGAGGTCGTAGGTTTCCTACGGCTTATGTCCGAAAAAGGACGAGGCCGTAGGTTTCCTACGGCTCCGTCCTATACTTTTTAAGCCATATTTTAATTTTTGGGTTATTTAAAAATAATTGGGATAATCATTTGGTTCAATTTCGTTTTTAACAAATCTTGCGGTTTTATCATAGGTTGAATCGAATTCATCTTCAATAAGTTTTAAAGCATTTATTGCATCAACTTCTTCTTGTTTTTTAAGTTGTGATTGTTTTAAAGCTTCATCAAAATTTATTATTGCAGGTTCCATTAAATCAATAAAAGTTTGAATTCCTGCAATATTTGTGTTGTTTTTCATACCTTTTAAAAAATATTCGGCATTGGATAGAAGATTTCTCATAGGCGAGTTAATAACTTCGGAAATGGATAAACCGTTTGTAAATTCTTTGTATTTTAAATCGGTAACCGAAACAAAGGCAAGAATAAAGTTATTTGCTTTTAAAAGAAGTTCAATTAATGTATTTTCGGTTTCTTTTAAAACTTCGGATGATTTCATTCTTTCCAATTTAAGAGTTTCTCTTTTTGTTACTTTAGCTGAAAAATCAGCGGTTATCGCAACCAAAACAGTCATCAACTGAATCCAATAATCATTCTTTGGATTATTTTTCATTGCATCTGTAAGTTTTTTAGAACTTGAATTTTTGTCCTTTCTGCTTTTGTTCATATTACCTCCGTAATAAAAAGCTTTTAACAATCTAATAACAAAACAACTTTTTGTCAAGAAAAAAAATGGAAGAAAAGAAAAAATAATATGTTACGGTAAAAGTTGATAAAAACTGAAATAATTTCTCACAAATATTTCACAGTTAAAACTTTGCTTTTTTTTTAAAACCATGTTATGTTATGATGGTTTGTTGGTATTGGAAAAAATGAGTTACAAATTACAAATTACAAATTACAAATTACAAATTACAAATTACAAATTACAAATTACAAATTCACTCGGATTTTCGGTCATCCTCCTTAAATAATAAAGCAAAAAGTTTGAATTATGTTGAAGTGTTTAATGTATCAGGATGGATTAAACATGATTTTGTCTAATGTTGTATTATTGTTAGTTAAGGAGATACTTTTATGAAAAAATTATTGATGATGGTTGTAATGATGTTATTGTTTGTAGTAAATAATATAAAAGCTGTTGATTTGTTATATAATGAAAATGATATAGTTAAATTGAAAGAATCACTTGATAAAGTTGATTTAGTGATTGAAGGGAAAGTACTAAATATTGAAAGATATTATCTTTTAAGAGCAAAAAACGGAGAAATCCAACAAAACAGGTTAATTTCCGAAAATGAAATAACATTTGATAATGCAGGAAAAATAATAGTTTATACAAAAATACAATTGGAAGTTATTGAAGTTTTTAATTCAAAAAGAGAAAATTTCAAAAAAAAGCTTATAACATTATGGATTGACGGAGGATATATTTTTATAGATGGAGAAAAGTATACACAATTAACATCCGGTTCAGGTTATCCTTTGTTGAGTATTAATGACCAAATGATTTTAGGGTTGAAGAAAAATAAATCAAAAGGATCTTTATCAAAAATACTTGATAACAACTATCTGAATGAATATAGTATTGTTGATAATTTACAAATTCCGTCTTCAGATCAAATGATTAATGAAGTCGAAGAAGCATTATTTCAAAAGGCATATTATAAATCACTAAATAATCAAGATGACTCTCAAACAATTTCTCAATACAGACTTGGTTATGTAGATGCACAAATAGAAAAAGAAGAAAAAGTTCAACAACAAAATGAAGTTATTGAGAATTTAAGACAAAATTTGAGGAGCAATCATGAATAAATTGATATTATTATTTTTGTTATCTGTTTCGAGCAATTTATTAAGTTATGAATGGCAAATAAATGCAGGAGGAATGTGTGATGAATATGCGAATTTTCAGGTAAATACAGATTCTTTTACATGCAATAATACAGAACATAATTTTGGGTTGTGTAATAAATATACAGATAATTTTTGGTCTGATGAAATAGTAAGAATTGCAAAATCAGCAGCTAATTATTGGAATGAAGCAGGCAGTGAACATCATTTGAATTATGATGGAGAGGGAGATGATAATCCTGAAGTGTATTTTGGAGATACTAATAGAGAAGATTATCCAATGCAAACATTTCATGTTACTGGTCCATCTTGTCTTATAACTTCATTAGTTTCAATTGCTGTTGACAAAAGTAATTATTCAGGAAATGCTATTACACCAATGACCGGAAACAGTTATGGTTTTGAAATGACATTAGCTCATGAATTCGGACATCTTTTGGGACTTGCAGATATTACATACAGAACAGATATATATTACAGATTGATGACAAGTGCAAATCATGGTTTATCAAGTAATCTTATGGAAGATGATAAACACGGAGTTCGTTCATTATATGGAAAAGATGATGTTTCAATGATTTCAGTTTCAAGTTCAACAAATTCTCCGAGTATTTCCGATTGCAGTAATGCAAAATATTTTACAACAAGTGATACTGATTATCAAACTTATACCAAACCTGCTTTAACATATCAACCGGTAACCACAAAAGGATATGACTATATTATGACTTGGGTTAAATCAAATACCAAAGAAGTTAATTATCAATTTGTTAAAGATTGCACAAACAATCAAGGCATTTGTACAGTTTCGGGGAATTTAGGATTAAGACATCCGATAACAAACAGTAATACAATGACAACTCCCTCTGTTGCTTTAAAAAGTGATGGTTCACAAGCAATGTTTGTTTGGAAACAAGAACAAGCCAATCAACCACTTGATAATACTAATGATATTTATTATGCTATTTTGAATAATACAAATGCTCATACTGATACTCTTGTAATTAAAAAAGTACATAATAATACAGGTAAAGATACAACCTCTTTTAAGGCAAAGACAGTAAGTGCTCCTGTTGTTGTTTGGGTTGATAAATGGAACAGATATGTTATTTTTTATCCGAGATTTGATATATATCTTCATTCAGGTGCAAGTTATTTAGAAAGCTATCAATGGGCAATACAATATATTGTGGCAGATGAAAATGGTAACTTTTCAGATACAAATAATAACTTAACCGAAAATTACCTATTAACTGGCGAAGGTGATAAAATATTTGCAGCTTGGAATCCTATGACAATTGATTGTGATCAAAAAACAGAATATGGAACAGAAGCATGTTTAATGGTTTTTAATGAATTTTATTTCAAACAATATGACCCTGATACTCAACCAATATTAACAAGTGCTAAACCTGTTTCATTAACTACTTTTAAAGTTTTAATTCCAAGCACTCCTCCAAATTATAAATTTACTGTTGAAACATTTGATTCAACTTCTTATTTATCTATGAACAATAGATATGGTTATGGACATTATTCAGTAGTAAGTAAACCATCAACAACAAACACAATTAATAACACATTAACAAGAATGACAAAGGCAGATGTTAATGAGATAGAGTATCTTAATTTTAATCTTTATGAATCAAATAATAAATGGTATTTTTCAAATATTACAGAAGGTCAAACAAACTCTATACAATGTTTTACAGAAGATCCTTTTAATATTAAAACACAAACCAGATTGGGTGCAGGAATTACGTTTAACAAGGCAACAAATAAATATAAATATATTTGGATTAAGGAGTAATTATGAAAAATATATTATTTATTTTGTTATTTATAAGTTGTTCATTATATTCTTTTGAGTTTAAATTCGGAATAACAAAAGATTTTTATGAATTCAGAGATGATAATGAAATAATCACAAGGAATTTTGGATTTTCTGCTGGTGTTGTTTATAATTTTAAGTTAACCCAAACACTTTTTGTAAACTTTGAAAGTTTATTGTTGATAAATTTTAACAGATTAGGTGAATATCCCGATGACGGAAAACTATACTATAAATATTATGAAAATATTGTTGAATTAGGTTTTCCTCTATATTTAAGTTATAAAATTAATAATTCAAATAAATTTAATTTTGGTTTATGTATTCCTTTTTATTTACCTTCTATAAATCTTCCATCATTGAAAAATACTGATAATAAAGTTGAAGATGCTTTGGAAACAAATAATTTTTTTATTGAATCTTTGATTGGATATGAATATATTTCAGGAAATATTGGTTTTGAAGGAAGATACAGATATGGTTTTATATCATTTTATACCAACAGAGATGTTTTTATTCACAAACTTGAATTTTTGATAAGCTATAAATTTTAAATTAATTATTCCCTCATCACAACCGTTGTGAAATTTGCAAAGAGCGACCTGCGTGTCGCTCTTTTTTAGGTGATATTGGATAAAACGCCGAGTCCTCGCAAATCGCAGATTTGTGAGGTGCAAAGTCGCCTGAAATGATGAAAGGCATTTAAATAACCAAATAAAATATATTTAAAAAGTTGTTTTATTAATTATTTTCCGTAACATTTACTATTCAATTTGCAATAAAGAATATAATATGGTAAATATAGTAGGTTGGCTTTTTGTGGAGTTTTTTATGAGAATATTATTATTTATTCTTTTTGTGTTGTTTTTTCTTGCAAGTTGCGGAAGAGATGAAATAGATGAACGAAATGTTTGTCAATCAAAACAAGATTGCAATGACGGTTATGAATGTGTTTTTAAAGTAAATACTGATAAAGATTACGGTAAATGTACAAAAGAAGAAAGTTGCAAAACAAATGAAGATTGTTCAGGCAGAATTTGTGATGAACAGGCAAAAATTTGTGTTACAAACGGAACTTTCAGGATAGAATCATCAATTTTACCCGATGCTGAAAAAAATCAGGAATATCAAACATTTGTTGAAATGTCGGGAGTTGTTGAAGGACATTTTTTTATTACTCCGATTGATACACTTCCCGAAGGTTTGGAATTGTCAAAAGAAGGAAAAATATCAGGAACTCCTTTAAAAGAAGGACTTTTTAAATTTAAAGTAAGATTACACAGTTACGGTGAAACCGATACAATTTATTATAACAGACCTTATTTTGAAAAAATATTGCAAATTACTGTTACTTTTAATCCTTGTTTAACAAATCCTTGTGCCGATTTGACAAATTCAACATGTGTTAAAAACGAACAAACCGAAAAAGGTTATGATTGTGAATGTAATGACGGATTTGCATTTTATAATGATGCCTGTGTTGATATTCCTTGCGAACCCAATCCTTGTACCGAAACCAATAAAACAGTTTGTAACAATAAAGATGATTATTCAGGGTTTGATTGTGTTTGCGATGAAAATTATTATCTTGCCGATGATAATCAATGCAAATTTGATAAATGTGCTGAAAATCCATGTACCGAAAGTCACAAAACAGTTTGTCAAAATGATAATACCGAAATCGGTTATAATTGCAGTTGTGAATCGGATTATTATTTAAACTCAAATAACGAATGTAAATTTGATTATTGCAAAACAACACCTTGCACAACTTTAAATCAAACCGTTTGTGTAAATGATTCTTCAATTGAGGCCGGATATGTTTGTAATTGCAATTCGGGCTATTTGCTTGTAAATAATGTTTGTGTTCGTGATGTTTGTAATCCTAATCCCTGTTTAAACAACGGAATTGCAAATAAAACAACTTGTCTTCCTTTGGATAATTACACAAGATATTCTTGTGAGTGTACAGCTCCTTATGTTTTGAGTTCAAACGGAAGTTGTGTTCTTCCCGGAGATACTTGTGAATTCCCGATTTCTTTAGATGAAGATGCTGAGTTGGAAGGTGATACATCTTTTTTTACAAATAATTATTTTGCAACTTGCGGAGTGGGAGCTGCTTCAAAAGATGTTGTTTACACATTTACGATTGAAGATACAAAATTGGTAACAATATTGATGACAGGTCATATTGATACATATAACACTCTTTTGCATATAAGAAAAACATGTGATAACAGTGCAACCGAATTAAAATGTAATAATATTGTTGACGGAGATATTTCACTTGCCAAAATCGACAAATTGAAACTTGATGCAGGAACATATTTTGTTTTTGCAGACGGATTTAAAGACAATAATTCAGGTGAATATTCTATTTTGTTAACAACCGAAAATCCTTGTAATCCGTTAGATGAAAATACATGCGGAATCGGTTTTTATTGCAACGAAACAACAGGTGTGTGCGATATTGATAAATGTATAATAAATAATGTTGAACATAATTGCGGAGGAAACGGGATTTGCCACAAATCAAGCGGAATTTGCGAATGTGATTTCGGATATATTTTAGATACAGTTAACAATACATGTATTGACAGTCCTTGTGAACCAAATCCTTGTACAGGTGCAAACCAAAAATGTCAGGCTCTTGATTTGGAAGGAAATTATGAATGTCAATGTATAAACAATACTCTTAAAACTCTTGACGGAAGTTGTATTGCAAATCCATGCAGTCCCACAAATACTTGTACAGAAACAAATAAAAAAGTTTGCAGTTACACAATTCAAGAATCAACAATCGAAAGAACTTGTTCTTGTAACACAAATTATTTTCCTGACGGAAACGGAAATTGTGTTGATGTTTGTAATCCAAATCCATGTTTAAATAACGGAATTGCTAATAAAACAGTTTGTTCTTATAACAGTGAAGGAGTAACAAGTTGTGCTTGTGCAATAGGTTATGTTTTACAGGAAAACGGAACTTGTATTTCCGCAACTGCTTCGGCATGTCCGGGAACAGAAATTACATTAGGAGAAACAATTAACGGAACAACAGTAGGATTTACAAATAAAGAAACCGCAACTTGCGGAAGTAATGCTGCAGGAAGTGATTATGTTTATAAATTTACTGTATCAAAACCTTATAAAGTAACAATTTTACTTGAAAGAACAAATGATTCCGTTCAGGATACGGTTTTACATTTAAGAAAAAAATCAGCTGCAGCCGAATTAACATCTTGCCAAACAGAATCAACCGAAGTTGCATGTAATGATGATTATAACGGAAAATTGTCATCAAGAATTTCAACAGAAGTTCAGGCAGGAACTTATTTTATTATTGCCGACAGTGCAAGTTCAAACGGAACATTTAAATTATCTTTGAACGGAGAACCGAGTTGTACAGTAAACAGTGACTGTACAGATGATTTCAAATTTTGTAATATTCCGAGCGGTTCAAGTTACGGATATTGTACATGTGTTGAAACTTATGTTTTAGGAGGTGATAACCAATGTCATCAAAGCTGTACAACCGATGATTCGTGTCCGAGTAATTTATATCAATGTTTAAACAATTTGTGTTATAAAAGAACAGAATGTTTACCTTCATGTGATGAAAATTCATTTTGTAATACAGATACATTAACTTGTGATTGTTTATACGGTTTTATAAAAAATTCAAGCAACATTTGCGTTACTGATTTGTGTATCGAAAACAATACAACTTGTGAATTAAATTCAACATGCGAAGGAATTTCGGGAGAATGTATTTGTAATTACGGTTATGTAAATTATACACAAGGTTTTGGTTGTGAAGATGATTTAAATCCTTGTACTCCGAATTTATGTTCACAACAAAATAAAAACATTTGTGTTCAAACGGATGAAGAAAATTATGAATGTTTGTGTAATGAAAATTATATAGAAAATGCTCAAAACGAATGTATTGCCAATCCATGTATTCCCAACAGATGCGGAGCAAATACTTATTGTTTGGTTTCTGCCGAACTTACAGCCGATTGTCATTGTAATGCAGGATATTATTTTGACGGTAACGGCATTTGTCAACCTTTACCCGGAAACAGTTGTTTAAATCCTGATGAAATAGGATTAAATCAAACAATAACAGCAGGTTTGACAACCGATTATACAAATGATTTTGCATTAAGTTGTTCGGGAACAAACGGAGTTGATAATATTTATAAATTAACATTATTATCAACAACTCAATTAACAATTGATTTAATTACAACAAATATCAATGCAAATGTTGCGATTTTAAACAGTTGTTCAAATCCGACTGAATTGCAATGTAATTCAACACAAATCAACACAACATTGAATGCAGGAACATATTATATTGTTGTTGACGGAGAAACATTAAGCGATTTGGGAGATTATCAACTTGTTGTAACAGGTGTTGAAGGTTTACGAATTGATAATAATTTAAAAGATGCAGTTTTATTAAGAAATTATAACGAACCGTTCATTATAAACGGCGGAGTTTCTCCATATTCCGTTCAATTGGCTCAAAATTCCGTATTACCAAACGGTTTAAATATTGTTGACGGTTTTATAACAGGAATTCCTCAAACAGCAGGTGAATACAGTTTTGATGTTGTTGTAACAGATAATGAAAACACATCGGCAACATTTACGGTTGATTTATCAATTATTGATAATTCACAACCTTTAACACCTGAAGTCGGAGAACTTGTGATAAACGAAATAT
>JADHEF010001947.1_pt1 | contig 10726 bp, 10 predicted proteins | sample 8952391 | NCBI WGS metagenome assembly JADHEF01 (sample SAMN16124439, study PRJNA663245) | bioreactor sludge metagenome | isolation source: sludge (nitrite) | place: India:Bengaluru | collected 2019-02-28
ACTTTGGGTAAAGAAATGGCGAACGTGGCTTACCGTCTTGCACGTCAAATCAAACAGTTCAAAAATGTTGAGCTACTGGGCAAAATCAATGGTGCAGTCGGTAACTACAATGCACACTACTCTGCTTACCCGGACATCAACTGGCCTGCGCATTCACAAGCATTTGTAGAATCTTTGGGTCTAGACTTCAACCCGTACACCACTCAGATCGAGCCACATGACTACATGGCAGAACTGTTTGATGCGCTTCGTCGTTTCAACACAATCCTGATCGATTTTAACCGTGATGTTTGGGGTTACATCTCTCTTGGTTTCTTCAAGCAAAAACTGAAAGAAGGTGAAGTTGGTTCTTCAACCATGCCGCACAAAGTTAACCCGATCGACTTTGAAAACTCTGAAGGTAACTTGGGTATTGCAAATGCTGTACTTGCACACCTTGGTGAAAAACTGCCAATTTCTCGTTGGCAGCGTGACCTGACTGACTCTACTGTGCTTCGTAACATGGGTGTTGGTTTTGCGCAAAGCTTAATTGCTTTTGAAGCTTGCTCTAAAGGTATTGGTAAACTTGAGTTGAATGCTGCGCGTATCAATGAGGATTTAGACAATGCTCAAGAAGTATTGGCTGAGCCTATTCAAACTGTAATGCGTCGTTACAACGTTGAAAAACCATACGAAAAACTAAAAGCCCTGACTCGTGGTCAAGCCATGACTCGCGATATGATGGTTGATTTCGTAAACGGTAACGAGTTAGAAGCTGTTCCAGCTGCTGACCGTGCGCGTTTAGCGGAAATGACCCCTGCATCATATACAGGTAATGCTGCTGACCAGGCCAAACAAGTGGCTGAGCTGATTGCAAAAATCTAATTTGCAATAAGACAAAAAGGCGAAGCTCAGGCTTCGCCTTTTTATTTATAATGTGTTTTATTTTAAAAAAGATATTTCATAATAACGACATGATTGATCATCGACTTTCCGCCAAACATTATCTGAGCTTGGGCATTTTAATTCTGGCGATTTTGCTTGCCAGTATTCGTCCTTTAGAACTGGAAGCTTATCTCTTGCATCAGGCAGGTACAGTTTTCATGATCATCATGCTGCTCATCTGCCTATATAAAATCGGCCTGAATTTTTTAAGTTTTAATTTATATATTCTTTTTCTGATTGTTCATGTGATTGCTGCGCACTATCTGTATTCTTATGTGCCCTATAACCAATGGATCGAACAGATTTTTGGTTTTAATCTGAATGAAGTGATGCACTGGTCACGCAATATGTTCGACCGTTTTGTCCATCTGGCCTACGGATTATTACTTTATCCAATTTTCCATCGCCTGTTTCAGGTCTGGTTACCGCAGCAAAAACCTGTGGTCATTTTCCTGCTGGTGATTCAGTTCGTGGTGGCCAGCAGTATGATCTATGAGTGGCTGGAATGGCTTATTGCCAATGGTTTATCTCCCGAGGAAGCTGAAAACTATAATGGACAACAAGGTGACATGTGGGATGCACACAAAGACGTCTTGCTTGCTACGATTGGTGCAGCGGTAACAGGCGGTCTGCAGTTGATACCGAAAAATCAAAAAATCCCACTGAAGTGAGCTTTAAAATTCATTCAAGATCAATTGAATTAAAGTTTTGGATCACGCATTTAATTACATTCATATTTTTCAATTATGAATGTGGGCAATATCGCATCCAATCATCTTTCATTTTTTGCAGTTCATTATCCGTCAACATCTCACTGTAATAAATGAAATAGATTGCATCAGGATATTGAATCTCATGACGGAACATCATGCCACGCAGTGACACAGATAACTCCTCAGGAAAATCATCCTCTAAATAAAGTTCTTCAAATTCATAATTAAAATAACAATTTTGCGTCGCAAGAAATGCTTCAGCTATAGCCATGTTTCTGCTCTAACAATAAAATATGCTTTATTTTATCTGATTAGTTTCAGTGATGGTTTACATTTCATTCGGTTCAATCCATTGAACGAACTTAGATTCTGACAAATGTGGATATTTGAACTTATCTAGATATTCAAAGCAGGCCTTTTGACCTTGAGGAATTTTATCCAGATGCTTATCGAAGAATAAATGCCGACTATATTGAGCGCCATCAAAGCGAATACTCACACGTTCAAATTCATTACCACCTCGAACTTTATGCATCTGATAAAACTGCACAACACCACATTCCTTCGATGGAATAACAGGTGGATCATTGGGCTTTAGAAAGCTATACAGCAGAAAGATACAAACGCCGGGTAGAAAACTCAGCCAAAACAAAACCTTCTTAGAATTATCCTGAGTTAATTTTGCTTCAGAATAAAGCATACATAACATCGGAATAAATACGATACTAAAAAACCCAAGCAACAAAATAAACGTGAGCATATGAGCCTAGACTCAATCAGAGTACTCCACTTATATCACAACAATATGATTTCAAAAAATAAAAAAGCCCACCGAAGTGAGCTTTAAAATTCATTCAAGATCAATTGGATTAAAGTTTTGGATCACGTATTTGCACCAGATTTGCGTTTGCTTTACTTAAGCTTTCCATAACGTTATTCATGACAGTGGGTATCAGTGAATCAGCAATTTGCGCTGCTTGCAGGCCGAGTTTTTCACCCAAAGTTGGTTTCTTGCGGGTCTGGATGGAATAGATATCATGTTGGGTCAACAAGTTGAGCAGGTATTCATCTGAGGTTTGCAGTTTATCCACCAGATTTAGATCCAGCGCATCCCGACCATACCAATGCTCACCAGTGGCCACTTTTTCAATATTCAGCTGCGGGCGATACTTCTCAACGAAATGTTTGAATAAAGCATGGGTTTGCTGTAGTTCTTCTTCAAACTTAGCCTTACCCTCTTCGGTATTTTCACCAAACATAGTCACGGTACGTTTGTACTGTCCAGCGGTATAGAGTTCAAAGTCGATTTTATTGTCTTTCAGTAGGCGGTTAAAGTTGGGGACTTGAGCAACTACACCAATTGAACCGACAATCGCGAATGGTGCAGAAATAATCTCATTGGCAATACATGCCATCATATAACCGCCACTGGCCGCCACTTTATCGACACAGATGGTCAGATGAAAACCTGCCTCGCGTAAACGTACCAGTTGAGCTGCTGCAAGTCCATAACCATGGACCATGCCGCCCGGACTTTCCAGACGCACTACAACGCGGTCACGACCTGCTTTGGCCGTGGCCAGAATCAGAGTGATTTCTTCACGCAAGCCTTCTACTGCAGAAGCCGCCATATCGCCTTTAAAATCGAGTACATAGATTTTTTGATTGGTTTTCTTACGCGCACGCGATTCTTTTGACAGTTGTTGCGACAACTGTAAAAGTTCCAGTTTAGAGCCAGTAGTTTGCGCTATTTTTTTTCGTTGTTCATTGATACGCGCATTGAGATGACTAATACGGATTTCAGCGGACAGTTTCGGAGTATGAAATAACATAAAAAATCTATTCTCTATTTAATTCGGATTTATTTCTTTAGATTAGGTCAATTTCGGTTTTTTTCAACTTTATTTCGAGAATTATTACGATTATCACCATCTGTTTCACCTATAAAAAAAGAGCCTTGCGGCTCTTATTCTAGATATCGGATTAACCGAAACGCCCGGTAATATAGGCTTCAGTCAACTGATGATCTGGCTGGGTAAAGACTTTTTCGGTCGAGTTGACTTCAATCAGATCACCCAAATGGAAATAAGCAGTACGATCTGATACACGTGCTGCCTGTTGCATAGAGTGAGTTACAATCGCGATAGTATATTGGGTCGAAAGCTCAGAAATCAGCTCTTCCACTTTGGCGGTTGCAATGGGATCGAGTGCCGAACACGGTTCATCCATCAAAATGACTTCCGGGCTGACTGCAATGGTACGTGCGATACACAGACGTTGCTGCTGACCACCTGACAAACCTGTTCCCGGTTGGTTCAAACGATCTTTCACTTCTTCCCACAAACCAGCTTTACGCAAGCTGCCTTCTACAATTTCTTCAAGATCGTACTTGTCACGCGCCAAACCATGCAGCTTCGGACCATAGGAAACATTATCGAAGATTGATTTCGGGAATGGGTTCGGCTTCTGGAACACCATACCAACCTGTGCACGTAGCAAGACCACATCTAGGTTTGGATCATAAATATCCTGATTGTCCAGCATGACTTTACCGGTCACACGGCAGCTATCAATGGTATCGTTCATGCGGTTTAAGGTACGCAGAAAGGTCGATTTACCACAGCCTGATGGCCCAATAAAAGCAATCACTTCATTTTCATAAATGTTCAGGTCAATGCCTTTAATCGCTTCCGCTTCACCATAGTACACATGCACATTAGAAGTACTAAGTTTCACATTCGTCGACTTCGCATCTTTTTTGCTGCTGCTTTGCGTATCGAACTGGGAAACAAACGGAGTTGCCGGCTTTTGAGTCGCCTCATCCGAGGTGAATTGTGTCTGTTGTGGATTCACGATTTGATCCTTTTTTAAGGAATTTTGAATAACAGTTGTGTTCATGATTCTGCCCCTATTACCAACGGACTTCAAATTTCTTACGTAACCAGATGGCCAGACTGTTCAAGCTGATCATCATGGCCAGAAGTACAATAATTGCTGCTGCGGTACGCCCTTCAAAGAAGTTACGCAACTCATTGCCTTGCCATAAGAAAATCTGTACAGGTAAAGCCGTTGACTGATCAAATGGTGTGGCTGGAACGCTGGCAACAAAAGCACTCATCCCGATTAATAACAATGGTGCGGTTTCACCTAAAGCTTGTGCAACCCCGATAATTGCGCCTGTCAAAATACCCGGTAAAGCCAAAGGCAAGACGTGATGAAATACTGTCTGGATGCGGGAAGCACCGAGTCCTAAAGCTGCCTGACGAATCGAAGGTGGAACCGCTTTAAGTGATGCGCGTGTGGTGATGATCACAGTCGGTAAGGTCATCAGACTCAGCACCAGACCACCCACCAATGGTGCTGACAGTGGCAAATGCATCCAGCCAATGAAGATCGCTGCACCCAATAGACCGAAGACAATTGAGGGAACGGCTGCCAGGTTGTTGATATTGACTTCAACCACATCGGTAATCCAGTTTTTCGGTGCAAACTCTTCCAGATAGATCGCAGAGGCCACCCCGATTGGAATCGAGATAAAGATCACAATCATCATCATGAACAGCGAGCCCATGAAGGCACCTGCCAAGCCAGAAGTTGCTGGTGAGCTGCGCGAGTCAGGACTGGTGAAAATATTGGTATTGAAACTATTTTCAATCACACCAGAGGCTTTCATCTCGTCCGCCACCTGACGTACTTCAGGACTGAGCTGCTGCTGTTCATCTGGAAGATCACGGTCAATATTTCCTGCCAGCCAGACATCGACATTGGCATCCGCTAGAATTTTCACTTCCTTGCTTTGACCGACCAGACTTGGATCATTCATGACCATGTCTCGCAAGCGGTACGCCTCAGAACTGGTATATAAAGAACCCAGTTCATCACGCTGGCTTTCCAGCTTGCTGTCTTTGGCAATCATGCCATTGATAATCAGCGCATCCCAATCCACCATTCCGACTTCGGTCTGCCACGCGATAAAGCGATCTTCAAACTGCGCTGGAGATTCTCCTGCAGCTGGCTTCGGTTTTGGACCAATATCCACAATGGCTGGATCGAAATGAATCGGCAAACTCATGCTGCTTTGCCAGAATGCAGGCAAACCTTTGGATAAAATACTCCCGAACAGCAATACCACAAAGAACAGACCTGCCAATACCGCAGAAAAACCAAACAAACGGAACGCTTTTTCTTTACGGTGGCGCCCTGCTAAAGAGCTTTGAATGGTCTTCTTACGCTTTTCACGCAGCTCGGCGGCGATGGATGGATCAATACGCTGATCCACAGGCGTTGTATTTGAAGTACTCATTAGTCGTATTGCTCACGATATTTACGCACGATGATCAGTGCAACAATGTTCAAACCTAAGGTAATGACGAATAGCGTCAGTCCTAGTGCAAAGGCCACCAGTGCTTGTGGACTAGCAAAGTCAGTATCGCCAGTTAGCTGATTCACGATGGTAATCGTGACCGTGGATACTGCTTCAAGCGGATTGGCATGCAACTGCGGGCTGTTCCCGGCTGCAAGAACCACGATCATGGTTTCACCAATTGCACGTGACGCCGCCAACAGGAACGCACCGATAATACCCGGTAGAGCTGCGGGTAAAACCACCTGACGGATCGTTTCAGATTTGGTCGCGCCCAAGCCCAAAGAGCCATCACTTAAGGCACGCGGCACCTGAGTGATGATGTCGTCTGACAAAGAAGACACGAACGGGATAATCATGATGCCCATCACCAGACCGGCAGTCAGCGCACTGGTCGCATTAATTTCGAGTCCGACCAGGGCACCCATGCTTTTAAGGAATGGACCGATGATCATCAAGGCAAAGACACCATAGACAATCGTAGGAATACCCGCCAGCACTTCAATCGTAGGTTTTGCCCAAGAGCGGAATCGCGGTGAAGCATATTCTGCCAGATAGATCGCAATCATCAGGCCAACCGGAACTGCAACTAAAAGTGCGATCCCGCTGACCATGAGCGTGCCCCATAACAGTGGCAATAAACCATAACTGCCTTCAGCACTGCCAGAGGTGCTAAACCCCGGGTTCCATTGGGTACCAAAGAAGAAATCCAGTGGGCTGACGAAGCTGAAGAAACGCATCGCCTCGCCAAACATCGACATCACAATCCCGAGAGTGGTCAGAATCGCCACACCTGAACACAATGCCAGGCCGATATTAATCATTTTTTCGACTTGGTTACGTGCACGGAATTCCTGGCTAATATGTTTCTTAGCCCAGACCAGACCAGCCAGCGCCGCCGAAATCACCACTGCCAATTTGGCAAACGTACCAATGGTCGAGAATTTCGCCAGCTGTTCCGCAGCTGCGACTTCATAGGCTGCAGGTGTATCACTCACCCCGAAACCTGAGGCAAGTGCCTGAACGCGATCAATCACAACGCTCAAACTTGCCGGATCCAGACTGGCCGAAACATTTTCTGGCAAATGGTTGAGTACCACCTGCTCCAGAAAAGTGGGTTCCACCATATTCCAAACAATCAAAATTAAAAACGCAGGGATACCACACCATAGTGCAACCAGGGCACCATAATATCCGGGACGCGAGTGTAAGTTTGCAGAATTGCTTCCCTTACCTGCTAAGCTACGGCTTTTACTTAATCCGATTTGATAGGCTATGGCCATGATGGCCAATAACACACCTATAAGTAGCAGATTCATGTATTCTCCACTGTTTTTTCAATTTTCATGGTTTGAAAAAACTTGTTTATCGCAAAAAGCCGATGGTAGGTTGACCCTACCACCAGCGTTTTCAAAATCATTTATTACTTCACTACAACCGCTTTACCAGCCTTGAAATTTGCCAGGACTGCTGCACGTTCTTTATCAGACATTGAAATCAGACCTGCTTTTTCCAGCTTAGAGCCTTTGCCAGATACTTTCTTGTTCAGGAAGTATTCTGTGAACTGCGGTAAGCCTTTGATCGATTTCAAGTGCTCGCCTTTTACGTAGAAGAACAATGGGCGTGATACCGGATAAGCACCATTCAAGATGGTCTTTTCAGAAGGCGCTACATTGTTCACCGTAGCAACACGTAGACGGTCACGGTTCTGGTCATAGAAACCTAGGCCAAACACACCTACCGCACTTGGAGAAGTTTTTAAACGTGCCAATGTTTCGGTATAGTCACCGGCAATCTCAACCACACGGCCATCTTTACGGAATGTTGTACAAGCTTTTTTCTTAGCATCTTTGTCTAGAGACTTAATTGCAGCATACGTTTCACAACCTGCATCCACCATTTTCTCCTGGAAGACTTCGCGCGTACCATGATTCGACGCAGGAATTACCAGGGTGATAGGTTCATTCGGAAGTGCTTTGTCAATTTGGTTCCAACGCGTGTACGGGTTAGCGACCATTTTTCCATTTGATGGAAGTTGTGCAGCAAGTGCAGCGAAGACATGTTGTGGACGCAGTTTATAAGCCGCTTTGTTTGCATTCGATGCAAACACAATACCGTCATAACCAATTTTGATTTCTAGGACTTGGTTAACGCCATTCTTTTTACATTCTGCCAGCTCTGTACTCTTGATTTGACGAGAAGAGTTTGCGATATCAATCGTGTTATCACCCACGCCATTACAGAACTGCTTTAAACCACCTGAAGAACCGCCAGAACCGACAACTGGTGTTTTAAACTGTGGAAAAGTATTACCGAATTCTTCTGCCACGATACTGGCATATGGAAGTACAGTTGAAGAACCTGCAATTTGAATGGTGTCACGTGCTGCGTGTGCAGTCGTTACAGCAGTTGCCCCGGTTACTGCTAATGCTAAAGCTATATTTGTAAAGCGCATTCTAGTATCTCTCTCATTTATGCAAATTTGGAGTACACCACTTTTTATTCAGTTTTGTACTTCTTTCGATACCTGCATTTTGATTTTAGAATATGACAGATAAGTTACAGCTTTATTACGATTTAGTGATTTTTAATCTAGCGGCTTTTTCTTGATTAAATTTTTATGGATTTCAATGATTAAGTTCTTTATGTCATCTAGTTCAATAAAAAATTTTAGACCAATGACATGTAACAATTTTTATAAACCTGAACTCAGGATAAATCCTGCTCCCCAGTTTTACATAAGCCTATGACAAATAAATAACAGGCCAAACGGGATTCAGACCTTCCGTGTTTTTGTGAGGAATTTCGATCTGGGAAAGGACCTTTTTTTATTTTTAAGCGCACAAAAAAGGAGATCATTTCGATCTCCTTTTTTTCACACCACCATCACTTATGCAATGGGTGGCGTATAAGTACCGTCAGCGATTGAATCTTTGATACGATCCGCTTCTGCAAGCACTAATGCCAGCAAGTTCTTCACGTTATCAAGCGTTGCAACCGGGCTTAAAGTAGTCATTTTCAGAGACTGAACCTGACCGACTTTCGTCACACCAATGTTCGCTTCACCACGCGCAAACAGTTCGTCTGCTACGTTTTGATTGAGCGTATCGAGTAATTCAACCGGATATCCCGCTGGAACCACACGGAACAAGACAGACGCGAATTGAGGCTCAAGCAGAAGCTCCAGACCATCAGTCGCTTTAATGTAGTCTGCCACATCACGGGTTAATTTCACGCCATGATCGATCATCGAACCATAAAGCTCTTCACCTAATGCTTCTACAGTCATCCACAATTTCAATGCATCAAAACGACGCGTCGTTTGTAGTGACTTCGATACCAGGTTAGGAACGCCATGCTCTTCATCATAAGCGGAGTTCAGATACTCTGCTTCATAATGCATGAAACGGTAATTCGCTTCATCTTTCAGCAGGAACGCCCCACAAGAAATGGTTTGGAAATAATGCTTATGGAAATCAAGCGTGATCGAATCCGACAGCTCAATCCCGTCCAGCATAGAACGATAGTCATTGGATAGAATCAGTGCACCACCCCATGCCGCATCGATGTGCATCCACGCGCCATATTTATTGGTGATTTCACGAATTGCTTTCAATGGATCAATCGCGCCAGCATCCGTTGTACCCGCAGTCGCTACCACACATGCCACTATCTTGCCTTCAGACTGAAGGTGCGTCATGGTTTTTTCCAGCGCGTCTACGTCCATCTGTGCATTTTCATTCACAGGAACAGTGACCACTGACTGGAAGCCCATGCCCATCATCGCCATGTTCTTTTGCACAGAGAAATGTGCATTTTCAGAACAGATGACTTTGACATTACGCATCGCATCCGCAGGAATACCATCACGCTGAACCGACCACGGATTACCGTTTTCGTCTTTCCAGTTTTTCGCAATGCAAGCATCACGCGCAAGCAATACGCCCATCAAGTTAGACTGCGTACCACCAGAAGTGAACACACCGGCCTGACCCGCACCATAGCCCACTTTTTGACGTAACCAGTCGATTAACTGGACTTCCATCAACGAACCGGCCGGGCTTTGATCCCATGAGTCCATTGACTGGTTGGTTGCGTTAATCAGCACTTCCGCGATCTGACTGGTCACCATTGTTGGACAGTGAAGATGCGCAAGTGAATGTGGATGATGTACTTTTAAGCTCTTGTTGAGGAATAGCTCAACCATACGCTCAAGAGATTTTTCTACACCCAAACCTTCTTTTGAAGGATTAAATGCAATTGCACTGCGTAGCTCGTTAATGCTGCCGCCAGTGTACATTTTGTCGTTTTGCAACCATGCCGCAACCGCTTTGGTCGCTTGGTCCATGCCAGCCTGATAGTCAGCAATGGATGCAGCATCATTGCAGAGTAACGCTTTACGATGTTCTGCGAAATCTACCATGAATTATGCGCCTCGAACTGCAACTAGTGCTTCAGCAACCGATTTTTTGAAACGAGCAATCACTTCAACACATTCGTCTTGAGTAATGATCAACGGGCAAAGTAAACGAATCACTGTACCGTTACGACCACCTTTCTCAAGCAATAATTTATTGTTGAAACAAGCGGTTTGGATCGCTGCAGCCAACTGACCGTCAGCAGGTAAAGAACCCATATGATCCGCATCTTTGCGCTCATCTACGATTTCAACACCGATCATCAGACCACGGCCACGCACGTTACCGATACATGGGAATTCAGCAGC
>JADHEF010001949.1_pt1 | contig 10722 bp, 11 predicted proteins | sample 8952391 | NCBI WGS metagenome assembly JADHEF01 (sample SAMN16124439, study PRJNA663245) | bioreactor sludge metagenome | isolation source: sludge (nitrite) | place: India:Bengaluru | collected 2019-02-28
TAAAGTTCAAAATTAGCTTAAAAGCAGGTAAAACTTTCAAACTAAAACTAAAAGTCTACAGACCAATAAGATAAAAACAAAATTAAAAAACATTTTAAAGGGGAAGAAAATTTAAAATGGATTTATAATTAATATTTTCTAATTAAAATTCTTCCTCTCTATTTTTTTATAAATTTAAACATAAACACAAACATAAACATAAATCTAAATCTAAATCTAAAATTAAAAGATTCAGATATAAATTCTAATTTTTCTATAAATTAAACAGCTATTTTTAATTTTCATTGAATAAATGAATAGATACTCTAATTTTAAATACAACTTAATCTAAATATAATAATATATTCATTTATCTTAATATTGTATAATGATTAAAAAAGAATAAATTTAGGAGATAAAAACATGGCCTCTGAATTTATGAATATTTTAACAATAATATTATTAATATTGATTATTTTCTCTTTGACTTTTTTAATTTATAGAAAATTTTCTAAAAAGGACCAAAACAAGCAAAACAATGAAATGAATTTTGAAAAACTAAAAAATAATCCTCCAGCTTTAATAAACTCTCTATTTGCTAATGGAATAAGTAGAAAAGTTGGTGAAATAAATATTGATAGCTTTTATCTTACATTACTGGATTTAATAAATAAAAACTATGTATCTATTAAACTAATTACAAAAAAAGATAAAAAACATGGTGAAAAAAACACATTAGGAATATTTGAAAGTGGAAAGGATAATTCTAAATTTGGTTTAAATAGTTATAAAACATTGGATAAAATTATTCTAAAAATAAACAACCATTCTACAAAAAATTTACATCCATTTGAGAAAAATATCTTAAGATGTATTCATTCATTGGAATCTAATGGAAACATTGATCTTCTTAATATAAAAAAGGCAATTAGTAAAAGATTAAAAGTAAACACATTTCAAAAAAATTATGATGCATGGATGAAAAACTTTCATGAAGAATACTTTAAAAGTAGTGAAATAAAATACTTTGATAATAAATTTGCAGAAATTTTCAAGGTATATGGCTTAGCTTTAATAATAATATTTATTTTTACTTCAATACTATCCTATTTAGAAACTTCATATCTAAATATAATACTTAGCTTTTTTATAGCTATAATAGGAATTTATCTATTAGTAATTCCATATAAAAATCTTGTAAACTGGACTAAACAAGGAAAAGAACTTAAAACAGAATATGAATTATTTAAAAATTATTATAATAATGAGCTAAAAACTTCAAACAATTCTAAAGAATTTTTAGAGGAAGGAATAAAACAACTTCCATATTTAGTAGGGGTAGGAATTTCTAAAGCTACTTTAGTAAATAATTTTAGTGAATCAAAAGACACTACAGATACTTATTTATTTTTAAAGTATAATACAGATTCTTTAATCAAAGAGATTGTAAAAGAATTCTTAGCTGCAGACGGATCTTTTGATCCTAAGTATTATAATAACTCTGGAAATTTTGTGCCAGGTTTTGGGTTGTGAGTTTTGTTATTTTTTTTCTCTTTAATGAATGAATTTATTTAAATAATCTTTTTTGAGATTTAATACTTTTTTTATATTTTTCTATTTTTTAAATTTTACCTATTATAATCATTTTAATATTCTAATTATTCTAGGTTTCTATTTTCTTTAATAGTATTTCATTAATGATTATTTTCAATGTACTCATAGTAACAAATATTAATATTTTCAATAATTTTTATCATAAGGTTTAATAATAATTGTATTAATATCTATTAATAATATTTAAAAATAATAATATTTATTTAAAATATATGAGTTTTATTAATAATATTTGGTGGAAATATGGATAAATCTAATAAATATATTTATATAATATTAATTTTGGTTGGAATTTTGATTGTAGGAGGTTTAGCTGCTGCTGCATTTCAAGAACAAGAAACTAAATTGTCCTTAAATTCAGCGCATGCTACAATTGGTGCTAATCAGACTTATTATATAATTAATGGTAATACTGATTTAAATGCAACTGTAAAATTATCTTCGAGCGAACTTAATTTAAATAATGTATCTGTTAATGTGGATTCTAATGGGGATTTTAAATATAAAGTTTCTGTACCTCAAAATGTTACAGAAGTCAATATTGCTTTAAGTTCTGTAGTTAATGGAAAATCAGAGAATAATACAAATCTATATATAGATAGGCCAGCAACTTATTTATCTCTAGATAATGTTAATTTCACTGATAATGACACATTTTTGACTGTATCTGGTAATACTGATCCCAATGCTAATATAACTATTTCTTCTTCTGATTTAAATATTGGGGAAATCAAATTAACGGCTGATAATAATGGTTTATTTAGCTATCAATTATCTATTCCTAATGATAAAAATGATTTTGAGATAAAAGTAGAGTCTCAGGTCATTGGTAAAAAAATAGGTGTTGATTCTTTATCAATTATTAGAACATTAACTCCTGAACCCGAACCAAAAGTTGAAACAGATAGTTCAAGTTATTCATCAGATAGTTCTGACGCATCAGCAGGTGAAGAAGTAATAATAACTGAATATGGGGAAAAATATCATAATCATGTACATGGGAATATGAAACATATTGATTATGTACCATTATCATATGCCAAACAATATTATGAACCATGTAAAATATGTTACTAATCAGATTATTTAGTATTTAATATGTTTGAATATGTTAATTTCTTTGTATGAATAATTAAATTTACTATTATTTTAATCAAAGTTTATTAAGTATTAAATGCATACTTTTAAGTGGTTTTTATGGATAAAAATACAATTAACAAAATTATTAAATTTAGGGATGATAGGGATTGGAAAAAATTTCATACTCCTGAAAATTTAGCTAAATCCATATCTATTGAATCAGCAGAGTTACTTGAATGTTTTCAGTGGAATAAAAACTTTAATAAAAAAGAAGTAAATGAAGAACTTGCAGATATATTAATTTATTGTATTTATCTTGTTGATGCATTAGAAATTAACATTGAAGATATTATTAATGATAAGATTGAATTGAATAGTAAAAAATATCCTCTTGACAAATCTAAAGGAAGTTCTAAGAAATATAATAAATTATAAAAGGTTTAATAATGATTATCTATGACTCAACTAAAGAAGGCTTCATGAAAGATGTAGAATCTGGAGAAATTGCAGATAGGATTTCTGATAGGTGCAAAACACGTTTTGGAAAACCAAGTCCTTCTGAATATAGGTCTTGGGAAAATTCAATGGAATATATGTATAAAGTATTGAATTATAATGAATTGCCAAATAATACTGGAGTAGCTATTGAATATAATATTCCTCTAACATCTAAAAGAATAGACTTTATTTTGAGTGGTTGTAGTAGTAATCATAAAGCAGCTGTTATCATTGAATTAAAACAATGGCAAAAAATAGAGAAAATAACTGGAAAGGATGGAATTGTAAAAACTTATCTTGGAGGAGGAATAAGAGAAACTACTCATCCATCTTACCAAGCATTATCCTATAAAAATCTTATAGAAGATTTTATTGAATCAATAGAAACAGAAAATATTGGATTATATCCTTGTGCATTTTTGCATAATTATAAACTCACTGCTAATGATCCTATTATTGATACTGATGTTTATGGGGAATATGTTAAATATGCTCCAGTATTTGGAAAAACTGATGTTGAGAAATTAAGGTCATTTATTAATGAATATATCAAATATGGTGATAATAAGGATATAATTTACCATATTCAAAACGGTAAAATTAGACCTTCAAAAAGATTACAAGACACTTTGTTAAACATGCTAAAAGGCAATAAAGAGTTTATGATGATTGATGAACAAAAAATTGTTTATGAATCAGCTAAACAAATGGCTCTTTCCTCTGCAAAAGATAATAAAAAAAGAGTTTTAGTTGTAAAAGGAGGTCCTGGAACTGGAAAATCAGTGGTAGCTATTAATTTATTAGTTGAATTTATTAATAATAAAATGGTTTCTCAATATGTTACAAAAAATTCAGCTCCAAGAGATGTTTTCTTTAAGAAACTTAAAGGAGAATATACTCAAGAATATGTTAAAAATTTATTTAAATCCTCTGGAACATATATGAATTCTGAGAAAAATACATTTGATTCTTTAATTATTGATGAAGCCCATAGATTAAATGAAAAAAGTGGGTTCTATGGAAATCAGGGTGAAAATCAAATTAAAGAAATAATTAATGCTTCTAAATCTTCAATTTTCTTTATTGATGAGTATCAAAGAGTAACAATGAAAGATATTGGTGATATTCAAACAATAAAACACTTTGCAAAAGAGTTTGATGCAGAATATCAAGAGATGAAGCTTGAATCACAATTTAGATGTAATGGTTCTGATGGATATTTATCATGGTTAAATAATGTATTAGGAATCGAAAAAACAGCTAATTTTGATTGGGAAGATAATTTTAATTATGAATTTAAAGTAGTAGATAATCCCTTAGAATTGAAAGAGATAATATACAATAAAAATAAAAGAAACAATAAATCAAGACTTCTTGCAGGATATTGTTGGAATTGGGATAGTAAAAATAAAGCTAATCCTAATGTATATGATATTTCAATTCCAGAAGAAGGTTTTGAAATGAGTTGGAACTTAAATAATGAACTATGGGCAATAGGTGAAACATCTATTGATCAAGTAGGTTGTATTCATACATCTCAAGGTCTTGAATTTGATTATGTTGGAGTAATCATAGGAGAAGATATGAAATATGAGGATGGAAAAATAATAACTGACTTATTTAAAAGAGCTAAAACAGACCAATCATTAAAAGGAATAAAAACATTATACAAAAAAGAACCAGAAAAAGCTGTTAAAGTAGCTGATGAAATAATAAAAAATACTTATAGAACTTTAATGACACGAGGAATGAAAGGCTGTTATATTTATTGTGTTGATGAGGATTTGCAGGAGTATTTTAAGGGGAAAAAACCAATATAAATTACAAAAAAGCAAAAATAATAGATATGTATTAATTTGAAAAAGGAATTTCAAAAGATAGATGTTTAAATTAACAATTAATGTAAAATTAATGTTTCATTTAATTTTTTTATTAAGTCTTGAAGTCTATTTATATCATTTTTTGTAGGCTATTGTCATTACTAATATTATTTTTTTCTTTCATTTTTAAAGCTAGTTCATCCCAAAATTTATTTATAATCTCAACGAAGTTTTTTATAGTGAAATAGTTAGTGTACAATAAATTTGAGACAAAAGGAGTTATTTGTCCAGATAATTCATCTAATCCTCGATTTTTTACATTTGAAAGTTGATTAAGATTATCCAAGCCTTTTAATTCTTCTAATGACTTTCAGGTAGAATGTTTGATAACATTGACAAAATGTCTTAGTTCTTTAATTAAATTCCAAGATTCGAACGAGTTGATATCGTATCCATATTCTTTCATTAATCCAACTACTTCCCAAAAATTAACATCTCTATCATTTTCATCTATTTTATAAAAAATTTCAAATAAATGTTGTTCAAAAAATTGAGATAAAAACTCCTGGATCATTAGATCAAGCTTTGCTTTAAAAATATGTGGAGAATTATATATTTGTATTCCAAATTGATTTAAGTTTTCTTCATTAAAGTTGATAATAAATCTTTAGTGAACTCTTCTTCTACATCTCCCCTTCTTTCATGGGAATTAAGCCAATTTACTATTCTTTCATCTTTTGTGATTATAATATTTTTTTAGTACAAATTTTACCATTGTCCCTAATTTTTTTTATTTTTTTAAATATTAATTTTGTTTTTATTATGATATATATAATAAGTTTTGCATTGTTGTTAATATTATTTATTATTTTTAATAAAATTGAGTTAGAAATATAATCACTGAATATGTACTAAATTTTAAAAATATGTTTTATAAGTTGTTTTAAATAAAATTATTCTATTTTTTTACTTTGATTTTAGAATAGAGTATATTTAATTATTTTTATTCTTATGAATAAACTATTCATTATCATAACTTTATCAGTATAAATACAAGTTTTATATTTTAGGGGATATTTTTTTCATAATATTTCTTATTGTTTTAAAAAAATATAATTCAAATAATTTCAATATATTTTTAATTTTTATTTAGTATATTTTTCCTAAGAAATTATTCTTTATTGAGGGGATTAAATTTTTTGAACATTATCTATAAATATACTTAAATTAAATATTTATATATTTAAACTATTTTAAAAAACTATTTACTAAATTAATTTCATAATAATACTTAAAATAATATATTAAACTTTTTTTGCTTGTATTGTTCATTTTTAATAATTTTTTATTTAATTTGTATTACTAATAATGAACAATTAAAAATATTTTAATAAAAAAAATCTTTATTTATCTTCTATTTAATCATTAACTGGTTTATATCCATTTATTCATTTGTATTATTTATTTAGAAAAATTATTTTTTGCTGATTATAAGTAAAATAAAGGATTTTTAAGCTTTTGTTTGAAATACATAGGATTCATATTTTAATGAAAAAATTATTTTTTTTAATATCTTCTAATTTTCTTTATTTTTTACAATAACTATATATATTAGTTTATTCAAAATTACCAATATCAATAATATGATACTTTGTAATGATTTTGTTATAAAAAACAAATATAATATATGGGGAAATTAGTTTGAACAAGAAAGAAATTTTAAATGAATTGATTTTTGATGAAGAAGAAGAATTTAAAACATTAGTTAATAAAGCTAAACGGATTATAAATATTAGAAAAAGCAATGGGGAAATTATTATAATTAATAAGGATAAATTAAATACTAAAGAAACAATCGCTTGCTTTATAACAGGTAAATATTTCTCAAAAGAAATGGGATTTATTGAAGATTCCAAAGTTTCAATTGAAGAAATATCTGATTCTGTTGATATTGATAAAAGTATTGTTAGGGCGCGAGCTAGTGATCTCAAAGCTGAAAAAATAATTAATAGTCCTGAAAGAGGATTTTATGAGATTGAATTACTGAATCTTAATGATTATCTTCAAAAAATTATCGATAGGTTGAATTTATAGGTGATTAAATGATAAATGATTCGAAAAATATGGAAAATAGAATTGATGATTTGGAAAAAAAAGTTGAAAAATTAGAGTTAATTATTAATGAAAATTTATCAAATAAAAATATAGAAAATAAAAAAAAGAAATCTTTAAAAGAATTCCTTTTAGAGAAAAATGAAGAAAAAAATCTTAAAAATGATGTTCAAAAGACATTGGCGATTGGTTATTATCTTGAAAATAATGGAAATATGGAATCTTTTAATGTAGAGGATATTAGAAATGGATTTTTTAAAGCTCGTGAAAAAATTCCTAAAAATATACCCGATAAAATACTTCTTAATATAAAAAAAGGACATCTTATGGAATCAGATGAAAAAAAAGACAATTTAAAGTCTTATGTATTGACATCATTAGGCGAATCTTATGTAGAAAGTAATTTTAAGAGTTGATAATATTGCAAAATGATATTGATTTGTTGAAATCAAAATTAAAAGATCATGAGGATCGTATAAAAAAATTAGAAAATATGGCAAATGAAAATTTATTAGAATTAAAAAATAATTCTATAAAAGACTTTATGTTTTCTAAAAATCCTTCGACTGATGTTCAAAAGACATTGGTGATTGGTTATTATTTTGAAGAGTATGAAAATGAACCTTCATTTAATGTTGATGATATATTGAAAGGATTTAATGATTCTAAAGAAATACCTCCTGATAGAAAAAAAATTTATGATAAAATAAAGGCTAATGTGGATAAAAAATATATGATGGTGGCTGAAGGAGAAAATAGTAAAAAAAAATCATGGAAATTAACTAATGATGGTTTGAGATATGTTGAAAATAATTTTAATAAATTAATGGAATGAAAAAATGAACATTCTTTTACAAAAATTTGAAGAGATAGATAATTTCAATAATTTTCCTAGTTTTGAAAACCTTGAAAAAATTTTAGATCAAGCATTATGGGTTTTATTGGTTTGTAAAGAAAAAAACATTAATGGTGGAAAATTAACTGCAAAACAAATATCTGAAATCCTCATTGAATGTATGAATGTCAGCACAACAAATAAATCCATTTCTAATTCTTTCAATAGATCAAAAGGTAGAAAAGTCCATAAATATCATGAAAAGAAGAATTTAAAAACTAAATACAAAATAATGGATGAAGGTATTGCACACTTGAATAAAAATAAGGAGGATATTAAAGTTTTTTACTTCGAACCTGGAAAAAAATATGGGAGTAAAATGATTTTATCGAGAGATATATTGAAAAATTTGAATGGTGAACTAAAAATTATTGACCCTTATTGTGATAAAAAAACATTGGACATATTAAATAATTGTGAAAAAGATAAGATAAAATTCTTAACAAAGATGGATAATCTTGGTCAGAGAAAAGTTAATAGTTTTTTAAGAGAACTAAGAGACTTCAATCATGATAACCCTCATATTAAATTTAAGGATTATCCTTTTAATGATATTCATGATAGATATGTAATATCAAAAGATTCTTTTATTATTATTGGTTATAGTTTGAAAGATTTTGGAAAAAAAGAAACTTTTGTTAGTGTTTTTAAAAATAATGAAGATATACATAAAAATTTAGAAAAAAATTTTGATGAAAAATGGAAAAATTCGAGAAGTATACCTTAATTATATTATAAAGTGAAAAAATGACTAAAAATCTTAAAATATCTCCAAATATTCATTTAACTTTACAAAATGTCATTGGTAAATGTATAGCTATTTTAGGAATTAGAGGTTCTGGAAAAACTAATACTTCTGCAGTAATTCTAGAAGAACTATTAAAAAATAAATTTCCAATGACAATAGTTGATATTGATGGAGAATATTGGGGACTTAAGGAAAAATATGAAATTCTTGTTGTTGGGAAATCAAAGAATGTAGATATAGAAGTTAATGTGGAACATGCTGAACAAATTGCAGAACTTTCTATTTCAAAAAATATCCCGATAATATTAGATATGAGTGGATTTTTATATGAAGATACCTATGAGTTTTTATTAAGATATATGAGAGAAATTTGGGATTTAGCCGGCAAATATAGAAAACCTTATGAAATTATTTTGGAAGAAGCGCATGAATTCATACCTCAAGGAATTAAAAATGATTTAAAAGAAATTCTTACAAAAATCACATTAAGGGGGAGAAAAAGAGGTCTTGGAATAATAATTATTAGTCAAAGATCTGCTAAAGTTGAAAAAGATGTTCTAACTCAAGCAGAGATTTTATTTTTGCACAAAGTTGTTCACCCAATTGATAAAAAAGTTTATAATGATATTTTACCAGTTTCTGGAAAAAAAGTTTCTAAAATGATTAGTGAATTGAAACAAGGTTTTTGCATATTCTTTTTTGAAGATAGTTTTCAAATTATATCTATTAGAGAAAGAATTACTTTTCATGCAGGATTTACTCCTTCTTTAAAAACAATTAAATTGCCAAAACTTAAAGTAATTAGTGAAGAAATTTTTAAGTCTATAAACAGTTTGACAAAGAAAAATGTTAAGAAAAAATCTCAAATTGAATCATTAAATTCAAAAATCGAAAAATTAGAATCAGAGATCACAAAAAAAAATAATTATATTAAACAGCTCGAAAATGATGTTGAAATTTTAGGTAAAATAAGTATTGAACTCAAACAACCAGATTTTTCGAATATAAATAATGAATTAATAGAAAAATTATTAATAAATGAAAATAAAAATTCCATTGATTTAGAGAATTCTAAAAATATTAATTTAGAAAGTTCAAATCAAGAATATTATAATGAACAAGTATCAAAACATATTAAAAAGATATTAAATAGATTATCTAAAATTTCAAAACCAAAAAAAGAAATGTTTAAATTTTTAGTAAATAGATATCCATTATCTTATAATTATTCTGAAATTGCAGATTGGATTAATTATAGTGAATCGACACTTTATAAGAATCAACCTACGGAATTAATTAAAATGGGTTTGATAAAAAGAGAAAGAAAAAGTAATGGGTTTTATTTTAGTTCTAATATTGAAAATTTCGTCAAAAATGAATTTAATGTTTATTTTGAAGATAATGATAATATTGAGAATATGATAATTTTTCTAAAGAAAAAATTTCAAGAAATTTAATATGAGCATATTTTTTTTAATTTTCACTATTTTTTTTATATTGAGATTTTCATTGGAAAAGTACTAATTATTTCTATGGAAAAATCTTGTATTAAATTTTTTGAAAAAAGATACAAATCTATTAAGTCAAAATCTATTATTTGCAACTTCAACATACTATCATAACTTTAAATTCACAACAAAAAACAAGTATGATAAACTTAAAAAAGTTTAGGTTATTTATAATGATCATAATGGTGTAAATTCAGTTAAAACTTATAAAAGATATGGAAAAAATAGTTTAACAATTAAATCAAATAAAAAATTAGACTCTATATGGGTTGGTGCATTCAAAATATATTACTACTAATTTAATTACTATAATTTGCACTAGAAAATTAATAAAAGATTTGAACTCTCAATCTTAAAATTGTTTGAAAATTTTTATATATTTTAAAATGAATATTTATTGTTTAAATAATTGAAGGTTATAATCCTTTTCAAAGCTATATATTATCTTTTTTAGGTTCTTTAGGTTTT
>JADHEF010001950.1_pt1 | contig 10719 bp, 7 predicted proteins | sample 8952391 | NCBI WGS metagenome assembly JADHEF01 (sample SAMN16124439, study PRJNA663245) | bioreactor sludge metagenome | isolation source: sludge (nitrite) | place: India:Bengaluru | collected 2019-02-28
GCGGGTGCGCGCTGGCAGCGGCCGTCGCTCTTCCGGGTACTGGACCGTGATCGGCTGCCGGAAGAGGTGGACGAAGGTCGTGGCGAAGCCCCCGAACAGGGCGCGGGCGCCCTGCCAGAAGGCGGCCACGGGTCCGGAGGGCGGTGTGTCGATCAGGTCAACGCGCATAAGAAAAAGGGTTCAGGGTTCGGGGTTGAAGAACCGATGCAGGATACAGGATTCAGGATACATGATGCCGGATCGGTCGGGTCGGTCTTTATCCTGCATCCTGAATCCTGCATCCAGAATCATCTTCACCACAACAGCCTCGCCCCGGTCACGATCACGTTCACGAGCGAGAGCGGGACGAGCACTTTCCAGCCGAGGTTCATGAGCTGGTCGTAGCGCAGGCGCGGCAACGTCCCGCGCATCCACACCATCACCAGGCACACCAGGAAGATCTTGATGCCGAGCCACACGGGCCCGGGCAGGAGCGGCCCCTGCCACCCGCCCAGGAAGAAGACCGCGATCAGCCCTCCCAGCACCTGCATCGCGACGTACTCGCCGAGGAAGAAGAGCCCGAAGCGCATGCCGCTGTACTCGGTGTGGAAGCCGGCCCCGAGCTCGTTTTCGGCCTCGGGCAAATCGAAGGGGATGCGCTTGCTCTCGGCCATGGCGCTGATGAAGAAGACGACGAAGGCGACCGGCTCGCTCACGACGTACCACAGCCCGGCCTGGGAGTTGACGATGTCCACCAGGCTGAACGAGCCCGCGCGCATGACCACCGGAATGATCGCGAGCCCGAGCGCGAGCTCGTAGCTGATCATCTGCGCCGCCCCGCGGATCCCGCCGAGCAGGCTGAACTTGGAGTTCGAGGCCCAGCCGCCGAGCGCGATCCCGTAGACCGAGAGCGAGGAGAGCGCGAAGGCGTAGAGGATCCCCACGTTCAGGTCCGCGACCACCATCTTCACCTCGCGGCCGAAGAGGGTGAGGTCGGGCCCGAAGGGCACCACGGCGAACATCATCAGCGCCGTCAGGCCGACCACGGCCGGGGCGTAGAGAAAGATCGCCCGGTCGGCTTCGGCCGGCACGATGTCCTCCTTGGTGATCATCTTGATCGTGTCCGCGAAGGGCTGCAGCAGCCCGTAGGGGCCGGCGCGGTTCGGGCCGTAGCGGATCTGCAGCCGCCCGAGGAACTTGCGCTCGAAGAGCACGAGGTAGGCCGCCGCCGTCAGCAGCACGGCGAGGACGACCCCGAGCTTGATGAGGAGGAGCGCGTAGCCGATGATGAGCGTCTGAAGGTCCATGTCTTACGCTTTGCGCAGATCCTGTCGTTTGATCCTGCCGCCGGAAGGCAGCGCGGCAGAGCGCAGCCGCGGGACCACGACGACCCCGGCGGCCATGTCGGCGAACGTGCGCACGGTCAGGGCGAGCGCCCCCGCGGGGGTGCGCAGCGCCGCGCGGTCTCCCTCGCGCAGGCCGAGGGCCGCGGCGTCGGCCGGGTGCAGCCCGACGAAGGGCGGTTCGTGGAGCTCGCGCAGGCAGGCGGAGTACCCCGAGAGCTCCTCGGTCCCGAAGGTGCGCTCGGTGACCACGACCTCGAATTCGTCAGGCCCGGCGGCGGCCGCGGGGGCAGGAGGCTCGAAGCGCCTCCCCTGCGCATCGCCGAGCTCGAGCCGCACCCCCTCCTCCGGGATCGCGGGCAGCTCGCGCAGCGCCGGGTGCCGGGCGGCGGCGGCGAGGAGGTCGCGCCGCAGCTCTGCGGGCCGCGTTTCGCCCGGCGCCGCGTCCGTGTCGCCCGCGAGGCCTGGCGGGTCGGAGCCGGGCAGGCCCAGCCCGAAGAGCCGCGGCGGGTGGTCGCCCGCACCGGTCTCGAGCACGGGGGCGCCGCCCGCGAAGACGGCCGGGCTCTCCTGGGCCCGTCCCTCGTTGTTGACGAAAGTCCCGCCCGACTCGTAAACGGTCTGGGTGGGCAAGAGCACCCGGGCGCGGCGGGTGGTGGGGGAGTCGAGGCAGTCGACCGCCGCCACGAGCTCCGCCCGGCCGAGGGCCGCCTCGACCAGCGCGCGGTCCGGGAAAAAGCCGAGGGGGTCGCTCTCGACGACCACCAACGCCTTGACCGATCCGCTGGCAGCCGCCTGCAGGACGGTCCGTACGGACTGCTCAGGGTCGGCGAGCAGCGCGGCCCCGGCCGCGTTCGCGCCGGGCAAAACGTAGAAGAGCCCGGCCGCCTTCCCTGCGGCCCGGAGCAGGCGGGTTGCGTCCGCCGCGAGTCCGACGAGGCCGGCCGGGGCGATGGCGGTGCCGCAGACGACGACCGGCCGCCGGCTCGCCCGCAGCCGCACCGCGGCGGACCGCTCGGCTTCGGAGGCGTCTGCGGTTCCGGCCGGGAGCGCCGCGTGGAAGCGCGCCGCCTCCGCGCTCAGCTCGTCGGCCGGCACCGCCGCTCGGAGCAGGCGGCCGAGCGTTTCGGCGAGTGCTGCCGGCCGGACCGGGAGGTGCGTGGACGCGCAGGGCAGCCGGACGGCGCGTGGGTCGGCGGTCACCACCGCGGCCCCGGCGCGTGCAGTCTGGCGCAGCGCGAGTGCGAGCATCGGCGCCTCGTGCAGCGGGTCGGCGCCGACCACGAGCACCGCGTCGGCTTGCTCGACCTCGCGCAGCGAAACGGCCAGCTCCGGCTCGAGGCGCGCGATCGCGTCGGCCACATTGCGGGCGGTCGCCTGCTCTTCGAAGACGGCCGGTCCGCGCCACCCCTTCCGGCGCGCAAGCGCGGCCGCGGCGGCGAGGGTCTCGAGGCTGCAGCGGGCCGAGGCGACGAGCGCAACCGCGGCCGGGCCGGCGGCGGCCTGGAGGGCGGCCAGGCGTTCGCGGGCGTGGGCCAGGGCGTCGTCGAAGCCGGCCCGCTCGGAGAGCACGCGCGCCTGCCTGGGCCGCTCCGGGAGGCTCGCGTAGCGGAACCCGTGGCGGCCCCGGTCGCAGACGAACCAGCCGTTCACCGCCGGGTGGAAGCGTGCCTCCTGGCGGGCCACCTGCCGGTAGCGCACGCTGGTCACCAGGCCGCTGCCGAGCGAGCAGTGGATGCAGACCGTGGGCGGGGGCTGGTAGGCCCAGCGGCGGCCGACGTAGCGCGAGGGCTTGTCGGTGAAGACCCCGGTCGGACAGAGGTCGACCAGGTTGCCGCTGAAGGGGCTTTCGAGCGTCCCGCTGCGGGTGCGGCCGAAATAGGTGCGGTTGCCGATGCCCATCGCCCCCAGGTCGCGGTAGCCCGTGATCTCCTGGTAGAACCGCGCGCAGCGGTAGCAGTGGATGCAGCGGTTCATCTCGTGCTCGACCAGCGGCCCGAGCTCCTGATCCGGGTAGGTGCGCTTGCGGCCGCGGTAGCGGCGGATGCCGTGGCCGCTCGATTCGGTCATGTCCTGGAGCAGGCAGTGGCCGCCCTCGTCGCAGACCGGGCAGTCGTGCGGGTGGTTGAGCATGAGGCACTCGACGACGAAGCGGCGGAACTCGGTCGACTCGGCGTCGGCCGTCGCGACCCTCATCCCGTCCTGGGCGTCGACCATGCAGCTCATCTGGACGCCCTTGACCGGGCCCTCCACGAACGAGACCGCGCACACGCGGCAGGCGCCGACCGACCCCAGCCCGGGGTGGTAGCAGAAGCGCGGGATCGTGATCCCGAGGCGCTCGGCGGCCTCGATCACCTTGGTGCCGGCCGGGACCTCGATCTCGCGCTCGTCTATGGTCAGCTTGGGCATGCGCTCTGCGTCCCGTTCACGCGATGTGCCGCGGCGCGGCGAGTTCGCCCGCCGACCCGGCGGCCGGTCGGAAGGGGCAGCGGCGGCCGCGGATGTGCTCGTGGAGCTCGTCCTTGAAGTGCGCGAGCAGGCTTTCGAGCGGGGCCGCCGCCCCCGGCGCGAAGGCGCAGTAGGCCCGGTAGAGGTGCACCTTCATCTGCTCGAGCATGGGCACGTCTCCGGGCTCGCCCTCCCCGGCCTCGATGCGGGCGAGGGTGTCGCGGATGTAGGGCAGCCCCTCGCGGCAGGGCGTGCACCAGCCGCAGGACTCGCGCGCGAAGAACTCCATGAGGTTCAGGGTGGCGGCCACCATGCAGGTGTGCTGGTCGAGCACCATGACGGCCGCGGTCCCGAGGCGGTTGCCGACTTTTTTTAGCGCGTCAAAGTCCATTTCGATGTGGTAGTGCGCGGCTGGAAGGAAGCCGGTCGAGGCGCCGCCCGGCAGGCAGGCCTTGAACGTCGAGCCCTCGAGCATCCCGCCCGCGTGCACCTCGATGATCTCGCTCAGCCGGATGCCGAGCGGCAGCTCGTAGCATCCCGGCTGCCGAACCTTGCCGCTCACGGCGAAGAGCTTGGTGCCCGCGGCTCCCGGGGTGCGTGCGAGGCTCTTGAACCACTCCGCGCCGCGGCGCGCGATGTGCGGCAGGCAGGCGAAGGTCTCGACGTTGTGGATCAGGGTCGGCTGGTGCCAGAGGCCCTGCTGGGTCAGGTAGGGCGGGGGCTGCCGCGGGTTGGGCCGCCGGCCCATGAGGGCGTTCACCTGGGCGGTCACCTCGCCGCAGATGTAGCGGCCGGCGCTGCGGTGCACCACGATGTCGAAGGCGTAGCCGGTCCCGAGGATGTTCCTGCCGAGGAAGTTGTTGGCGCGCGCCACGCCGAGCTCGCGCTCCAGGATGCGCGCCGCGTTCTCGTACTCGGGCCGGATGAAGATGACCCCGCGGTCGGCCGCAACCGACCAGGCCGCCAGCACGATCCCCTCGATCAGCTGGTGCGGGTCGGCGTGGATCAGGACGCGGTCCTTGAAGGTGCCCGGCTCCATCTCGTCCGCGTTGCAGATGACGAAGCGCGGGTGGGGGGCGTCCTCGGCCAGGGTCGCCATCTTGCGGCCGGCCGGGAAGGCCGCGCCCCCGCGGCCGAGCAGCGCCGCGTCGAGCACGACCTCGCGCAGCTCGGCCGGCGTGCGGCGGGCGACGGCGTCGATCAGCGCCTCGTAGCCGCCGCCGGCGCGGTACTCCTCGAAGGTCGCGATGCGATCCGGGCGGCGGTTTTTGAACAGGACCTGTGGCGTGCTCTCGGTCACGGGGCGCTCTGTCCTTGCGGCGCGGCCTTGCGCCGGCAGTCGTCTATGATCCCGTCGATCTTCTCGGGGGTCAGGTTGCCGTGCACCCGGCGGTTGACGAGCATCGCCGGGGAACGGTCGCAGTAGCCCACGCAACAGACCGGCAGCAGCGTGAACATCCCGTCCGCGGTCGTCTCCCCCGGCCGGATGCCGAGCCGCCGGCACAGATAGTCGCGCACCGTCTCGCCGCCGGTCATCCAGCACACGAGGCTGTCGCAGACGTGGATGACGAAACGTCCGACTGGCTCGCGGAAGGTGAAGGTGTAGAAGGTGGCGAGCTCGTCCAGCTCGAGCGGGCTCATCCCGAGCAGCGTTGCCGCCTCGGCCAGCGCCTCGTCGTTCAGGTAGCCGTAGTGCTCCTGGACCGTGAACATCACGTCCACCGCGAGCTCCCGCGGGTGCTCGACGCTTTTCACTTCCGTCTCGAGGCGGTCTTTTAAGTCTTTCGGAAGCATGCTGTCTCTATCCGGGATCTCTCACTCAGATCCATCGCGGCTGAAAGCCGCTCCCACACTCAAACTTTTCGTTCCGGCGAGAAACCTCTCTCGAGGGCTACTCGCAGTGGGTTCTATTCCTGCTCCCTCTTAAAGGATTCCGCCGAAGGCGGAATCCTCATCGGTCGATGTCCGGCAGAATGTAGTCGAGCGACCCGAATATCGAAATCAGGTCCGCGACGGTCGCCCCCGCGGCGATCAGCGGGACGGTCTGCACGTTGGCGAACCCCGGCCCGCGGATCCGCAGCCGGTACGGGTGCCCCAGCCCGTCGCTGACGACGTAGTAGCCCTGCTCGCCGCGGGGGACCTCGCTTGCCGCGTAGGCCTCCCCGGCCGGGATCTTCATCCCGCGGGTGACGTTGATGAAGTGGTGGATCAGGCTCTCGATGTCCTTCAACATGTCCGCGCGCTCCGGGACCACGTAGCGGTACTGGTCGGAGACGTACCGGCCGGAGGGCATGTTGGCGGCCGCCTGGCGGATGATCTTCAGGCTCTGGCGCATCTCCTCGACGCGCACGAGGTAGCGCGCGTAGCAGTCGCCCGCCGCCGCGGTCGGGATCTCGAAGTCGAACTGGTCGTACATCGAGTAGGGGAACGCCTTGCGCAGGTCCCACTCCAGGCCGCAGGCCCTGAGGTTCGGGCCGGTGACACCCCAGTCGATCGCGTCTTCGAGCGACAGGCGGCCGACCCCCTGCGCGCGCGCCTTGAAGATGGGGTTGTGCCGCGTGAGCGTCTCGTACTCGTCGAGCGCCTTCGGGAAGACCGCGACGAAGTCGTCGACCGCCTGCTTCCAGCCCTCCGGGAGGTCGGCTGCGACCCCGCCGAGGCGGAACCACGCCGGGTGCAGCCGCCCGCCGGTGATGAGCTCGACGATGTCCATGATCATCTCGCGCTCGCGGAAGGCGTAGAAGTTCGGCGCCATGGCGCCGAGGTCGTGGGCGTAGGTCGAAAACCACACCAGGTGGTTGCTCAGCCGGAAGAGCTCGCAGAGCAGCACCCGGATCACCTGGGCGCGCTCTGGGACCTTGATGCCGGCCAGCGTCTCGACCGCATGGACGTAGGACATGTCGTTGCAGCTGCCCGCCAGGTAGTCCACCCGGTTGGTGTAGGGGATGAACTGGTGCCAGGTCTGGCGCTCGCCGATCTTCTCCTGGCAGCGGTGGTGGTAGCCGATGTCGATGTCCATGCCCACGATCTCCTCGCCCTCGAGGGTCACGATGTAGCGGATGAGACCGTGGGTGCTGACGTGGTGCGGCCCGACGTTCAGGACGAGCCGCTCGCGGCCGTCGGTGTTGCGGGCGGTGAGGGCGGCGTCGCGCGGCTGGTTGCGGCGGGCGTCCTCGAGCGTGTAGGGGGCCATCTCGGTCGCCCGGCCCGGAGTGCCCTTGCGCAGCGGGTGGCCCTGCCAGTCGTCTGGCATCATGATCCGCCGCAGGTCCGGGTGCCCCTCGAAGCGGACCCCCATGAGGTCGTAGGCCTCGCGCTCGTACCAGTCGGCCGAGGGCCAGATGCCGGTCGCACTCGGCGCCGCGGGCTCCGCGCCGTGCAGCGGCACCTTGAGGCGCAGGCGCGTGGGCGGGTCGAAGGCGGTCAGGTGGTAGACGAGCGTGTAGTCCGGCCGCCCGCGCCGGTCCTGGCGGGCGGACTCGTCGACCGCGGTCAAATCCTCCAGGCGGCGGAAACGCGGGGCGGCCTCGTGCTTGAGGTAGCGCAGCACGTCGAGAGCCTTCTCGCGGTCGACCTCGAAGGTCGGCATGTCGGCGGGGTGCGGCTCCGGCCGCACGGCCGTGCCGAAGCGCTCGGTCATGGAGTGGGCGAGCTCGTTTTCGGCCACCGTGAAGACGATGCGGGGTGCCGGCGGGGTCCACATGAGCTCGGAGCGGTTCTGCCAGAACTCCGGCGGCGTCACGGCGGTGCCGCGGATGGGGATCCCCTCCATGCCCGGGCCGCGCGGGTCGCGCGACTTGGTGACCCCGTCGACCAGGACCGGGCCGGTCGTGCCCTGGCTCCCGCCCGCGAGGTTGAAGATGGCGCGGCTCGGGCGCTCCTTGGCGCGGATCTTCTTCTGGAGGAGGACGAGGCTTTCGAGGACGCTCTCCGGCCGGGGCGGGCAGCCCGGGATGTAGAGGTCGACGGGCAGGATCTGGTTGACCCCCTGCACCACGGCGTAGGCGTCGAACATGCCCCCCGAGTTGGAGCAGGAGCCCATGGAGATGACCCAACGCGGCTCGGCCATCTGCTCGTAGAGGCGCAGGACGACCGGCGCGATCTTCTTGAAGATGGTGCCCGCGGTGATGAGCAGATCGGCCTGCCGCGGCGAGGGGCGCAGCACCTCGGCCCCGAAGCGCGCCATGTCGTAGCGCGACGTGAAGGTAACGGCCTCCTCGACGAAGCAGCAGGAGAGGCCGAAGAACATGGGCCAGAGGCTGTTCTCGCGCGCCCAGTTGATCAGGAGGTCGGCGACGTTCGGCGGGCGCTCGATCACGCTTTTTTCCTCGTCGGCCCCCACTCGAGCCCCCCCTTCTTCCACACGTAGACCAGCCCGGCCAGCAGCAGAACGATGAAGAAGCTCATCTGCAGCCACCCTTCCCAGCCCAACTCGCGGAAGGCGACCGCCCAGGAGAAGATGAAGGCGCCCTCGATGTCGAAGAGCAGGAAGAAGATGGCGACGAGGTAGAACGGCACCGGGTACTTCAGGCGCGCCGAGCCGGTGGGGATCACGCCCGATTCGTAGGCCCGCGTCTTTTCCACCGACGGGCGCCGCTGCCCGACCCAGGCCGAGGCCGCGAGCATGGCGACGATGAAGACGAGCACCATGGCCGTGAACACGGCCAGGCTCAAGAGCCCCGATTCCCACGGCGAGTACCAGGGGGTGGCGGGCAGGGGGTGCATGCGGCTCCCGTGACGGTTGACGCCGGTGCGGCGGCGTGCCTATCCGTATAGAATGCCGCTTCAAGGAAAGTCAATACGAGGCGGCAGCATCGAGGGTTCGAGGTGTCAGGGTTCGGGGTTCAGGGTTCAGAAAAAGATCAAAGAAGAGGCAGGCCCGTGCGGCGGCTTTCTTATCCTGAACCCCGAACCCTGATCCCTGCCCCCTTTCCCTCAGCGATTCTCCGGCGGCTTCCACTCGCGCTTGGCGCCCCAGCTTTCGTAGTACTCCCAGGGCTCGGCCGCGGTGAGCCCCCGGATCTGGGCGTCCTTCTCGAGCAGGCTGGCGCGCAGCACGTCGCCGATGGACAGCAGGCCGACCGTCTCGCGGTCGCGGGTGATCAGGATGTGGCGCACGTAGAGCCCCAGGAACATCTCCAGCAGCTTGACGATGGGCGTGTCGTGCGGGGCGGTGAAGAGCTTGGCGGTCATGTGGTCGCCGACCCGCGCCCGGTCGATGTCGAAGCCGGGGGCGAGGATGTCGCGGGCGAGGTCGCGTTCGGTCCAGATGCCGACGACCTTGCCCGCGCGGCGCACCAGGATGGCGCCGATGCGGTGGGTCCGCATGACCTCGAGCGCCTCGCGCACGGTCTGGTCGGGGCCGACCGTGACCATGTCCCGCCGCTTGTCGAGCAGGATGTCTTCTGCGGTTTTCATCAGGGCCTCCCTTGTTCGCGCGGACCAATCCGTATCTTTTCAGGTAAAACCGGTTGGTGGCCATGTCAAACCGCGCGTTCAGCCCTGCTCCTGGCGCAGGCGCTTTTTGTCGAGCTTGCCGACGCTGGTCTTGGGCAGCGCCTCCACCAGCTCGAAGCGTTCGGGGACGGCGTAGCGCGGCAGCTTGCCCTGCTCGGCGAAGCCGGTCATGAACCGCTGCAGCTCCTCGGGCGACACCGTGCCCGCCTGCCCCGGCTTCAGGACCACATAGAGCACCGGCCGCTCGCCCCACTTCTCGTCGCGCACGCCGATGGCCGCCGCCTCGAGCACCGCCGGGTGCTGGCTGACGAGGTTCTCCAGGTCGAGCGAGGAGATCCACTCCCCGCCGCTCTTGATCACGTCCTTGATGCGGTCGGTGATCTGGAGGTAGCCGTCGGGGTCGATGAAGCCGACGTCCCCGCTGTGCAGCCAGCCCGAGCGCCACAGCTCGGCCGAGCGCTCGGGGTCCTGGACGTAGCCGGGGGTGAGCCACGGGGTGCGCATGACCACCTCGCCCACCGCGCGCCCGTCGTGCGGGAGCGGGGCGTCCATGGGGTCGACCACTGCGACCTCCGCGAGCGGGATGGGCCGCCCGGTCCGGGTGACGACGTCGAGCTGGCGCTCCGGGTCCCAGTCGAGCATGTGCTCGTGGGGGTTGGCCAGCGTGATGATCGGGCAGGTCTCCGACATGCCGTAGCCCACGTTGACCTCGATCCCACGCTCGCGTGCCATGCGGGCCAGCCCCTTCGGGAGCTGGGAGCCGCCGATGATGAGTTTCCAGCGCGAGAGGTCGACCGACTGCACGACCGGGCTGGTCAGGATCATCTGCAGGATGGTCGGCACGCAGTGGGAGAAGGTGACCCCCTCGGAGGCGATCAGCTTGAGAATCATGGCCGGCTCGTACATGCCCGGGTAGACCTGCTTCACCCCGAGCAGGGTCGCGACGTAGGGGATGCCCCAGGCGTGCACGTGGAACATGGGGGTGAGCGGCATGTAGACGTCGTTCGACCGCAGGCGCACCTGGGTGTGGTAGGCCCCGAACGCGATGGCCCCCGAGAGCGTGTGCAGCACGAGCTGGCGGTGGGAGAAGTGCACCCCCTTGGGGTTGCCGGTCGTGCCGGTGGTGTAGAAGGTGGTCGCGCGCGTGTTCTCGTCGAGGTCGGGGAAGGCGAAGCCCGGGGAGGCCCCGGCGAGCAGCGCCTCGTACTCCGCATCGATCGCGAGCGAGGTCTCGGGCGGCTTGCCGTCGTCGCTGATCAGGATGACGGTCTTCACGGATGCGAGCTTGTCGCGGACGGCCTGGAGCAACTGCAGGAAGAAGGCGTTGGCGATGACGACCTTGGCCCCGGCGTGGTTGAGCGTGTAGACGATCTGCTCGGGCGAGAGCCGCCAGTTGACGGTCTGCAGCGTGGCCCCCATGCCGGGGACGGCGAAGAAGCACTCGAGGTAGCGGTGGCTGTCGAACTCCATCGCCGCCACGACGTCGCCGGGG
>JADHEF010001936.1_pt1 | contig 10695 bp, 19 predicted proteins | sample 8952391 | NCBI WGS metagenome assembly JADHEF01 (sample SAMN16124439, study PRJNA663245) | bioreactor sludge metagenome | isolation source: sludge (nitrite) | place: India:Bengaluru | collected 2019-02-28
TGCGTGCTCCCACTGCGGCCATGGCGACGAACTGACCATGGCGCAAGCACAAGCGTTGATCGGCCGCCCACCGGTTTCCTGGTTGTCGCGCTTTGGATGGAGCGTCCCGTTCATCTTCATTGGCGGATGGTGGCTTGCGCTCACCGCAGTGTTTCAGTTGGCGAAGTTGCTGCGGTAGTCAAGGGGCGCGGGTGGGCAGCTCACGTGATCGCGGGACATCAACGCCTTGCACGGCATTCCGCCGTGGCCGCAGACTGGCGGGCGGATTCTCTGCGGCGTTGGTTTGTTGTTCGCCGCCATCAACCACGGAGCGCATCGCCATGCCCACCCTGTCCAAAGAACGGGCCACCACGATTTCGGACAAGTTCTTCGCGCAAGAGCGGCAACGCGACCACGCCCCGCTGAGTCGGCTCGCGCGCTTCGTTCAACCGTTCAACCAGTTTCCTGAACTCTCTGACCTCGCGCCTGGCGAGCAGGTGCGCCTCATTCGAGTGGCCACGTCCAAGGCCGACAAGCAAGTTTCCGTGCTGCTCAGCGGCTTCGTCTTCGCCGTGGTGATTCCCGCTCTGGCCTACTTCGCCCCACTTGAGCATTACGGCACCGCGGCGTTCATTGGCGCGTTTGTTTTTGCCGGCATTCACTTGGGGCGCGTCCGACGCGCCGCGGTTCATCGGCATGTACTTGAGGCGTTGGCCCAAAGATCGACGGATCAGTCGCAATTGGCCGCTGCCTGAAGGGCACCAAGACATTCCACACGCCGGACGGAAGTTCTGCGATCAGAAGTTCTGAGGACGGACCCATTCCATGCGCTCGATGAAGACGCTTGCGGCGGCTGTGCTGCTTGGCGCACTCGTGGGATGCGCCAAGCCCATTCCGCAAGAGCGATCGGCCTATGTGGGCGAGTGGCATGGGGCGTCGATGGATCTGCGGATAGAGCAAGATGGCCGAGTGGCCTACCGTCGCTGGCGCGGCAGCGTACATACTTCCATCGATGCGCCGTTGAGGGAATTCGAGGGTGACAATTTCATCGTCGGCGTTGGCCCGCTGACCACCATCTTCGTCGTGTCGGCGCCGCCGCATGAAGTGGATGGCAATTGGAAGATGACGGTTGATGGCGTTGAGCTCACAAAGATGTCGAGCACGGACGAGAAGTCCCTGAGCACATAAATGCGCGGCCAATTTCGCACCTGCGCGAGGAACCCACCGTGCCGACCATCGTCGATAGCCTGCTGACCCAAGCCTGCGTCGAGCTCGAACACTACAAAAAGTCCCATTGGGATTTCGTGATCGAGTTGCTTCCAACGTTCTTGGCTGCGGGGTTCCTGTGCTTTTTCCCATGGCTCTTCTTTCCGTCGCTGAAGATCGGCTGCAGTATCGCTTGGGTGGTTATTTCTTTCTTGCTGCTGCGCGAAAATTGGGAGCGCATCGGCACGCGGCGTGTTGTGGCCGACGTAGCAAACCAGCGGCTCGTGATGGATCAGCACTTCCCGCACGATCCGTACGCGCGCTCCGAGGTCATCCCCTTTCGTGATCTTCTTCTGCATCGGCATTGGCGATCCGACGATGAGTCGCGAAGCTCCGCTTTTGTGCTTCGCGTGCAAATTGGCAAGAACGTAGATAGCCCCGATTGCGCGGGCTACCTTCTCCACGAGGAATTGGTGTTCGACACGCCGCGCGCCGCCGATCTGGCCTCCTTGAAGTTGGCCGAGGAAATCGTGAAAGCGACGGGAATCGAGTTCTTCGACATCCAGGCGTCGACCGATCCTCGATTTGCGATATGGGTCAATCAAAGCCTTCGTCCTGATCACCATAGCCCTACTCAGCCCTTGGCAAATGACGCGGCCGACCTGAAAGCTTGAGAGGATCTCAGCGCCGATTCAGGAGACGCCCGATGACCACCCGTGAACGCTATCTTCCCCTCGCGCTGCGCGCGATCGCCTTCATCGCCACGATCGCGTTTTATCCGCTCACGGTGCTCTGGCCCTCGGGCTGGGCCTGGCACACCGGGCGCTCCGAATATCTGGAGATGATCGTCGCGATTTACGCGACGCTCGGCGTCTTCTTGTGGTTCGCGGCCCGGCGCCCCAGCGCGCATCTGAGCCTGATCTCGTTCGCGATCTGGTCGAGCGTCGTGCATGGCGGCGTGATGGCCGCTCAGGCGCTTTCGAATCCGATGCATGTTCACCATTTGTATGGCGATGTGCTCGCGCTGTTCGCGGCGGCAGGCGTGTTGGCGTTCTTGTGTCCGCAGGCGATCAATCCGGCAACGATCGGCGCCACCCAACCTGACGCCTGAACACGGGCTCGCGCAATGGCGTGTGGAGCTCGCCGCGGTTGCTACTGTTTTTGTAGCGTGCTACGCTTTCTGTAGCTTGCGAACCCGCACGCTTACAGCCCGGAGAGTCCCATGCCCGTCATCACCGTCGCCATCCATCCGATCGACGCCGAACAGAAGTCCCACCTGATTCAGAAGCTGACCGATGCCGCGGTCGAGGTCACGAAGGTTCCGGCCGACAAATACGTGGTCCTCATCGATGAGTTTGCGAACGATGCCATCGGCCTAGCCGGCAAGACGCGCGCCGCCATCGTTGCCGGCGCGGCGGGCTGAATGGCGACGCCCAAGCCAGGCGCGAAGGTCCGGGGCTCCGACTCCGGATCGCCGATCAATGCGCTGTTCGATTTGCTCGGACGGCGCTGGGCGCTGGGCATTCTCTGGAACCTGGGCGACGGCCCATGCGCGTTTCGCGTCTTGCAGGAAAGTTGCGGCGGCATTTCGCCGTCCATCCTGAACGCGCGCCTCAAGGAATTGCGCGAGGCGAACATCGTCGAGCGGACGCTCGAGGGTTACGTGCTCACCAAGCGCGGCGCGCAATTGCGCGGCTTCATCGTTCCGCTCGCCAATTGGTCGGCGGCGTGGTCAAAAGACGTGTATGGCTACGAGCGCCCCGGCATGCAGGCGCGGCTGACCAAAGAGCGCGCCGCCAAGAGATAGCCCGCCGCTGACATGCGCATCCTGATCACCGGCGCATCCGGTTCCGGCACCTCGACCCTGGCCGCCGCGCTCGCGTCCGCAATCGGTGGCGTCCACCTCGACGCCGATGACTATTATTGGCTGCCGACCACACCGCCCTATCGGCACAAGCGCGAAGGCGCCGCACGGTCGGCGCTGTTGCTGGCCGATCTGCGCGCAGCGCGCACCCCGGTGCTGGCCGGGTCCGTCGTCAGCTGGGGCGAGGCCATCGAGAATTTCTTCGACCTGATCGTCTTCTTGTATCTGGACTCGGCCATCCGCGTCGAGCGCCTGCGCGCGCGCGAAACCACACGCTTCGGCCACGCCGATCCTGCGTTCTTGTTGTGGGCCTCGCAGTACGATGCCGGGCCGCCCGAAGGCAGGAGCTTGAGCAAACATCGGGCGTGGCTGGCGGCGCGTCGGTGCCCGGTGCTTGAGCTCCACGGCGATTTGTCGGTGGACGAACGACTCGCGCGCATTCGCGACCGTCTTTAAGCTCACAACATGCTCGACTTCCTCCTCGAATTCGCCGACCTGTCCCGCTCCGCTCTCGTCGCAGTCTTGCGCGTGCTGTGGTGGCTGGGCTGGGATTTCGCCTTCTGCACCATCGGCTGGTCGATCGGCTGGTGCTTCTTTCGTGTGATCACCCTCGGCCGGTTTCCCGCAGAGGCGCTAGGCGAATTGGACGATGCACCGTGGATCGTCGTGGCGATGGTCGACACGGTCGGCCTGACGCTATTGGCGCTCGCGATCTTTTGGCTTACGCATGTATGGCCATGAACCGGCAATTCCTCGCCCACATCCAAACCAACCCGAACAACGCCCGCATCCTCGAGCGCTGGGAGAGCGTGCGCCTGCCCGATGCGTGGCTGGTCGCGGGCTGTTTGTTCCAGACCGTCTGGAATCTGCGTTCGGGCCAGGCGCCCGACGCGGGCATCAAGGATTACGACCTGTTCTATTTCGATGCGAGCGACCTCTCGGCGCAAAGCGAACGCGCGCACGAGCAGGCGGTGCAAGCGCTGTTCGCCGATCTGAACATCACGCTCGAAGTGTGCAACCAGGCGCGCGTGCATCATTGGTACGAAGCGCATTTCGGGCATCCGTACCCGCAACTCAACAGCAGCGCCGACGGCATCAACCGCTTTCTGGTTCGTTGCACCTGCGTGGGCGTGCGCCCGGGCGAGGTCTACGCGCCCTATGGTCTGGCTGCGTTATATGCGGGTGAGTTGGCGATGAATCCGCTCACGCCGCATCGCGCCTTGTACGACGAAAAAACCGCTTCTTACCAGCGGCGCTGGCCGTGGTTGCGGCAAAAAGCTCCCACTAGCGGCGCATAGCGACTCCGTGGGCGGTTCTGACCCGCTTTTCGCCCGTTTGCGCATCCGCGTTCCTTGACATGATCCCGTGCGTTCGCCTCGCGCGCCAAAACACAGGAGCTTTGCCGTGATCGTTGCGCTCACTTCTGCCTTGACCGTTGCGCCGTCCGGCGCACGCCTCACCTCGACACAGCAAGTCGTGGCAGCGGCCTCCGTCAGCAGTTCTGCCACAGTGAACATCTCGCAGGCCGCGCGCGATCGGCTGGCCGGACAAACCTTCGCCACCAACCAAGGCGCCACCGAACTCGACCTGGAAGCCTACTTCACGCCGCCCGGCAGCCAGGGCGTCGACATCGATTCCATTCCGCTGCTGGCGCCCACGCCGCAGAACATCGCTGCACTCGCCAAGGATGTGTCGGCCAAGATGCCGGGCTTTCTTTCGGCGCACGGAATTCCGAGTGCGCCCGCGAGCATCACTTACGACCAGATGGGGCAGATGCAATTGCCGGCCGATTACCCATATGCCGATGCGTTCAAGCAGGCGCTGGCCGATCAGCCGTCGATGGAGCGCGAGCTGCGCACCACCACCGCGCTCACGTCGACCATGGTCGAGATGAACAAGTCGATGCCGTTCCAGCAGGAATATCTGGCCGCGAACTCGCGCGCCGAGGCAGATGCGGTCGTGGCGAAGTACAGCTATCTGTTCTCCGACAACCAGCGCTCCGACCTCATCGCGCTCAACTTCTCCGACAACGGCGACTTGAGCCTGACCCACGACGGCAAGCCGCTCACCCTCGCGTGAACGCGCGCGGCGCGAGGCCGCCGTCACCGACGCGCTAGCCCTGCAGCCATTGCTCCACCTTGTCGCGCGCGGGCACGCCGCCGGCATGCACGACCTTGCCATCGATAACGACGGCCGGCGTGCTCATCACGCCATAGGCGGCGATGTCGCGCATGTCCTTCACCGTTTCCACTTCGAGCGTGAGGCCCTTGGCCTGGGCCACGTTCTCGATCAGTTCGCGGGTGATCTTGCAATTGCCGCAGCATGCGCCCAGCACTTTGACTTCCATGGTCTTGCTCCTTGTCATAACACTGCGTTGAAAACGAAACCCACCAGCAGAATGCCCAGCGCGACCACCCCGGCAAAGGTGGCGATCAGGCGCGGCTTGAGCACCTTGCGCAGAATCACCATCTCGGGCAGCGACAAGCCGATCACGCTCATCATGAAAGCCAGCACGGTGCCCAACGCGGCGCCCTTGGCGAGCAAGGCCTGCACGATCGGGAGGATGCCGGCCGCGTTGCTGTACATCGGCACGCCGACCAGCACCGCGAGCGGCACCGACCACCACGCGTCCTTGCCCATCACCGCCGCCATGAAGTCGGCCGGCACCCAGCCGTGGATGAAGGCGCCGACGGCGATGCCGGCCACCACATAAGGCCAGACCTTGCCGACGATCTCGCGCACGCTCGCAAGCCCGCGCCCGATGCGCTCGGCCAGACTCAAGGTCTGATCGGGCGCCGTGGCCTGGATGCGCGGCAATTCGCGCACCCAGTCTTCGAGATGGCGCTCCATGCGCAGGCGGCCGATCACAAGCCCCGTCACGATGGCGACCGTTAGGCCCAGCACAAGGTACAAGAACGCGATCTTCCAACCGAACAAGCCGAACAACAGCGCCAGCGCCACTTCGTTGACCATGGGCGCCGACACCAGAAACGAAAAGGTCACGCCGAGCGGCACGCCGGCCTGCACGAAGCCGATGAACAAAGGCACGGCCGAGCACGAACAGAACGGCGTCACCACGCCTACGAATTCACCATGCCCATGACGAAGGTCACCGCCGTGAGCAGCAGGAGCACCTTGGGGGTGTCGTACAGGAAGAAGGCGATCGCACCGCCCAGATGGCTTTGCGGATCGACGGGCAGCCAGGCCGTCAGCGTCGCCGCTGCGGGCGCCAGGCTTTGGTAAAGCGCCCACCACAGCACGGCCAGGATCAACAGCCATCCGCGCGGATGGCGCTGGGCCAGTGCCGCCGGGCCGCGCAGCATCGTCATCTCGGTCATGAACAGCTCCTTTCTTCGGTGAAGACGGAGCTGCGTCAAAAAGGATGCAGGTGCGCTGTTCAGCCGGCCGGCTTGGCGCGCGGCCCGTGGCAACAGACTTTGCCGATGTCGTCGAAGCGCACCGCACAATCGGCGATGAGGCCGGCGCGCAGTCGCCGCCGTGCGCGCAGCAGCCGCGCCTTGGCCGCAGGAAGCGTGAGCCCGTGCGCGCTGGCATAGGCCGCGACGGTCTGGCCGTCCAGATCGCAGGCCTTGAGGATGTGCGCATCGGCCGCGGACAAGGTCTGCATCACCTTCGGTATGCATTCGGCCAAAGCGTCGATCGCTTCGATGCCGTCCGCCGTCGCGGCGGCGTCGTGCAGATCGTCCGGCAAGGGCTCGCTCGGCCGCAAGGCGCGCAATTGATCGACGAGAGCGTTGCGCGCCACCTCGAACAACCAGGCACGCGGATTGCCGAGCGCACAGAACACCGCGCGATGGCGCAAGGCCTTGACGAAGACTTCCTGCACCAGATCTTCGGCCAGCGCATCGCTGCCGGCGCGATGGCGCAAATAGCCGCGCAATTCACCTTCGTGCGCACGCCAGGCGCGCACGACACAAGGCGCCGCGGCGGGCGCCGTGTCGGTCTCAACGCGTAGTGGGAGCACCCGCTTCATACCAGCCCTTGGTCCGATTCACGACGCGCACCACCAGCAGCATGACCGGCACTTCGATCAACACGCCCACGACGGTGGCGAGCGCTGCGCCCGATTCGAAGCCGAACAGGCTGATCGCCGCCGCCACCGCCAGCTCGAAGAAATTGCTCGCGCCGATCAGCGCCGACGGGCAAGCGATGGCGTGCGATTCCCCCAGCCGCCGGTTGAGCCAATACGCGAGCGCCGAATTGAAAAAGACTTGAATCAGTATCGGCACCGCGAGCATCGCAATGACGAGCGGCTGCTTGAGAATGGCATCGCCCTGGAAGGCGAACAACAACACGAGCGTCGCGAGCAAGGCGGCGATCGACCATGGGCCGATGCGCGCGAGCACCGCGTCGAGCGCGGCCTGCCCGCGCTTGAGCAAGGCGCGGCGCCAGAGCTGCGCGAGCGCGACCGGAATCACGATGTACAGCACGACGGAAGTCAGCAGCGTGGCCCAGGGCACGGTGATGGACGACAGCCCGAGCAACAGGCCGACGATGGGCGCGAAGGCGAACACCATGATGGTGTCGTTGAGCGCGACTTGCGACAGCGTGAACAACGGATGCCCATTGCTCAAGCGGCTCCAGACGAAGACCATGGCCGTGCACGGCGCGGCCGCGAGCAGGATGAGCCCGGCGAGGTAGCTGTCGATTTGCGCGGCCGGAAGATACGGCGCGAACACCTGGCGGATGAAGATCCAGCCCAGCAGCGCCATCGAGAACGGCTTGACCGCCCAATTGACGAACAGCGTGACGCCGATGCCGCGCCAATGCGCGCGCACCTGATGCAGCGCGCCGAAATCCACCTTGAGCAGCATCGGCACGATCATCACCCAGATCAGCAAGCCCACGGGCAGATTGACCTGCGCGATTTCCCAACGGCCGATGGCCTGGAACGGCCCCGGCCAGGCCTGGCCGAGCGCGATGCCGACCACGATGCACAAGAACACCCAGACGCTCAGATAACGTTCAAAGAAATTCATGCCGGGCGCATTCGCGCCTGCGGTCTTGGCGGGGGTCGTCATGCGGTGCCTCAAGTATTGGCGATGGTTTGCAGCGCGGCCAGCCGCGCCGCGCGGTCCATCGCGTCCAGCGGCAACGCGAGCAATTGCAGCAGACGATAGCCGAGCGCCTGGCGCGTGAGTTCGAACGCGCGGCGGCGGTCTTCATCGGTGCCCGGCGCGTTCGACGGATCGGGATAGCCCCAATGCACCTTGACGGGTTGGGTGCCGGCCGGTGCGAAGAAAAGCGGGCAAGCCTCGGCTGCCGCGCTGTCGCAAACGGTGATGACGATGTCGAGCACCGGCGCATCGGGCCCGGTGAATTCGTTCCATGATTTGCTGCGCACGCCGGCCGTCTCGATGCCGGCCGCTTGCAGCACGGCCAGCGCATGCGGGTTGAGCCGCCCGCTCGGCGCGCTGCCCGCGCTATGGGCTTGCACATCGAGCCCCAGGCGTTGCGCCCAATGGTTGAGCATGGCCTCGGCGAGCACGCTGCGCGCCGAGTTGTGGGTACAGAGCACTAGCACGTGAAGTGTCATCGTCGTGTTCCCTCAACACGTTAAGGCGCGGCGCGACCGATGCGGGCGACCTCTTGTTGCAACGCCAGCCCTTGGAGTTTGGCGATTGGCAAGGCCAGCAACAGCTCGATGCGCCGCTTCAGGGTCATGGCCGCGTCCATGTAGGCCTTGGTCTTGCGCTGTTCGTCGCCTTCGATGGCGGCGGGGTCGGGCAAGCCCCAGTGCGCGGTAATGGGTTGCCCCGGCCAGACCGGACAGACTTCACCAGCCGCCTTGTCGCAGACCGTGAAAACAAAATCGAGCGCTGGCGCGTCGGGGCGTGCGAATTCATCCCAGGCCTTGCTGCGAAATTGCATCGAGGGCATGCCGAGTTGTTCGAGCGTGGCCAAGGCCAGGGGTTCGACATAGCCTTTGGGATGACTGCCGGCGGAATACGCATTGAAACGTCCGTTTGACAAGGCGCGCAGCAGACCTTCGGCCAGGATAGAACGCGCGGAGTTGCCGGTGCAGACGAATAGGACGTTGTAAGGACGGTCACTCATGACAAGCTCCATGAAGAGAGAGTTTCGCTGTCGTCAGGCGCAACACGTCGGGCCACAGCAGGCCGACGCTGCTGGCTTCACCGCGCGGATGAAGCCGCTCACAAACTTGCCTTGCACTTGCGCTGCGAGCGTATCGACATCGACGGCCTGGCCGGCTAAGAATTCGCGCGCGTCTTCGGCGTCGTAAACCCGGGTGACTTCAATGGCCGCATCGGCAAAGCCCGCGCGCGCGAGCTTGGCGAGATAGTCCTGGTCGGACAACGCGCCCGCGATGCACCCGACCCACAATTCCATGCTCTTGCGGATCGCGCTCGGCACTTCGCCGCGCACGACCACATCCGAGACCGCGAAACGCCCGCCGGGCTTGAGCACGCGAAACGCTTCGGCCAGCACGCGGTCCTTGTCGCCCGACAGGTTGATGACGCAATTCGAGATGATCACGTTCACCGAGTTGTCGGGCAGCGGAATGGCTTCGATCTCGCCCTTGAGAAAATGCACATTGGTCATGCCGCTCTTGCGCTTGTTCTCTTCGGCCAGGGCCAGCATTTCGTCGGTCATGTCGAGACCGAAGGCGCGGCCGGTCGGGCCGACGCGTTTGGCCGAAAGCAGCACATCGATGCCGCCGCCCGAGCCGAGATCGAGCACGGTTTCGCCAGGCGCAAGTTGCGCGAGCGCGGTCGGGTTGCCGCAGCCGAGCGAGGCGAGCAAGGCTTGCTCGGGCACTTCGCTCGATTGCAGCGCGTCGTACAAATCGGAGGTGATGGGGTCGGCCCCGCAGCAATTCGCGGCCTCGGCGCCGCAACAACCGTTGGCCTGGCCTTGCGCCACGCGCGTGGCCGCCTGGCCGTATTTGCTGCGCACGACTTCCTTCACATCGGTGGGCGTGTTCATGGGGTTCTCCGGGGTCATTTGCAACAGACGATCTTGCGCGGCTCGATCACCTTGTTGCGGGTACAGCATTCGGCATACAGAAAAGACAGCAGGTCTTCGAGGGCTTGGGTATTGGCCGAATACCAAAGGAAAGTGCCTTCGCGGCGCACCGTCACCAGGTTTTCGTTGCGCAACTTGTCGAGGTGGTGCGAAAGCGTGGAATTGGCGATGCCGAGTTCGGCCGCGATCTCGCCGACCACCATGCCTTCGGGGTGCGCGCTCAAGAGCAGGCGCACGATGCGCAAGCGCGGCTCGGTGCCCATGGCGGACAGCATGTCGGCATAGCGCGCGGTGAGTTCGGTGGGTTCGCTGGATTTCATGGGGCCTCGCTCAATCTGTATTTCTACAATAATCGAATTATTGGGCGCCTGTCAACGACGATGGTCGGCGTCGATCGGCATCGAGCCGCGATGCGCCGATCGGCGCACGCCTTCTAAGAACCACTGAACCGGCCACGACATCGGTGCGCGCGTTTGCGCGTTGCAGCATTTAGTGTCGCGTGCTGAACGTCTTTTTAGTACGGCAGGCACCGACCTTCTGGCTGCCATGCTTCGCGCTACGCATCGAATACCCCTACAAACAACTAGGGATCATCTGAACAACCACCAAGTCAGCTGAGTGCAAGCTGAGATTGACGG
>JADHEF010001956.1_pt1 | contig 10693 bp, 8 predicted proteins | sample 8952391 | NCBI WGS metagenome assembly JADHEF01 (sample SAMN16124439, study PRJNA663245) | bioreactor sludge metagenome | isolation source: sludge (nitrite) | place: India:Bengaluru | collected 2019-02-28
GGCGAGCTTGGCAGCCTTCTCCAGCGCCACCGGCGAAATTTCCGTCGCCGTCACCCGGCAGCCCTGCTCCGCCAGCCAGACCGCATTGCGCCCTTCGCCGTCGGCCACCGACAACACAGTCATGTCCGCGCCGAAACGCTCGGCCTGCGCCGCCAGGAATTTGTTCGGCGCGATGCCGAACAAGTAATTCTCGCCGGCATCCCGATAACGGGCCGACCAGAAGGCCTCGTGGTCGAAACTCACACGTGGTCCACGACAAACTGCTTGACCGCGGCAACATCCGGCGCCATGACGACCACGTGCTGCGGCAGCTTCTCGATACCCGCCAACTCGGCCGGGCGCACCGGCTCGGTACCCAGCGCCTCGCGGATGGTTTCCTCGAACTTGGCCGGCTGCGCGGTTTCCAGCACGATCATCGGCACGCCCGGCAAACGATGCTCCAGCGCCACCTTCAGGCCATCGGCGGTGTGGGTGTCGAGCATCACGTTGTAGCGCCCCTGGGCGAAGCGAATGGTCTTGATGCGGTCGTTGTGCGTGCTCTTGCCGGAAACAAAGGCGAATTGCGGCATCCTGGCCCAATGCGGGGTGCCGGACAGGTCGAAGGCTTCGCCCTTGTCGACCTTGGCCCACAGTTCGCGCACGACCGCCGGATCGCGACCGACCAGATCGAAGACGAAGCGCTCGAAGTTGGAGGCCTTGGAAATATCCATCGACGGGCTGGAGGTCACGCTGGTTTCGACCGAGGTGCGCGGGCGATAGACGCCGGTGCGGAAGAATTCGTCGAGCACGTCGTTCTCGTTGGTGGCCAGGACCAGGCGGGCAATGGGCAGTCCCATCTGGCGGGCGATGTGGCCGGCGCAGATGTTGCCGAAGTTGCCCGACGGCACAGTGAAAGCCACCTGCTCGTCATTCGACTGGGTCGCCAGAAAATAGCCCTGGAAGTAGTAGACGATCTGCGCCGCGACACGCGCCCAGTTGATCGAATTGACCGCACCGATCTTGTACCTGGCCTTGAATTCGGCATCGTTGGACACCGCCTTCACGATGTCCTGCGCGTCGTCGAACATGCCGGTGACGGCGATATTGAAGATGTTGGCATCCTGCAGCGAATACATCTGGGCGCGCTGGAAAGCGCTCATCTTGCCGTCCGGCGAGAGCATGAAAACCTTGACGTTGTGCTTGCCGCGCATGGCGTATTCGGCCGCCGAGCCGGTGTCACCCGAGGTAGCGCCGAGGATGTTGATCGACTGGCCGCGCTTGTCGAGCACGTACTCGAACAGGTTGCCGAGCAACTGCATGGCCATGTCCTTGAAGGCCAGCGTCGGGCCGTTGGACAGTTCCTGCGTGTAGAGGCCGTCTTCGAGCTTGGTCAGCGGCGTGATCTGGGCGGCATCGCCACCGTTGCGGGTGTGCCGATAAACCTGGGCCGTATAGGTTTTGGCGACCAGCGCCTTGAGATCCGCCGCCGGAATGTCAGTGATGAACTTGGACAGGATTTCGTAGGCCAGGTCGGCGTACGATAGTTTGCGCCAGGCATCGAGCTCGGCACGGCTGATCTGCGGGTAGCTTTCCGGCAGGTAGAGGCCACCATCCGGGGCCAGGCCGCCGAGAAGGATGTCGCAGAAAGCCTGGGGCGCGGAATGGCCGCGAGTCGAGATGTAGCGCATGGCGAAAACCTGAAAAAGCGAAAAGCGCGATTTTACCGCGTTGAACGCTGCACGCGCACAGCCTGCGCCAGGCCGAGGACAAACAAAGCCAGGCCGGCCAGCAGCAAGCCGCTACCCAATCGATCCCAGCCAAGGATGAGGGCCAGGGCTGCTACCAGGAACAAGGCACCACGCAGTCCACCGCTGGCCGCGAGTTTTTGCCGCATGATGCCGCGCGCCGGAATGACCGGTCCCGGCCAGCGCCATACCGGCAACAACTGACTCAAGGCCCCGGTCACCAAGGGCAGCAAAAAACCGGCGGCCCATGCAAACAGCGATGGTCGGGTCGGCAAAAACCCGGCTCCGTGCAAAAAACCAGCCAGCACGGAAACCATCAGGCCCACTACGGAAGCAAACAGAGAAGCTGCCACACCGTCCATCAGCACGGCTTTCAGTCCGAAACGGCGCGACCAATGCCCCGCCAAGCCCAGCGCACACACCAGGATCAACAAGGCCCCGGGTGTCGCGAACGGCCAGGCGATCACGACACCGGTCGCCACAACAAGGGCGCCCGAAGCCACCAGCCACAATCGGCGGCGCAACCAGCTGGCGGCCTCCGGATCGGGTTTTCCCAAAGCCGTAGGCATCAGGACGGGCAAGGTACCCAAAGCGGCCAGGCCGACCAAGCCGAGCGTATTCAGGTGCATGTGGAACAGGCGCAAGGCCTGCCAGTAGTTCTGCCAGAACGGAATGAGCAGTACGGACAACAGGGCGAGAATCAGGCAGCCCAGGGCCACACCGTACCAGCGCCAGCCGGGATGCGGGCTACCCAGGGTCATGCGGACACGCAAGGCAATCCAGTTGATCAGAATGGCTGCCGCCACCAGATCACAGACAGCCGCGACGTAAACCAGCGGGTAAGGCAGCCATCCCTGCATGGCCAGCACGGCGACCACGCCAAAACCCTGCGCGGCATTGGGCAGGCGGGCCATACGGGAATCGAGGTCGCCGGTACGCGTCAGCACCGGGACAAAATGCATCATGGCCGCGAAGATCAGCGGCACGATGCCGACGGCGAACGCCAGATGCGCCACCGCCAGCGGCGAACCCCAGCCCATGACTGCCAGCAGGGCGCTGGCGATGAGCGATAGAAGACTGAGGCTCGCGGTCGGTATCACTCAGGCAATGACTTTGAAGTCGATGACGATCGCACCCGGTTCGCGCTGCTGATATTCGATGCTCAGGTGCTGGCCATAACGCTGCTGCAATTGGGCAAGCAGCGGCAGGGGATCGTGATCATTGCAGAAACGCATGGTTTCGCCCGGCATCAGGGAGTCCAGGGCGCCGAAGATGGCAGCGTGACGGAAGCGCTTGGCAACGCCGCGGGCATCGAAAGGATAGAGTGCTTCGGCGGTCGGATGATCACAGGAATGAACGGGACGAATGGTTTGCATAGGAACTCCAGAAAAGAATCAGGTAACGGGAAGCCGCATTCTGCGACGTTGTTTTACGCGTTTCCTTGATGCATCTCGGCAAGTCCCTATGAAAACGGGGGCCAAAGCCCCCGTCGAGAAAACCACGTCCGCCTTCGCCCTACTGCAGCTCTTCCAGACGAATGCGCTTGACCTTGCCCTTCTGGGCCGCCAGGCCTTCGATCTTGGCGATTGCCGTATCGGCAGCGCTTTCCTGGCACACATGGGTCAGGATGATGATGTCGGTCTCGCCTTCGCCCTCTTCCGGCTCACGCTGCAGCATGGCATCGATGGAGATACCCTGATCGGCCAGGATGCGGGTGATGTCGGCCAGCACGCCCGGCTTGTCCTCGACGCGCAGACGCAGGTAGTAACCGGTTTCGATCTCGCTCATCGGCAGGATCGGCAGGCTGGACATGGCGTCCGGCTGGAAGGCCAGGTGCGGCACGCGATGGGCGGCATCGGCGGTGGCCAGGCGGGTGACATCGACCAGGTCGGCGATCACGGCGGAAGCAGTCGGCTCGGCGCCGGCACCCTTGCCGTAGTAGAGCGTGGTGCCGACGGCATCGCCCTTGACCATGACGGCGTTCATCGCACCTTCGACATTGGCCAGCAGGCGCTTGGCCGGGATCAGGGTCGGATGCACACGCAGCTCAATACCCTTTTCGCGACGCTTGGCGATACCCAGCAGCTTGATGCGATAGCCGAGCTGCTCGGCGTACTTGATGTCAGACGCTTCCAGCTTGGTAATGCCCTCGACGTAGGCCTTGTCGAACTGGACAGGAATGCCATAGGCAATCGACGCGATCAGCGTCGCCTTGTGGGCGGCATCGACGCCTTCGATATCGAAGGTCGGATCGGCTTCGGCATAGCCCAGGCGCTGGGCTTCCTTCAGCACATCGTCGAAGGACAGGCCCTTGTCGCGCATCTCGGACAGGATGAAGTTGGTCGTGCCATTGATGATGCCGGCCGCCCATTCGATGCGGTTGGCAGTCAGGCCTTCGCGCAGCGCCTTGATGATGGGGATGCCACCGGCCACGGCCGCTTCGAATGCGACCATGACGCCCTTCTGCTGGGCGGCGGTAAAGATTTCGGTGCCATGCACAGCGAGCAGCGCCTTGTTGGCGGTAACGACATGCTTGCCGTTGGCGATGGACTGCATGACCACTTCCTTGGCCACGCCGTAGCCGCCGATCAGCTCGACGATGATGTCGATTTCGGGGTCATTGACCAGCGAGAAGGCATCATCAGTGACGCGAGCAGCGCCACCAGTGATTTGCTTGGCCAGTTCCACATTCTTGTCGGCCACTGCCGTAATGCGAATCGGACGACCGGCGCGACGGGTGATTTCTTCCGCGTTGCGATTGAGAACGGTCCAGGTACCACCGCCGACGGTGCCGATGCCGATGAGGCCAACATTGATAGGTTTCATTTGAATAGGTAGTAGTGAGTTGTTGGTTGGTAAAAGTTGCCAGGTGCTGAGGACCGGCAACTAGTTCGTGCCGTGACGCTTGCGGTAGTTTTCCAGGAAGCGGGCAATGCGCGCGATGGCTTCCCGCAGATCGTCTTCATGCGGCAGGAAGACCAGACGGAAGTGGTCCGGATGCGGCCAGTTGAAGCCGGTGCCCTGAACGAGCAGCACCTTTTCTTCCTGCAGCAGCTCGGAAATGAATTGCTGGTCGTTCTTGATCGGGTAGATCTTCGGGTCCAGCCGCGGGAACATGTAGAGCGCCGCCTTGGGCTTGACGCAGCTGACGCCGGGGATCGCAGTGATCAGTTCATGCGCGATGTCGCGCTGGCGACGCAGGCGCCCGCCTTCCTTGATCAGGTCGTCGATACTCTGGTAACCGCCGAGCGCGGTCTGGATGCCGTGTTGACCCGGTGCATTGGCGCACAGGCGCATCGAGGCCAGCATGTCGAGGCCCTCGATGTAATCCTTGGCATGGCGCTTGTCGCCGGAAACCACCATCCAGCCGGCACGATAGCCGCAGGAGCGATAGTTTTTCGACAGGCCGTTGAAGGTGATCATCAGTACATCTTCCGCCAGCGAGGCGATCGAGGTGTGCTTGACGCCCTCGTACAGCACCTTGTCGTACACCTCGTCGGCGTAGATCGTCAGGTGATGCTTGCGCGCGATGTCAATGATTTCGCACAGCAGATCGTCCGGATACAGCGCGCCGGTCGGATTGTTGGGGTTGATCAGCACGATCGCCTTGGTGTGGGCGTTGATCTTGCTGCGAATATCGTCGAGGTCAGGCAACCAGCCCTTGCTCTCATCGCACAGGTAGTGCTTGGGCGTACCGCCGGACAGGCTGATCGCTGCCGTCCACAACGGGTAATCCGGCGCCGGAACCAGCACCTCGTCGCCCGCGTCGAGCAGCGCATTCATCGCCATCACGATCAGTTCGGAGACGCCATTGCCGACATAGATGTCTTCCAGCGTCACACCCTTGATACCCTTTTGCTGGGTGTAGTGCATGATCGCCTTGCGCGCCGCAAAGATGCCCTTCGAATCCGTGTAACCGGCTGCATTCGGCAGGTTGCGGATCATGTCCTGCTGGATTTCTTCGGGCGAATCGAAGCCGAATGCGGCGAGGTTGCCAATATTCAGCTTGATGATCTTGTGGCCTTCTTCCTCCATCTGCTTGGCCTTCTGCAGCACAGGGCCGCGAATGTCGTAGCAGACGTTGGCGAGTTTGGCGGATTTCTTGACGTGTTTCATTCTATGCTTCCGGCGAGGCGGCTTATAGCCTGTTAAGGCCAAAGGTATAATCCTACTTTATCGTATGGTGCACCGCAATTTTGGCGGGCTTTTCGGAATGATCGCGCAGTGAAACTTCACACCACCAACAACGCCAATCTCAACCTGTTCACCGCCTACGGTAGCGATTACGTTGCGGTCAATCAGGAAAAACACAGCAAGAATCTGATTGTCCTGCCCGAGTCGATGCTGCCTGACTGGACATCGTCCTCGGTGGCAACGCTGACGGAAGCGGACATGGAGATCCTGACCGGGCTGGGCACCGAAATCATCCTGCTCGGCACCGGTTCACGGCTGCGCTTTCCATCCGGCGCCCTGCTCCGCCCGTTTGCCAATGCCGGGATAGGCCTCGACGTCATGGACCTGCAGGCAGCCTGCCGCACCTACAACATTCTGGCCGCCGAGGGCCGCAAGGTTGCCGCGGCCCTGCTTTTCGACTGATCAGCCGCGGCCGTAGGTATCCTCGAAACGGACGATATCGTCCTCACCGAGATAACTCCCCGACTGCACCTCGATCATCTCCAGCGGAACGATCCCGGGGTTTTCCAGGCGATGTTTGACGCCCAGGGGAATGTAGGTGGACTGGTTTTCGGTCACCAGAAATGCCTCTTCGCCCTTGGTAACCCTGGCAGTACCGGTCACCACAATCCAGTGCTCGGCCCGATGGTGATGCATCTGCAATGACAGCGACGCACCCGGCTTCACGCAGATACGCTTGACCTGAAAGCGCTCCCCGGCATCGACACCGTCGTACCACCCCCAGGGCCGATGCACCTTGCGATGCCATTGGGCGACAGAGCGTTTCTCTGCCTTCAGGCGCTCGACAATCCTTTTGACATCCTGCGTCGCATCATGCTGGGCAACCAGCACCGCATCATCCGTCTCGACGACCACCACATCACTGAGTCCAATGCAGGTGACCAAACGGCTCTCCGACACGACCAGCGTATTCTGGCAGGACTCCAGCATCACATCACCACGCACAGCATTCCCGGCCTCGCACTTGGGCAAGACCTTCCACAGCGCATCCCAGGCACCCACATCGGACCAGCCGGCGGATAACGGAATAACGAGCGCTTTCGGCAACGCATTGCCACCGACGGAGAGCTTCTCCATCACGGCGTAGTCGATGGAGTCAGAAGGACATTGTTCAAATGCCGTACGATCAACCCGAACAAAGTCTCCGTCCTGACTAACGGCCTGCAACGACGTAGTGCAGGCGTCCAGAATATCCGGCCGACACATCGACAGGGCAGACAACCAGATTGAGGCCTTCATCACGAAAATACCGCTGTTCCAGAGGTAATCACCTTGATCAAGGTAGGCCTGAGCCGTCTCCCGATCCGGTTTCTCGACAAAGCGGCTCAATGCATAGGCACCATCACCGGAACTCAATGGCGCACCACGCTGAATGTAGCCGTACCCCGTTTCCGGACAATCCGGTGTAATACCGAAAGTTACGGCAAATCCCTGTTCGGCCAGTTCGACTGCCCGCGCCACCGCTGCCCGGAACACACTCCCCTCAAGAATGACGTGATCCGCCGGCATGACGACCAGGATCGGATCCTTGCCTTCACGTCGCGCCCAAAGTGCAGCCAGCGTCATGGCCGGCGCCGTATTGCGCCCACAGGGTTCCAGCAAAATCTGACCGTGCATCCCGAGCAGGCGAAGTTGCTCGGCAACCGCAAAACGGTGCTCTTCATTGCATACCAGAAAAGGCTCTGCCACACCGGAAAGCCCGTTGAGCCGGGCCACGGTCTCCTGCAACATGGAATTGTCGCCAACCAGAGGCAACAACTGCTTGGGATATTTTTCGCGCGACAGCGGCCAAAGACGGGTTCCCGAACCACCGGACAGAACAACAGGGATCACGACAGACATATTCTTGTATTCACAGGCGAGTTACAGCATTTAAAAACCATCACCAGGTTCAATCCAGTTTCTTCAGATATTCCTTGGTGAAAATCTTGTCAGGCAGGTCACGCAACTTCATCTCGCTATACTCGAGAACCGACTTTTCTCCGGCGCGCATGGCATCTTCCATCACCAGACGGGTTGGACGAATTTTTCCGGCCAGCGTCTGAAAGTTTTCGTAACTGCACCTCTTCATCAGCCGGTTCGATAGCGAATAAAACTCGGCCTTGAGCGGCCAGCCCGATTTTTCATTCACCCAGTACATGACACGCTGATAGGTGACGCTACGATCGACCGCCGTCAATTCGAGGACAAGATACTTTTCGTTGCCAATTGATTCCGTACGCACGATTTTGGGGTTGTAGTCACCCGAAAAATTGGCGCGAGCCAGATCGCCATTGGCCACCTGCCCGGTCAATCGCTGCGCAAGTGAAATGCGTACAGGCTGCGAAACCTCGGGCATGAAAACCCACAGGTCGCGCCCCTTCATCAAAATGATCTGCCCACGTTCCGAAGCCGGCTCGGTAATCATGACGACAGTGTTTTCGTTTCCCTTGGACAGAACACGAAACTTGCGTATGTCAGGCTCCTTATCCGGACGGGTTGAATTTATTACAATGTCAACCTGAAAACCGTCACCGGGAAAGCGAACCTTATCCGCCTTTTCCACTATACTTCGAGCGAGCGTATCGTCTGCTGCGGGGGCATCGGCTTCCTCGGCAAATGCCCAAGACGTAAAGAGTAGAAGTCCAATACAAGCCAGGCTGGCGGCCCTTTTTTTGCTCTGATGGATACAGTCATAAATCGTCATGAGATTCTCCTCGCCATTCCGATGTAACCATTGACGGCCCAAAACCACGATGAGCGTTGTCCGCGTAGAACACGTCTATAAAGACTACCAGCTTGGCGAACAGACGATCCAGGCTCTGCATGATATTACATGCTCCATTGATGCCGGTGTCTTTCTCGCCATTTCCGGCCCGTCAGGCAGTGGCAAGACAACTCTGCTCAACCTGATCGGCTGCATCGACAAACCCACACGCGGAAAAATCTTCATCAACGAAGAAGACGTCTCCGAAAAATCGGCCAATGAGCTGGCCGACTTGCGCGCCCACTCCATCGGCTTCATTTTCCAGACCTTCAACCTGCTTCCCGTCCTGTCTGCGGCAGAGAATGTGGAATACCCGCTACTGCGTCGAGCCGACGTATCCCCAGAGGAACGAAAGGCGCGTGTCGACTACTTCCTCGACATCGTGGGTCTGAAAAAGTTTGCCAACCATCGCCCCAACCAACTGAGCGGTGGACAACGGCAGCGCGTGGCGATCGCCCGAGCCCTTGCCATCAAACCCAGCATTGTCCTGGCCGACGAGCCAACAGCCAATCTGGACAAGGCGACCGGCCGGGAAATCCTGAGCCTGATGAAGCAGATCAACCGCCACCTGAAAACCACCTTCATCTTCTCAACGCACGACCAAAAAGTTATTGATCGCGCCGACCGCCTGATCCAGATGGAAGATGGCTACATCACGGCTTTCGGGATACGTAGCGAGACAGAAAAAAACTGGACCCTGGCGCGCAACCGTACCGCCCCGGAACCCGATAACGAATAGACACGTGAAATCCCAGGACACAAACGTGAAAAAACCGACCACATACCACCGCCTGACCATCATCGCTGCCTGCTGCCTCGCCCTGGGAGCCCAGGCTGCCGATGACGACCTGCTGGGCCGCGACGCCTTGTTTGGCGATGACTTGCCAAAAACCGGCAAAGGCCCGGAAAAGTCCGGCGGATCGGGCATCAAGGGCTTTCTGCAGTTCGAAGCAGCACGCACCACAGCCGACCCGGAACACTGGTCCAAACTACGAGCACGTACCGAGATCGGCAGTTCCGGGCGCCTGGGCGATGGCCTCAAATGGAAACTGGGGGCGCGGGCCGACTACGACTTCGCCTACGCGATCAACGACTTTTATCCGGCTGAAGTCGACCGCAACCAGCGGCGAAACATCGAGCTTCGTGAAAACTACCTGGACTTCAGCACTGGCAACCTGGATTTCCGATTCGGAAAACAGCATGTCGTATGGGGCGAGATGGTTGGGCTTTTCTTCGCCGACGTGGTCTCGGCACGTGACATGCGCGAATTCATACTCCCTGAGTTCGACCAGATGCGCATCCCCCAGTGGGCCGCCCGCGCCGAATACTTCGCGGATGACTATCATGCCGAACTGCTCTGGATTCCAGTCGCGAGCTACGACAACATCGGTAAGCCGGGCGCCGAGTTCTACCCCTACCAGCCGGTCCCAAGCGGTTTCAATTCCCGTTATCTTCAGGAAATTCGACCGGAGCGCAACGCCGACAACATGAATTACGGCATCCGCCTCTCCACGCTCAAATACGGCTGGGATGTGTCCGGCTTCTACTACCGGAGCACGGACGTCGGGCAAACCTTCTACCGTCAGTTCGATGCGCCGACCAACACCTTCACCTTCCAGGCCAGACACGACCGAATCCATCAATACGGCGGCACCGTATCCAAGGATTTTGGCGATATCGTCTTCAAAGCCGAAGGCGTTTATACCCGTGGCCGTAGTTTCACTACACTGGATTTTGCGGATAGCAACGGCGTTGTTCAGCAAAACACCCTGGATTGGGCAGCCGGCCTCGACTTTACGCTACCGGCCGACACTCGCTTCAACGCTCAGGTATTTCAACGCCAGTTCTTCAGCTATGACCAGAACAATGTTTCGGACAAGCGCGAAAATGGCTATAGCCTGCTGCTGAACAAAAAGTTTTTCACCGACTGGGAAGGCCAGGCCTTGTTCATTTCCAGCCTGAATCGTTCAGACTGGCTATTCCGCCCAAAGGTAACCTGGAATTTCGAAAGAAATTGGCGCCTGCTATT
>JADHEF010001957.1_pt1 | contig 10692 bp, 8 predicted proteins | sample 8952391 | NCBI WGS metagenome assembly JADHEF01 (sample SAMN16124439, study PRJNA663245) | bioreactor sludge metagenome | isolation source: sludge (nitrite) | place: India:Bengaluru | collected 2019-02-28
TTCACCCAGGCCTGGATGGAGGTGTAGGCGCGGCGCACGGCGAACTCGTCGTCGACGTGCTCGGCCGCCGCCGGCTGCTGCAGCGTGAGCTCGGTGTCGCTGTTGCGGCTGAGGACGTAAAGCTCCTCGTCGTCGATGACGATCTCGTCCCCGCGCCCGACGTTGGCCGGGATCGTGCCACCCGTGAAGATGACCGTGATCCGGTCCTCGGCGACCGTCGCGGTGCCGGTTCCGAACAGCACGTCTTTGAAAGTCCCGATCGACCGGTGGTTGACCGTCACCGCATCCGCGCCGGCCGCGCCGAAACAGAAGGCGAGCAGCGCGATCAGGCCGGTCGACAGTTTCCATTTGGTTTTCATTGCCGTGCCCCCCTTTTCAAGTCCTGGCTTGGGTAGCATTCGAGCAAAAGGGGTGCCATGGTTGGACCCGGCGGGCGGGTCCGGCCTTCGAGGGCAGGAGAGATGTCAGGCACGGTGTTTTTCTTTGCAAATTGGGAGGTTCGATCAGGTGTGAGGGGCAGAGGGCTCCAAGGGCCATTGAACGAAGTTATCTACACCCGGAGGGTTTGGTAAGGAGGGTTACGGCTTCGTAAGAACCGATTTGAAAGATGTGGGAGAGGCGTCCCGCCTCGATCCGGATCGCGGCAAGATGCCGCTCCCACCGAAAAATCACGATCGCAATCGGAACGCTATTCTGACACTGGGTATAGCATCTCGCTTCGACTATCGCGGCTGGAAAGCCGCTCCCACAGGAAAACCAGCTCGCCGGCGGTCGGCCGCCTGAAGAGGCGGGGTTTCAACCCAGGATATACGGCAGGCTGAAGAGCGCCAGGTTGCCCAGGGTGTGGATGAGGGTGGGGACGATGAGGCTGCGCTCTTTTTCGTAGGCAGCGGCAAACACGAGGCCGCCGACGAGCTGCGTGACCGGGATGCCGGCCCCGGCGGGGTGGAGGCCGGCAAACACCGCTGTGCTCAGCGCGAGCGCCGGGGCGAACCCCCAGCGCCGGAAATAGCCGAACACCAGCCCGCGGAAGTAGGCCTCCTCAGCCGCCGGCGCGATCAGCCCGCCAACGAGGAAGAGCAGCGCGGGATCGGACAGCCGTGGGGGACGGCCTCCAACGAGCAGCCCGACCGCATCCACCCCGGCCAGGCGCAGCGTGCCGCAGGCAATCGCCGCCAGCGCGCCGAAGGCGATCGACCAGAGGCAGCCCCGGCTCAGGCCGCGGCCCCAGCGCCCGCGGTCGACCCCCAGTCCCCGCGGTCCCGGCCCCCAGCGCTGCACGGCCCAGGCGATCCAGGCGAGGTCGATTACCCGGGCCGCGCCGGTGACGGCCAGCGGCGGCAGCGCCGCGTGTCCGGCGGCCCAGCGGGCAAGGGCCTCGACCGCGAGGATGCCGGCCGTCGCCGCAGCCAGCGTTTTCAGCGGGACGTTGTCTGGTTCCATCCTAAAGCCTTCAGCGCCTGGTAGGCGTACATCTGCTCGTACCACTCCGGTGAGCGCTTGACGAACCCGAGGATGGGGCCGATGACCGCACGCTCCCGGCGCTGGCCGAGCGACTCGAGTGCCATGGTGCGGACGTTGAGCGAGGGGTCCTCCAGCAGGCGCAGCAGCAGCGCCCCCGCCCGCGGGTCGGGGCTTGCGCCGAGCGCCCGCGCTAGCCAGTAGCGCTCGGGGACGTGCGGGCTCTCGGCGAGGGCCGGAGCGCCGGCCATCGCGAAGAGGTCGAGCTTGCTCTCGCGCACGGCCTTCAGCGCCGCCACCCGCTCCGGCCAGCGCTCGGAGGCCAGCGCGCGCGCTATCCCTTCCCCCGCCGGCGGCGCAACCCGGTCGGCGCGCAGGTGCGCGAGGATCGCCAGGCCCGCGAGCACGCACGCGGCGAGGCAGAGGAGCTCCCCGGCCGTGCCGCGGACGAGCGGGCCGGCCGCGACGCGCACCCCGGCCGCCAGCAGCAGGAAAAGGGCCGTCGGGAAGGCGAGCAGCACCGCGTAGAACGTGAAGCTTCGAAAGGGTCCCCAGCGGTCGGTGCGGGTCGAGAGCTCGGTCAGCGTGGCCCGCGGGTCGGCCGCGAAGCGGGCGAGCGGGACTTCGAGCAGCGGGTACCCGGATTGGCTGAACGCAACCCGGTCACCGGCCGCGTGCGCGTCTATGTCGGCATGGGTCGGCGGGGCGATCGGCAGGTAGTCGTTGCGTGCGAGCAGCTGCTCCAGGCGAGCCGGCCGCGGCGCATCCGGCGACACCGCCACCGTCCGCAGCAGCTTCTGGTCGAGCGACTTGAAAGTCTCGGCCGGGTAGAGCGTGTAGCGGTAGTAGAAGTCGCTCACCGCGCGGCCGGCCGCGTTGGACATGAGCACGTGGTCGCGCAGGTCGATGAAGAGCTCGCGGTCGTACTGGCCGGCCCAGCCCCCGGCCAGGACGGCCAGTGCGGCGAGCCGCAGCGCAAGCGACCTCTCGGCCGATGGCGGATCGGTGCCGGACAGCGCGCCCCGCGCCAGGCGGAACACGACAGGGGGGATGAGGAGGAAGTAGAGCGACACCCAGGGGTCGAAGCCGCGGCTGTTCATGAGCACCAGCAGCCCGGCGAGGATGCCGAGCGGCAGGCCGGTCCACAGCCCCGACCGGCGGAACGCCCAGGCCGCGAGGACAGAGAGCAGCGCGAGCGCCGCCCCGACGCTCAGCGTGAAGAGCAGGCCGCCGCAGGCGGCGGTCTCCCAGCGCAGCAGATCCGGCATGGCGTGCCCGTTCGGAACGGGAAGGAACCCGGCCGCGGCCACGGCGGCCATCCGCTCCCAGAGCTCGCGGTTGGAGGCGTGGACCTGGACGGTCGCGATCGCCTGGGCCAGGCCCATGCCGGCGAGCAGTTCGACGGCAGGGAAGACCCGGCGGCGGATGGTGTGGAAAAACGGCATGCGCGAGTGGCTCCGTCGTTGACCGGGCCGGCGGCGCGAGCGGCCGGCTCCGTTGCGTCATCCAATTGCTTATGATAGCATTTCAGCAGAACGAAGGAAATGCGAGGGTTCCGCCGACGGCCTGTCGATGATCGTCGCCATCCATCAGCCGCAATATCTCCCCTGGCTCGGCTACTTCGGCAAGATGCTCACGGCCGACGTCTTCTGCTATCTCGACACCGTGCAGTACAAGAAGAACGAGTGGCAGAACCGCAACCGCATCAAGACCGCCGGCGGTTGGCAGTGGCTGACCGTCCCGGTGAGCTACCGCTACCCGGAGAAGATCGGCGAGGTCGGCATCGACAACACCGCCAACTGGAGGCACAAGCACCTGCAGGCCCTCGCCACGCACTACCGCCGGGCGCCGCATTTCGAGCGCTACCTTCCCGCCTTCGAAGAGATCTACGGCCGGCGCTGGGAGACCATCGCCGAGCTGAACCTCTACGCGATCCGCCGCCTTCGCGAGATGCTGGGGATCGACCACAAGCCGGATGTCTGCGCTTCGACCCTCGACTGCTCGGAGGATCCCACGGACCGGCTGATCGACATCTGCCGCGCGCTCGGCGCCGACACCTACCTCGCCGGCGCCGGCGGGGCGGACTACATGGACCTCGGGCGGTTTGCGCAGTGCGGGGTGCGGGTGCTGACCCAGGACTTCAGGCACCCGGTCTACCCCCAGTGCTACGACGGCTTCCTGTCCCACCTCTCGGCGATCGACCTCATCTTCAACTGCGGGCCCGGCAGCGCGGAGATCATCCGCCGGGCGGGCGCGGCCGCGTGAACGGAAAGGGCTGACATGCGCAAGGTGAACATCCTGGCGATCGGGGCGCACCCCGACGACATCGAGTTCGGCTGCGGGGGTTCGCTGATCAAGTACGCCCGCAAGGGGCACCGGCTGTCGTTGCTCGTCATGACCGGCGGCGGCGGGGGCGGGCCCGCCGACGTCCGCATGACGGAGCAGACGGCCTCGAAGGAGATCCTGGGCGCCGAGGAGATCTTCTGGGGCGGATTCGAGGACACCCGCCTGCCGGCCGACATCGACATGATCCGCAAGGTCGAAGCCGTGATCGAGTCGGTCAAGCCCGAGTTCATCTTCTGCAACTTCCCCGACGACACGCACCAGGACCACCGCCACCTCGCCCAGGCCATCATGTCGGCGACGCGCTACATCCGCAACGTGCTGTTCTACGAGGGGCCGACCACGCAGAACTTCAACCCGCAGGTCTACGTCGACATCGCCGACACGCTCGAGGCGAAGCTCGACGCCCTGCGCGCGCACCGCTCGCAGGTCATGAAGACCAACATCGAGGACCTTTCGATCATCGAGGTGGCGCGCTCGAGCGCCAACTTCCGCGGAATCCAAGGGCGGGTCAAGTATGCGGAGGCGTTTCACTCCCTTCGCCTCTTCATCAACATATGACGGCGGCTTTGCTGAAAGCCCCGATCCGGCGTTGCGCGGCGCCGTGCACTCGCTGCGGCGTACTGGCAGTACGCCTCGCTCGGCCCGGCTTGCGCGCCTTGGCTCGGGGCTTTGATCAAAGCCGCCTTGGCGGCTTGGCTGAAAGCCCGACAATCGTAAGGACAGTTACGAGTTACGAGTTGAAAGATTGCCATGCCATTGGGCAAACGGGCGAACGGGCAAACGGGTCCACGGGTCAACGCTTTTGCGTTCAGCATCCAGCATCCAGTATCGAGTATCCAGTATCGAGCACCGAACCAGCAACGCAGGCATCGACATGACCGAACCACTCATCCCCATCCCCCACTCGAAACCGCTGCTGGGCGCCGAGGAGGCGCAGGCGGTTGCGGCGGTGATCGCCTCGGGTCACGTGGCCGAGGGGCCCGAGACGGCCGCCTTCGAGCGCGAGCTCGCCGGGCGCATGGGCTGCGATCACGCGGTCGCCGTCTCCTCGGGCACGGCGGCGCTGCACCTGGCGCTGGCGGCGTTGGGGGTCGGGGCGGGGGACGAGGTCATCGTCCCGAGCTTCGTGTGCACGGCGCTGTTCCATGCGGTCGCGGCGGTCGGGGCCGTGCCCGTCCCGGCGGATATCGACCCCGCGACGTTGAACCTCGACCCGGCGGACGCGCGGCGGCGCCTCTCCCCGCGCACGCGCGCGCTGGTGCTGCCGCACCTGTTCGGCCGCGTCGCCGACCCCGCGCCGTTCCTGGGGCTGGGGGTGCCGCTGGTCGAGGACTGCGCGCACGCGCTGGGGGCGCGGGTCACGGGCCGGCCGGCCGGCAGCTTCGGCCACGCCGCCGTCACCTCCTCCTACGCCACCAAGCTGATCGCCACGGGCGAGGGCGGAGCGGTCGCCACCTCCTCCGGGCAACTCGCCGCCGCCGTGCGCGACCTCAAGCAGTACGACCGGCGGCCGCTCGACCGCGCCCGCCACAACTTCAAGTTCACGGACCTGCAGGCCGCGGTGGGCCGCGTCCAGTTGCGCCGGCTGGAGGCGTTCATCCGGCGCCGGCGCGAGATCGCCGCGCGCTACCGCAGCGCGCTCGGGCCGCCCCTCGGTTCGGACGGGGAGCCGGGCGAGCGCATCTACTTCCGCTACGTCGTCGACGCCGGTTCGGACGCCGAGGCGTTCATCCGCCGGGCGGGGCGGGCCGGCATCGCCTGCGAGCGGCCCGTGCACACCCCGCTGCACCGGCTGATGGGGCTCGGCGGCTTTCCGGTGACCGAAGAGATCTGGCGCCGCAGCGTCTCCATCCCCATCTATCCCGCGCTGACCGACGCCGAGGTGGAGCGGGTCATCGACGTGACGGCAGCTATGCTGTGATCGCCCCCCGGCGTCACTTCATGACGCCGCTTCTCCGCAACCTGCTCTCCATTGCGACGCCCGTTTGACATCCCCGTTCACATGGCGCGGTTGCCAGGCTTGTAATATTTTCAATTATTACCAATGGATGTCAGCGGTCCGGCCCCACCGGACCGCTGACATGGCATATTTACTGCAGAAAATCCATAAACTGCCGATAACAGTATCGAATGCACGTTCCCGAACCTTCCGGCGGCAGTGAGGGACAAGGATGAAGCCCTGCGTTACGATGGATCGAACCGGCTCAGGCGTGGCGCTGCTCGACCTGGTGGCGGACGCCTCCGTGCGTCCTTCCTCGGCCGGTGCGCCGCTCGGGCTCAGCCGCTGGATCTACTACCCGGCCTGCGCCCTCACCCTGCTCCTGCTGACCGCGCCGGCACGCGCCTTCTTCGCCGAGAACGCCTGCCGCTGGCTCTACGTGGCGTCGCTCGCCTTCGGCGTCTCCCTCTGTCTCACGCCCCAGGCCGCGCGGCTCGCGCGCCGGCTCAACATCCTGGATGTGCCCGATGCCCGCAAGCAGCACGGCCAGGCCACCCCGCTCTTGGGCGGCACGGCCGTCTTCATCGGGCTGGTGACCGCACTCACGGCCAACGGCATCCTGACCGCGGAGCTGATCGCGATCCTGACCGCCGCCATGGTGCTCTTCGTGACGGGGGTCTTCGACGACTGGCGCGAGGTCCCGGCCGGCCTCAAGCTTTTCATCCAGCTCGCGTGCGCCGCGATGGTCATGACCGCCGGGGTGGTGCTGCACGTGCTGCCGGACGACTGGGGCATCTGGGGGCGGCTGGGGAACCTGCTGCTGACGGTCGCCTGGATCGTGGGCATCACCAACGCGATGAACTTCTTCGACGGGATGGACGGGCTCGCGGCGGGGCTGGGTGCCATCATCGCCTTCCTGCTGGGGCTGGTCGCGTTTCAGACCCGTCAGCCCTTCCTCGGGTGGTTCGCCCTGGCGGTGCTCGGAAGCTGCGCGGGATTTCTCCCGTTCAACCTGCGGCGGAACGGGCCGGCTCTCGTTTTCCTGGGGGACGCCGGCAGCACCGTCATCGGGTTCGTGCTGGCCTGCATCGCGGTTTACGGGGACTGGGCGGAGGGCCGGCCGCTGGTGGCGCTCGCCTCCCCGGTCCTGATCTTCTGGCTGCTCATCTTCGACATGGTGCACATCACCGTGGACCGCATCCTCACCGGCAAGGTCGACAGCTTCCGCAGCTGGATCGAATACGTGGGCAAGGACCACCTCCACCACCGCATGGCCGACGCTCTCGGCAGCCGGCGCCGCAGCGTCTGTTTTATATACGTGATGGCGGTCGGCCTGGGGATGAACGCCCTGCTGCTGCGCAACGCCGGGGCGCTCGAGGCGGTCCTGGTGCTTGGGCAGTCCTCCATCCTCGTGGCGCTGATCACCTTCCTCGAGCGCCGGGGACGGCAACTGGCCGGGACGGAGTCCGGTGGGGCTGCGGGGTCATCGGCAAAAATTTCGCCATGACGTTGACATTCGGCTAAACTTTTTTTCGTGGGGGGCGATAGAGGCAATAGGTTGCTCCACCGAAGGACATTCCCACAGCGGGAAAGGGATTCGAGGTGCTCGGGGAAAACAACGCGATGAATGGACGAGGTTCGGCGGCCGCGGCCGGCATGGCTGCAGGCCGAGCGCCGCGCGAGCCCAAGCTCAGCTTCGCCCGGCTGGCGGCCCAGACCGCCCCGGCGAAACCGGCGGCCCGGCCAGCGCCGAGGGTGCTGCCGGTCGCCGCAGCCCTCCCCGAGCGCGGCGCCGTATACGCTGCCGCCTTCCGTTTCCTCGAGCAGGCCTTCCCGGCGGTCCGCGACGGCAAGCCCGTAGCGCTCGCGCCGGCGCGGGCGATCGTCGAGCGGATGGCTGTCGCGACGGACGGCCCGGACCCGCTGTTCATCGCCGCGCTGCAGCGGGACGACCTCGCCCGCTACACCGTACAGCACGGCGTCAACGTGGCGGTGTACGCGGTCAAGATGGCCCAGGACCTGGGCCTCGAGCGGGAGCGCCAGATCGAGCTCGGCCTGTGCGGGCTGCTGCACGACATCGGCACGGCCCGCATCCCGGAGGAGCTCGTCCACCGGCCGGGCGAGTTGAGCGAGCGGGACCGCGAGTTCCTGCGCCGACGTCCCGCCGCGGCGTTCGACATCCTCAAGGGCCTGGGACCGGAGGCGACTGCGGTCGCCGAATGCGCCGCGCAGGTCTGCGAACGCATCGACGGATCGGGCTACCCGCGGGGGCTGCGCGGAGACGAGATCCTCGAGCCCGCGAAGATCGTCGGGCTGCTGGACCTCTACGAAGCGCTGGTCCACTCGCGGCCCAACCGGCAGCGGCTGAGCTTCTTCGAGGCCATGAAGTACATCTTCAAGAGCGCCAAGACCCAATTCGAACGCCGCCACATGAAGTCGCTTCTGCGGGTGTTCACGGTCTTCCCGGTTCACAGCTACGTGCAGCTGAACTCCGAGGCGATCGGCCGCGTCGTGGAGACCCACCCCGACCAGCCGATGCGCCCGAAGCTGCAGATCCTCTTCGACTCCCAGCGGCGCAAGACCCTGGCCGAGCGCACCGTCGCGCTGGCCGAGGAGCCGCTGCTCAACATCGTGCGCTGCGTGTCCGAGGCGGAGATCACGGACCTGCTGCGCGGGGGCGCCGTCGCGGCGCCGCCCCCCGAAGACAACTGCGACACGGTGCAGGAACCGATCCTCTGAGGCCTGCGACAGGACGGATGCGCCATGTACCTTGACCACTGGGGACTGCGACAGACGCCGTTTGCGAACGTGCCCTCCCGGCGCACGTTCTACCGCTCGCCCCAGCACGAGGAGGCGCTGCGACGGATGCTCTACGTCGTCGAGAACCGGCGGGGGGTCGCGATGCTGACCGGGGCGGTCGGCTGCGGCAAGACCACCGTCACCAAGGCCCTGTCGGACCACCTCAACCAGGAGAGCGTCCAGTTCCGCATGATCTCCAACCCGGCGCTGAAGCCCGAGGAGCTGATCCGGGCGATCGTGCTCGCGCTGGGCGGCCGGGTCGAGAACGGCTCCAAAACCATGATGCTGGACCAGCTGCAGCGGTTGCTCGTCGCCGGGCACTCGGCCGGCCGCAACACGGTGCTGGCGATCGACGAAGCCCACGTCATCGCCAATCGCGAAACTCTGGACGAGCTGCGGATGCTCTTGAACTTCCAGTCCGAGGACGAGTTCCTCCTGACGCTGATCCTGCTCGGTCAGCCCCCACTGCTCCAGACCGTCTCGGAGCTGCAGCCGCTGAAGGAGCGCATCGCCGTCAAGTTCAACCTGGAGCCCCTCGATTTCCAGAACACCGTGCGCTACCTGCTCTTCCGCCTGAAGAGCGCCGGGGCCGGGCGCGGGATCTTCAGCCGCCAGGCGGCCGAGCTGCTCTTCGAGCACTCCGGGGGCATACCGCTGCGCATCAACAACCTCTGCGACCGCTGCCTGCTGATCGGCCTCATGCACAACGTGCAGGTGGTCGACAGCCGGATCATGCGCGATGCCATCGAGGACATTGGGAACTGACATGCCGCATCCGTCGATCGACACCGTCCGCCGCCGGCGCTGCGTCTTCGCCCTGCTGTGGGGCGCGGCCCTGATGCTGATGGCCTGCGCTCAGGGCCGACCGAACGTAGCGCCCGCGTCGGGCGCGGCACCGGCCGCCAGTCCGGTCGCCGGCGCCAAGACGACCGCCGTGGTCCTGGCCGACGTGGACCGGGACGGCCACCTGGACGTCGTCAGCGGCTCGGTCGAGCCGGGGGCGATTGCCATCGCCTACGGCGAGGGCGGCGGCCGGTTCGCTCCGGCGCTGCGGATGCCGGTGGAGGGCGACGTGCGTGGGCTGGCCGTCGCCGACGTGGACGAAGACGGATTGCCGGACATCGTCGTCAGCGTCCAGCGCCAGTCCTCGGGGGTCCGCGTCTGGCTGAACCAGCCCGGACGCCGGTGGACGCCCGGCCGGGCGCCGACCGAAATCAACTCCTACGCCGGCGTGAAGGCGGCCGACCTGAACGGGGACGGCCACATCGACATCGTGGCCGCCAACGCGACCTCCGAACTTCAGGGCGGGATCCAGGTCTGGTGGGGCACCGGCAAGGGGAGCTGGGTGCCGGGACCCAGCCCGACCGTGACCGGTATCTACATGGACGTGCTCGCGGTCGACGTGAACGGCGACGGTGTCCTCGACCTGGTGGGCGCCGGGTGGGGCAACCCGGGCGGCATCCGGGTCTGGCTGGGAAACGGGTCAGGCGGCTGGTCCGCTCTCGACCCGTTCTGCCGCGGGAGCTTCTACGCGCTGGCCGCCGCGGATTTCGACGCGGACGGCCGCCTCGACCTCGCGGCCGGGTCGTACAAGGGCCACGCGCGCCTTTTCCACGGCGACGGCCGCGGCGGGTTCGCCGAAGGGGCCGTGCTGAAGACCGAGCCGGAGCTCCCCGAGGGCAGCTACTGGCAGGCGTTGCCGGTCGACCTCGACGGCGACGGGTGGGTCGACCTCGTGGCCGGTTCGCTGGACAACCAGGGGGTGCACGCGTGGCTCAACCGGCAGGGCAAAGGCTGGGAGCCTCACGCGGGGGCGTTCCCGCGCAGCGGGAATTTCTACGGTCTCGCGGCCGCCGACTGGAACGCGGACGGACGGCCGGAGATCGCGGCGGCCAGCTTCGGCGACGGCGTTCTGACGCTCGTCGTGCAGCCGAGCTCCCCGGCATCGCCCGGCGCCGGCGCGCGCGGCAAGGCCCCGGCGGTTCCCGCGACGAAGGAGCAGGCCGGGCCGGTGGAGAACGACGTCTTCAAGGTCGTCAACGGCGTGCCCGAGTACATGATCGGCCCCGGCGACGTGCTCGAGATCACCCTCTGGGAGGGGCTCGCGGCCACCCGGCACGACGTGCGGGTGCGGCCGAACGGCCGGA
>JADHEF010001958.1_pt1 | contig 10690 bp, 9 predicted proteins | sample 8952391 | NCBI WGS metagenome assembly JADHEF01 (sample SAMN16124439, study PRJNA663245) | bioreactor sludge metagenome | isolation source: sludge (nitrite) | place: India:Bengaluru | collected 2019-02-28
CTGTCCTTCCTGCTGTTTGGCACGGGGTTGACGCTGCTGTTCGCGTTTGCGACCAACTGGGCGCGGCAGCGCGTGGAAAACCAGATGATCGAGGACGTGATGAACCAGAATCTGGCCGCGTCCTGGCAGAGCTATGTGTCCAGCGGCGGTCGCGACGTGATTGCGCCGGTGCAGCAAATGCGCGCCTTCCTGTACCGGCCGGACAAGCTGGACGGCCTGCGGCGGGATTTCCCCGAATGGGAACGCTTGCCCGACGGCATCCACGGCATGGTCGGCACGGCGGCCGACGGCAAGCCGTTCACCTACAAGGTGGGGGTGCGCAAGACGCCGGACGCGTGGTTTTTCATCGCCTACGACATGAGCCAGGCCACTCGCGGCGAGCAGCAACTCAAGCGCTGGCTGCTGCTGTCGCTGCTGCTGTTCAGCGGCCTGTCGCTGCTGATCGGCTGGTGGTCGGCGGCCAAGGTGATGAAGCCGGTGTCCGACCTGGCCCGGCGCCTGCGTGCGTATCGCGGGCGCGAGAACCCCAAGCCGCTGGCGCCGCATTTCCCCGAGGACGACGAAGTCGGCGAGCTGGCCAAGGCGCTGGACGATTATTCGGCGCGGCTCACCGAAGTGGTGCAGCGCGACCGCGAGTTCAACGCCGACGTCAGCCACGAGCTGCGCACGCCGCTGGCGGTGATCCGCGGCGCCACCGAGCTGCTGCTGGGCAAGCCGGGGCTGGACGAGAAGGTCCACCAGCGTCTGCTGCGCATCCAGCGCGCCGAGCAGCAGTGCACCGACCTGATCGGCTCGCTGCTGCTGCTTTCGCGCAACGAACGCGGCCACGGCCGCACCGATGTGGCGCGCGTGGTGGAGCAGTTGCTCGATTCGCACCGCGCCCAGCTTGGCGGCAAGGCCATCGAGCTGCGCATGGAAGGCGAGCGCGGCCGCGTGATCGATGCGCCCGAATCGGCGCTGTCGGTGGCCTTGGGCAACTTGATCGGCAATGCGGTCAAGTACACCGCTGAAGGCAGCGTGACGGTGCGCTTGCTGGCCGATGCGGTGGAGGTGGTGGACACCGGCCCGGGCCTGAGCGCGGAGGATGCCGCACGGCTGTTCCAGCGCGGCTATCGCGGTACCCACGCCGGCAAGACCCAGGGCGGCGGCATCGGCTTGTCGATCGTCAGCCGCTTGTGCGGCCTGTACGGTTGGCAGGTCAACGTGCGGCCCGGGGCCGAGTGCGGCGTGGTGGCGCGGTTGGCTTTCGGCGACACGATGATTTCCGGCGCGGTCAGCCCGCAGCTGGTTTGAGGCCCGGTTTCCCGGTGTCACCGATGCGTCGTCGCACCGAAGTGTGCATGTGGTGGTTCACGGCACAAGCGCGTGGCATCGCCGGCATGCCCGGTTTCCGGATTTTGCCCGCGCGGCAGCCATCGGCCTGCCGCGCGGGCGTGGGCCGGCGTCAGCCGTTCGCGCCAGCCCGTCCCAGTGCCAGCACGGTGATTTCCTCGCGGTCGTGATAGAGCTGCTTGGCGCGCAGCGTCAGCGGCACGCCGGCCTGATCGCGGAACAGGTCCAGGCACAGCCGGGTTTCGTCCCAGCGTTTCTTCATCGGCAGCTTGAGGTTGAAGATCGCGTGCCGGCACCAGCCTTCGCGGAACCAGGTGGCCATGCGCTCGGCCACCCGGCGCGGCTGTTCGACCATGTCGCAAACCATCCAGTCCAGCGCTTGCGGCGGCTGCCAGTGGAAGCCGTCGGCGCGCAGGTGTTCGACCAGCCCGGTGTCCAGCACGTGCTGGCGCAGCGGGCCGTTGTCCACGCTGCTCACGCGCAGGTGCTGGCGGGTCAGCACCCAGGTCCAGCCGCCGGGCGCGGCGCCCAGGTCGGCCGCCTGCATGCCCGGGCGCATCAGCCGCTCGCGTTCGTCGGCGTCGAGCAGGGTCAGCAGCGCCTCGTCCAGCTTGAGCGCCGAACGCGAGGGGGCGTCGGGCGACATCCGCAGGCGCGGAATGCCCAGCGGCCACGGCGCGCTGTCGCGGGTATCGGACACGCCGAGGAAGGCATGGTCGCCGTCGACGAACACCACGTGCAGGCGCGGGAACTTGCCCTGCGGCTTGTCGGTCAGCAGGCCCTCGCGGCGCAGTGCCGGGCGCAGCGCGTTGCCGAAGCTGCGCGCCAGCCCGGCCAGCGGCTTGCCGGCATCGCTGTCCGGATGTTCCACCCACAGGTCGCCGAAGCGCGCCTGCCCTTGCAGTGCGGCCACGATCGGCGTGATGCGGTCGCCCGGGTCGAGGCCGTCCAGTTCGGCCAGCACGCGCAGCTTCTGCCTGGCGAAGATCAGCCCGCGCCACGGCAGCGCGCGCGACAGCGCGGCGCCGTCCTCGCAGAAAAACTGCACGTAGCCGGCATTGCGCTCGGCCTTGGCATAGCCGGGCCAGCCGGCCAGCGCGGCGCGCTCGCCCAGTTCGGCCGCCAGTTCGGGTTCGAAACCCTGGCGGCAATAGCACAGCAGGCCATCCATCGCGTGTCTCCGGCTCAGTAGCGCGCGCCGTCTTCGCCGTAGCGGCGCAACACGGCACATGCGGCATCGCGGTGCAGGTCGCGGACCACGGCGATGCCGCGCTTTTCCAGTTCGCCCACCCAGTCGGCCGGCAGCGGGCCTTCGTCGAAGGGGGTCAGTTCCATCACGTCCTCGGCGCGGGCGCCGATCAGCAGCCGGTCGATGCCGGCCCAGACGGTGGCGCCGTAGCACTGGCAGCACGGCTGGGCCGAGGTGGCCAGCGTCACCGGCGCCAGCACCGCGTTGAGGCGGAAGGTCTGCAGGTGCTGCTGCGCCAGCATGTAGGCCATGTTCTCGGCGTGAGCCAGCGAGGTGCTCTGCGGCACCACCCGGTTCACGCCGGCGGCGATGACGCGGTGGTCGGGGCCGAACACGGCGGCGCCGAACGGGCCGCCACTGCCGTGCTCGACGTTGAGCCGCGACAGTTCGACGGCCAGCGCCACCTTGTCGGCATCGGCGGGGAAGGTGCGGGTCGGGTCGACCACGTCGGCCACCCAGTCCGGGAGCAGCAGGTCAATGCGTGCGGGAAGCATCGTGAAAGCGGTATCCATCGATCGAATCGGCCAGTCTACCTGTCCCGGCGCTGCAGTTGCCCGTGCAATCCGGCCGAGGAGTGCGCTCGCGTGCTCAGACGCGGGCGCGCCGTGGCAGGTGCAGCCACGCGCACCACAGTACGCCGGCCAGCAGGCAGGCCAGCGCCGCCAGTTCCAGCACGCCGGGCAGACGTCGTTCCCACAGGCAGCCGTAGAGCAGCGCGAACACGGTTTCGAACACGATCATCTGCCCCATCAGCGACAGCGGCAGCAGCCGGCTGGCGCCATTCCACAGCGCGTTGCCGACGACGGAAGCCAGCACCGCCAGCAATGCCGCCACGCCCCAGAAGCGCAGCCAGTCTGCACCGACATGCACGCTGCCCGCATCGAAGGCGAAAGCCGGCACCGCCTGCAGCAGCGCCAGCGCGCCGGTCACCACGCCGGTCAACAGCGACCAGTCCTGTGGCGAGATGTCCGCGCGTCGCGACAGCCAGCGCGCGTTGGACAGCGAATACGCCGACCACGACAGCAACGCGCCGAACGCGCAGGCCAGCCCGGCCACGCGCCGGGCCAGCGGCTGCACGGCATGCTCGCTGCCGAGGGATTGCAGGCCCACCAGCCCCATGCCGGCGACGCACAGCAGGGTCGGCCCGGCCAGCCGCAGCATGCCGCGGGCACCCTCCGCGCGCGCGCTGGCCAGCGTCACCACCACCGGCACCATGCCCACGATGAGTGAAGTGGCCGGTGCGCCGGCCCATTGCACGGCCCGTCCCACCAGCACGTAATACAGCAGGTTGCCGAGCACGCTCAGCCGCACCAGCGCCCACCATTCGGCCGCGCCGAGTGCCGCCGCTGCACGCCGCCAGCGCGGTGCCAGCACCGCCAGCGCCACCGCGCCGTAGGCCAGATAGCGCGAGGCGGACAGTTGCAGCGGCGAGAAGTCGTGCAGCAATTGCGGGGCAAGGAACACCAGCCCCCACAGCGCGCCGGCGCCGACGCCGCAGGCGATGCCGGCGGCGAGGCGGGGATGATGGGCGGGTGCGGAGGACGAGGCGGGCGTCATGCGGACAGGATTCCGGTGCGGCGGCATGGCGTCTTGACCGAGACTCGCCTGTTTCCGGTCCGTGTTCTAGCCACGGTGCCGGCGGCGGTAGCTGGCCGGCGTGCAACCGGCGATGCGGCGCATGGCGCGGGTCAGGCTGCTCTGGTCCGACCAGCCGCCGTCCTGGGCGATGCGGGCGATCGGCTGGTCGCCGTCGGCCAGCTTGGCCATCGCTTCGCGCAGCCGCAGTGTGGTCAGCCAGGTTTGCGGCGTGGTGTCGAGCCGGTGACGGAACAGGACATGCAGGCGGGCCGCGCCGACCCCGGCGAGGCGTGCCATCCGCTCGACCGGCCAGTCCTCGCCGGGTGCGGATTCCACCCGCAGCCGCAGCACGTCCAAGCGGCTTTGCGGTGCATGGGCTCGGGTCAGCCCGGCCAGCAGCAGGGGCAGGCAGCGGCGGGCGTGGTGCTCCGGCACGGCCGCCTCCGGCGCCGCAAAATGCGCCAGTTGGTCGAGCAGGGGCCGTGCCGGCGCCGGCACGGCCAGGTGCGGTGCGTGATGCAGCCGCTCCACCGTGGCCTCGCCGAGGTCGGCCAGACTGCAATCGATCACCGCGAAGTGGTCGCAGGCATGGGCGGAACAGGCATGCGCTTGCCCGGGCGCGATGAACGCACCGCGTGCTGCCGCCACGCGCAGCCCGCGGCCGCCGATTTCCAGTTCCATCGCGCCGCGCAGCGGCAGCACCAGTTGCGCATGGCCGTGGCGGTGGGGCGGCGTGTCCGGGCCGTAGCGGCGCAGGCTCAGGGAGGAGGCTGCGTCCACGGCCCGGCCCGGCTCACTTGGCCCAAGTGTCGCGCAAGGTCACGCTGCGGTTGAATACCGGGCGCTCGGCGCTGTGCTCGCGCCGGTCGGCGACGAAGTAGCCCAGCCGCTCGAACTGGAACGACTGCTCCGGCGCGGCCTGCGCCGCGGCCGGTTCGACGTAGCCGGTGACGATCTTTTTCGAGGCCGGGTTGAGATGGTCGCGGTAGCTCTTGCCGTCGGATTCGTCGTCGGGCTTCTCCACCGAGAACAGGCGGTCGTACAGGCGGATTTCCGCCTCGGCCGCATGCCGGGCGCTGACCCAGTGAATGGTGCCCTTGATCTTGCGGTTGGCGCCTTCCATGCCGGGCCGCGATTCCGGGTCGAGCCAGCCGCGCAGCTCCACCACTTCGCCCAGTTCGTTCTTCACCACTTCGTCCACGCGGGCGATGCCGGCGCCGCGCAGGCGCACTTCGCCGCCCGGCACCAGCCGCTTCCAGCCCTTGGGCGGCACTTCGGCGAAATCCTCGCGCTCGATCCACAGCTCGCGCGAGAACGGCACTTCGCGCGTGCCGGCCGTTTCGTCCTTCGGGTGGTTGGGGAAGCTCAGCGTTTCGGCATGGTCCTCGGGCAGGTTGGTCAGCACGAACTTCAGCGGGTCGATCACCGCCATCCTGCGCGGGGCAGTGGCATCCAGGTCGTCGCGCAGGCTGCCTTCCAGCACCGAGAAGTCGATCATCGAGTTCTGCTTGCTGATGCCCACCCGGTCCACGAACAGGCGCATCGCCGAGGGCGTGTAGCCGCGCCGGCGCAGGCCCTGCAGCGAGTACATGCGGGGGTCGTCCCAGCCGTCCACCAGCTTTTCTTCCACCAGCGCGGTGAGCTTGCGCTTGCTCATCACCGTGTAGTTGATGTTGAGCCGCGAGAACTCGATCTGGCGCGGTTTTGCGGCTTCCTGCGGGAAGCCCTTGTCCAGCAGCGGCTGCAGCAGTTCGGGGTGGCCGGGCAGGTCGACATTGTCCACGCACCAGTCGTACAGCGGGCGGTGGTCCTCGAACTCCAGCGTGCACAGCGAATGGGTGATGCCTTCTATGGAATCGCTCAGCGAGTGGGCGAAGTCGTACATCGGGTAGATCGGCCAGGCGTTGCCGGTGTTCTGGTGCTCGACGTGCTTGATGCGGTACAACGCCGGGTCGCGCAGGTTGATGTTGCCGGCCGCCATGTCGATCTTCGCGCGCAGGGTGCGGCTGCCGTCGGCGAACTCGCCGGCGCGCATGCGCCGCAGCAGGTCGAGGTTCTCCTCCACCGTGCGATTGCGCCACGGCGACTCGCGGCCCGGTTCGGTCAGGCTGCCGCGGTATTCGCGCACCTGCTCGGCCGTCAGGTCGCAGACGAAGGCCTTGCCCTCGCGCACCAGTTTTTCGGCGGCCAGGTACAGCACGTCGAAGTAGTCCGAGGCGTGACGCAGCTGCGCCCAGTCGAAGCCCAGCCAGCGCACGTCGTCCTGGATGGCGGCGACGAATTCGGGGTCTTCCTTGGCCGGGTTGGTGTCGTCCAGGCGCAGGTTGCAGCGCCCGCCGAACTCGCCGGCGATGCCGAAGTCCAGGCAGATCGCCTTGGCATGGCCGATGTGCAGGTAGCCGTTGGGCTCGGGCGGGAAGCGGGTGCGGATCTGCGCGTGGCGGCCTTCGGCGATGTCCTCGCGGACGATCTGGCGGATGAAGTCCTTCTTTTCGGGAAGGGCATCGGGGGCGGGCGCGGAAGAAGACGGATCGGACATGGAAGGCGGGCCGGTGCGGCCGGCGCTGAATGCGGAACAGACGGCCAGTTTATCGTGCCGCCGCCGCGGACGTATGCTTGGCCGTGCATCCCCGCCGGAGCCGCGTCATGCAGCTTGCCTATTGCGCCGACAACGTGTTCGACGCCCATCTGGTGCGCCATGCGCTGGAAGACGCCGGCATCCCGGCCTTCGTGTTCGGTGAACACCTGCTGGGCGGTGGCGGCGAACTGCCGCTGTTCGGCGTGCTGCGCGTGTGCGTGCCCGATCCGCTGTTGCCGCAGGCGCAGGACGTGGTGGCCGCGCTCGACCTGCGCCCGCTGGACGATGCGGAAGGCGCGCCCGGCCTGTCGCCGGACATCGTGCCGGCGTGAGCCCGCCTGAGGCGGCCGTCGGCCGGCATTGAACCGCGCGCCCCGGCCCGCGCCGATGCAACGCTGAACGACAAGCGCGGCATGGCGGCCACGGCAGGCTTGGCCGATGCGCCCCGCGCCCCCATCCTGCAGGCTGGGCCGCCCCTCCGCGCGGCATCAACGGGATATCGCCATGCTTGCCGCCAGCCTCGGAATCGGAGCCTTCAAGCAGCGCCTGCCGCGCACCGGCGAAGCCCTGCCCGGGCGCGATTCGCCGCTGCCGCTGCACAACGTCCATTTCGTCAACGGTCATCCGTTGCGCGATGCCTTTCCCGGCATGGCGCGGGCGTGGTTCGGGCTGGGCTGTTTCTGGGGGGCGGAGCGCCGGTTCTGGCAGCAGCCGGGCGTGTTCAGCACCGCCGTGGGCTATGCCGGCGGGCTGACCCCCAACCCCACGTACGAGGAGGTCTGCTCCGGCCTGACCGGCCATGCCGAAGTGGTGCAGGTGGTCTGGGATCCGGCGGCCACCTCCTTCGAGCAGTTGCTGAAGGTGTTCTGGGAAAACCACGACCCCACCCAGGGCATGCGTCAGGGCAACGACACCGGTACCCAGTACCGCTCGGTGATCCTGTGTGCCGACGAAGGCCAGCGCGTCATCGCGCTGGCCAGCCGCGAGGCCTATCAGGCGCGGCTGGACGCGGCCGGGCACGGCCTCATCACCACCGGGATTTCCGCATTGCCGGCGCCGCCGTTTTATTTCGCCGAGGACTACCATCAGCAGTATCTGGCGAAGAATCCGGCCGGCTACTGCGGATTGGGCGGTACCGGCGTCAGTTGCCCGATCGGGCTGGAGGTGTCGGAATGAATAACAAACTGCTCTGGTGGCCGGTGTTGACGGCGATGGCCCTGCTGCACCCGGCTTCCGGCCGGGCCGCATCCAGCGGCGGTTTCGTGCCGCCCAAGGCCTTGAAGGCGCCGCTGGCCGCCTTGCCGCCGGATGCGCAGGTGCTGGCGCGGCTGGCCCCTGCCGCCGATCCGGACGTGCTGGCGCTGGGCCTGTCGGCCATGCAGTGCGCGCAGGCCGGCGGCACCGGCGCCGGTGCGCAGCGGCTGGCGGTGATCGACTACAGCCGCTCCTCGCTGACCCCGCGCCTGTGGGTCTTCGACCTGGCCCGGCAGAAGCTGCTGTACGAAGAGCTGGTCGCGCACGGGCAGGGTTCGGGCGGCGACGTGCCGGACCGCTTCTCCAATGCCGACGGCACGCACGCGTCCAGCCTCGGCCTGTTCTTCACTCGTGATACCTATCAGGGCCACAACGGGTATTCGCTGCGGCTGGACGGGCTGGATGCGGGCTTCAACGATGCCGCGATGAACCGCGCGATCGTCATGCACGGCGCCGCCTACGTCGATGCCGACAATGGCCGGCGCATGGGCCGGCTCGGCCGCAGCTGGGGTTGCCCCGCGCTGCGCAAGGCCGTGGCCAAGCCCATCATCGACGTGATGAAGGACGGCCAGTTCGTGTTCTCGTACTACCCGGAACAGGCATGGCTGGCGCGTTCGGCCTTGGCCAAGTGTGCGCAGGCGCGGCTGGCCAGCGAGGTCCGCAATGCCCGGCCGCTGGCTTGGCAGGGCGCAGCCACGGCGGGGGGGCAGGCTGCCGGAGCACGGGGACGCCGCGTCGATTGAGTAAGCTGGCGCCTGTCCCGTTGGCCGGTTGCAGGTGCTTGCCCCATGCGTCACCGTTTTTCGTTCCTGTTGCTGGCCCTGTTGATCGGGCTTGCGTCGTCCATGCTTGCGTCGGCCGCCGGCGTGCCGTTCTGGGGGGCACGCCAGTCCAGCCCCGTGGATACCGCACCGTCCGCGTTGAAGCCGGGTGAGTGGTTGTGGGCCGGCGACAGCAAGGCGCTCGGGCCGATGGCGGTGGTGGTCAGCCTCACCGAGCAGCGCGCCTACGTGTACCGCAACGGCATCCGCGTCGGCGTTGCCACGATCAGCAGCGGCCGCAAAGGCTACGAGACGCCGACCGGGGTGTTCACCATCCTGCAGAAGGACAAGGACCACCATTCCAACGTCTACGACAACGCGCCGATGCCCTACCAGCAGCGGCTCACGTGGAGCGGCGTGGCCCTGCACGCCGGCGGCGTCCCCGGCTATCCCGAATCGCATGGCTGCGTGCACCTGCCCACCGCATTTGCCGAAAAGCTCTTTGCCGCTTCCAACATGGGCATGACCGTGGTGGTGTCCGAAGCCGGCGACTCGCCGGTGCAACTGGTGCATCCCGGCCCGCTCAGCCCGATCGACCCGGCCACCGGCGCTGCCGTCGACCTGCTGCTGGAGGATGGCCGGCCGTGGCGCTGGGAGCCCGAACGCTCGCCCAAGCCCGGCCCGGTGTCCATCGTGCTCAGCCGCAGCGACCGCATCGTGTTCGTCTATCGCGACGGGCGCGAGATCGGCCGCAGCCGCCTGCAGATCAAGGATGACGGCGCAATCCAGGCCGGGACCCGCGCATGGATCGTCGCCGCCGGTTACGTGCCGCCGGCGGATGCCGCCGCCGCCGCGCATGCAGCAATGCCCGACTGGGTGCGCATAGGCTTGCCGGGCGATGCGGCTTCCGATGGCGATGCGGTCTCGCTGCCATCGGCATCGGCTCCGGTCAGCGTGCCGGAGGCCTTCCGTCTGCAGGTGATGCCCTTGCTGGTGCCGGGCACAGTGTTGGTGTCGACCGACGAGCACGTGCTGCCGCAGACCACCGGCGTGCCGGTGCAGGTCATCGATTCCGAGCCGCCGGACACGCCGCGCTGAGTGGATGCGAAGTTTCTGCGTACGGATTTTCGTCCGGATGCTGCAGGCAGTATCCAGAGATCACCTCGGGCTTCATCCTCATTCCGGTGAGCGCGTGAGGATGCGGGCACGGAGTGGATGGGCGACGGCAAGTGTTCTCACGGGGTGAGCCCGTTTCAGCTCGTGGGCTCGTGGGAGCGCGACCGGCGCTGATCAGCACGGCGCCTTGGCATGACAAGTTTCAATCCACGCGCTCGTGTGAGCGCGACAGGCGAGGCCAGACAGCACAATCAGCCAGAGAATGTTTCAATCCACGCGCTCGTGTGAGCGCGACCTCAACTGGCCGCCCTGTTGCAGCAGCACCGTGGTGTTTCAATCCACGCGCTCGTGTGGGCGCGACGCTGGGCCGAACGCTTCCCGGCCCAGCGCATGGCAGTTTCAATCCACGCGCTCGTGTGAGCGCGACCCCGTGCCGGCGCCGCTGGAAGTGCTCAATGACATGTTTCAATCCACGCGCTCGTGTGAGCGCGACCCGAATTGCGCCAGCTTGGCCGGCAAGCCACCGAAGTTTCAATCCACGCGCTCGTGTGAGCGCGACAATCCAACAATCCTTCACTCGATTCACTGATATTTTTCAATCCACGCGCTCGTGTGAGCGCGACACCTTAATTCGTCTGGACCTGAGCCATCTGAGATTGTTTCAATCCACGCGCTCGTGTGAGCGCGACTTGACCTGTCGCGCCTCCCTGCACCGGATGCGATTGTTTCAATCCACGCGCTCGTGTGAGCGCGACCTCGAACGCCGTTGGACCGGCCAGCCTTTCGTAGACATCCGGTTGCCATAATTCATGGCAATGACCG
>JADHEF010001959.1_pt1 | contig 10683 bp, 7 predicted proteins | sample 8952391 | NCBI WGS metagenome assembly JADHEF01 (sample SAMN16124439, study PRJNA663245) | bioreactor sludge metagenome | isolation source: sludge (nitrite) | place: India:Bengaluru | collected 2019-02-28
CCACATCACTACGCCTCCTATCATCCCATGAGTGTCAGATCTCCAAGAGTCTGTTCCAAGGAGGACCGTCGCATAATTCGGATTTGTAAGCCCGCCAGTGTGGGGGTTCGTTCCCTTCAGGCTTCCATTAACCCAGATCTCCATGCCCCGGGGCCCCCAGGTCCCCATGACATGTCGCCATTCTCCGATGAGATCTTCTGGAGCTATGCCGCTATCAGCTACCTTCCATCCGCCAGCCCATATCATGAAGACCAGGTTTTTGGAGTAGCTGCTGTGCGTGCCCAGGTAGAACCCGTCGTCCCAGCTTCCGCCGTACTCCCTCCCTGACGCTGCCAGGACGAAGTCCTTAGGGGCAGACTCAAGTCTGATCCACATTTCTATAGACCCCTGACTGAGGTCCCTTTTCGGATTCTGGTGCACATTCCCGACCCTCACATAATCTCCGCTCCCATCCAGCTTCAGGCCGGGACCGGTGTTCTCCTCTGAGACGAAAGATGCGTCACCAAATAATTCTCCTGGATGGTGGCCGGCTGCGTCGTCCGCATTCCCATCGAAGAAGCTGTATAGGGCGATGATCTCATCCTCCATCTCTTCTGATGCAATAGAGATAGTCGACGTTGCCAGCAACGCCAATGATATTAAAATCAACATAATCTTCATGACGGTTACCTCTTTGAAGATATGTGCTATTTTTAAATATAAAAACATTTTCTATTATTATTGCTGACAGTTTAGTCATTTTTCGCCATGCCCCCTCTCCGCTTCATCGCAAAATCGGATCATGAGCCGGTTCATCTTGAAAGTAGAGTCGACTACTACGATTTTACAGCCATGGCCCGTATAATCACTATCAGGGCCATAGTGCGATCCGAGGGTATCAGAAAGAATCCTCTCTATTTTCTGGCCGGAACCACGGTCAATTCAGCTTATTCTGTTCAGGCATATGATCAATACTGTCCTGATCAAGATCTGAGAGGATTTTACACCTTAGAGATTAAGCACTGCCATTGCCCTTTAATAAATGGACTGGTTGGTTCGAAGTCATTCGCTCTGAAAGAAGCATGCTGATAGGCTTCATCCAGCAGGATCTGACCTGCATGGGCTTTAAAAGCGTTGCAGGGGGGTGAGCGATGAAATCCACAATCATCATCTTCCCGCCTCGCCTGAAAAAGATTGCAGCCTCTGGCTTTCTTGCCTATTCCGCCCGCATAAAACCGTATAACCCGAAACAGCTCTTGCGTTCTCCTGTACCAGAAGCTGCTTGGGCCGGGCCATCATATTGGCCCATCGGCTGTAAGGCTGCAGCCTCCGAAATCCCCCCATCTTGCTGTGATGCTCTCCGCCGCGGCCTCAACCGCATTACAGCCACACCCGCTCACGGCCACCCCCCATCCTCTATGGGCCCGCCCGTCTCGGGATCTACGGGGCACTCCATCGGCACCGCCCGGAAGGCCTGGTCCATCTCTATCACACCCACATCTTTCGTCCCGGCCTGAAGAAAGTCCTTATCCAGAGAGAATGTCTTCCGCGGGCTTTGCACCACCCACAAATCCAGGCAGGTGGTATCCCAGACCTTGCTGGTTAAGTATCCCTCGTAGGGCTTGATTATCCTTATCCAGAATCTTCCCGGCTCGAGGCCGTAGGGCATCGATTTTGCTATGTCTATCTCAAATGAGCCGTCTGAGGCGGTCTTCAGCATCTCTCCCGCCGATCCTACCGGATATCCTCCCTTAGACTCGTCCTCAAAGTCGATGCTGTGGACGGCTGCTCCTGCCACCGGCTCTCCGGTAGGCCGGTAGATGACCCTGCCCCTGATCTTGCCGCTGACAATTGAGCCCTTTCCGGCAGTGGTGGTGCTCGATGAGCTCTTGCCCTTATCCAGGCTGCCATCCGAATAGTCCCGGCCCACCATCACATTCCAGGTAAAATCCTGATAGCCCTGAGTTACCCGGCCATCCTGCCACTTGGCCTCCCAGAAAACGGTCATGCTGACTGTGGCAGATCCCTCCTTTTTGGCGGTCAGGGTGATGGAATCGCCGGTGCCCAGAGTCTCCTCTCCGTCCCCGCTAAGCACATCCGTGGGGCCCCATTTGACGAAGTTTCTGTAATCGGACTGGGTCAGAGATAAAATGCCCTGCTCCACAAAGCTCTTTCCGTCGGCAAAGGCGGCGGGAGGCATCTGATAGGTATGGATCTCGCCCGGCTGCAGATAGACCGTCTCAGACTGCGAGCCGGGCATATTCGAGCCCAGAGGCTGGCCGGAAATCCGGCGGAAGGATGTCGGGACGAAGACCGGCTCATCTGTGGCCATGGCGTTGTTCGTCTCGTCTGACTCGGCCAGCTTTTCCAGCGGATCGGCGATTACGCCGATATAGTAGTGGCCCGGAGAGAGGGTCTCGGGCAGCTCGCAGGGAATCGGGCCGCTCTTGGACTCGCCCGGCACCAGATCAATGACTCCGTAGCCGATGTAGATGTCGTCGGCGGTGATATCCCTATCATGGGAAAGGTAGAATCCGGCATTGAATCCCTCTGCTTTCTCTCCTCCCAGATTTTTAATGCCCATGATAAAGGTAAGCTTATCCGGCGACTGAGGTTGGCTGGGATCAAATCGGACTTCGGTGACGACGAGGTCGGCGAGGTCGGACAAGCTTTTGGCAGGGGCGACCGCCTCCGCTCCCGATACCTTCCTTTTCCACATCTCATTGTTGTTCTCGTCTGTCTCCAGCACCTCTCCTGGACCGGCATAGTTGGAGTTGTCTATGGCCACCTTGATGTCAAAGGTGCCGGCAGGCGCGCCTGATGCTATAGATATGGGTATGCTGGCGCGGGCGGTCTGGCCGGCACCCAGCCCCTGGACGGCAACAGGCTCCGATTCTGCGCTCTTCTGATAATCCTGGCTGGGGAAAGCATAGCCATAGAGGTGGAAGGGCCCGGCATCGCCTGAGCCCTCGTTTTTAAATGTGGCCACAATCTCTGCCCTCATTCCCGGACCGATGCCGGTTGGAACAGAGATCTCGGTCAGCTTCAGGTCGGGTTTGCCGCTGCCCTCACCACCCGTAATTACTGATCCCTTGGCATTGAACACATAGCCGTAGCCCGTAGGCATCCTGACCAGCCTGATCCTGCTCTCGCTGCCACTCCCATCCATAGATATTGTGAAACTGCCCTCATTGGGATAGGAGGGATCGTCTTTGATCGTGCTGCCGCTGCAGGGGTCCGTGTCTCCTCCGGTCCAGTCTCCGGTGATGGTTGTGCTCCTGTCCTCCCAGGGACCTGTAGCTGTACCTGATAGATCCAGGCCGACTCCGGTGAGATGAGAGTTCTGCTCACAGACCGGGTTAACATGCAGCTTGCCTGAAACATAGAGCCCGCTGAAGGTCAGGCTCAGGGTGGCAGGTCTGCCGTCGTACTCGGTGTATCCTGTGTACTCCAGAGTCTGAGAGAATGCCGGCACTGAGAACAGAAGAAATGTCAGCGCTACCGTCCAGATGGGCCTGAATGTCATGCGGAAACATTATATTTCCCGATACAAAAGCCTTGGCTCCTCAAAGAAAGCAATAGCAGGAAAGCCGCAAAACAATCCAAAAATAATTTGAGATAATTAGAGCTATTTCGGTGGCCCATCCCATATCTGATCCGCTGAGGTTATGACCAGCTCCGGCCTGCCCCCGTAGATCTGGAGCAGCCCTTTTATATAGGCATAACTGCGCCGGGGATGATCGGACTGCTTGCTGGGGGTGATATAGCGCTGGGATATGAGATTGACGATCTTCTGCCCGGCAGGCGCATCGATATCCCGCATAAAGATGCTGAAAGGCCGGTGCAGGGAGCTGTTCCTGATGATCCCGTGGGCTCCTCCGATCCTGGAAAAGCCCGCCAGCTCGGTGAAGATCACCGCCTCCGCTCCTGCATTTGCCTTTTCGACTATCTTATCATAATCCAAATTGACATCGAGCGGAGCCTTTTTCGGATTGTGAGATTTATAGCTGCGATACAGATCGATTATCTGAGCCCTCAAGTGCCACCAAACGGAGAGGAGGGGATAGTTTCTCATCTCCGAGCCGTTGACCGAGATCTGGTCCCACAGGCCTTTGTTTTCCTTCTGAGCAGCAACTTCCGCATTGGTGTAGGCCTTGTGATTGGCGGCGAACTCGGCATAGCCATACTTGACGAAGTAGGGGCTGTATCCCTGGCCGATCATATGCTTCTGATAGTCCGATCCATCCGGAGCATAAACATAGGCCATGGCCCGGCCGTAGTTGTCTCTGTACCTCTCCCAGCAGACATCAGCCGCCTCCTTTCCCGGAAACTCCAGGGTGACGGTCTTGCCTGCCACAAAGATCCTTTGCGCCTCCTCCTTTGCCTTCTTGCCCCAGGGAGTCATGGGCTTGTCTCCTCCGGGTTGGGACTCCTCCGTATCCAGGGCCAGTATGCGGATCTTCTCATCCTTGTCTTTGCCTTTTACGGTGATGGTGTCCCCGTCCACCACCTTAACCACTTCGGTCTTTATTTTCGTGCCACCCATAGAATATTCCTTCCTTGGAAAACAATCACATACGCTAAAATTAAACTATTATTAATGTTGATCGACTATTTATATTTTCCTCATTTGTCATTTCTTTAACTCACCAGGGACCCGCCGATCATCTTGTCCTTGCCGTAATTCCGGCGCGAAGAGATGGCCGAGCCTTGCCCAACAAGTCTTTTTTATGATGAAAAGAGTATCAATTCCGGTGATGAGATGAAGAGGGCGATTTTGCCAGTGTCTGCTATCATAGCCCTGCTTGTTAGCGGCTGCATGGAGTCTGCCAACCTGGACATACCGGAGAACTACTATCTTACTATGAAGAAAGCGGATGTAGACAGCCCGGTGGAGCTGATCAGATTCGCAGCCAGCATTCGGCCCCATACGACGGATTTCACTGTAGAGGAGAGGGTGGCCTTCTTCGAATGGTATCTTCAGAATCGCGGCTTTAATGTCAGCTTTGCCTATTCCAGCAACTTCCGGGGCAGCAGCAGGGATCATGTCTGGCTGGTCTTGAGAAATAAGCTGGGCGAGAATATGGCAGTTGAGCCAAGCTACATCGAGATGGAGGCATCCTCAGTCTGCCCGACGACGCCGGACTATAAAAGCTACCAGAAGAAGTACCCGGACATATACGAACTCAGCCATAACACGGGCGGCTCGGATCAATACGCCTGGTGGAAGAGAGCATCAGGCCAGAGACTGCTGAGCGAGAACATCATGCTGGCCAAAAAGAAGCAGCTGTGAATTTGATTAAAAGAGCAAGTGTGGCAGGGCTCTTCTGGCAGCGAGAGGGAGCTGCTAGGCGGGAGGGAGCTGCCACTGCCATTTCCCATCACGGGCGTAGGGCCCAATGCCCGCCTAAAACTCACCCAGAGTAAACTGATCCTGGAGATTGATCTCTTTTGATTTGTGCTCTATCCCCAGCATATCCATGAGAATAAATGCATTCCTCACAGACTTGGACCGGGCATGATTGTTGAAGTATGCCCTGACCTTGGTTACTTTGAGCTCTGCCTGGCTGATGCAGGGGACCCAGGACTCAAGCTGTTCCTTGCGGTAGAGATAGTCATACCGGTCCAGCCTGTGGTCGTCCTCTTTGCCGCCCTTATACCATATGTCGCAGTTTCTTCCATGAAAGCGGATATACACATGATCGGCGGCATTCATCTCTCTATTCAGAGCAAGGCCGGGGCCGTCGATAAGGACACTGGCGACATTCCTCTCTTTTAGAGCCTCAAGAGCGGCAGGATCTATCTCTTTCCCGCTCTCGTCCAGCCAGCTTTTATGCCTGAACTCCAATGCATAGTCGTAATCCTGGTGGGAAAGGGCATCCAAAAGGCCATTCAGCATATACAGAGACGAGCAATCGTTTTTAAAGTAGGGAGAAAGCTGGAGCAGCACACCGCCCAGAAGACCCGATTCCGCCAGGGGCCTGACGCAGGTCTTCTCAAAGGACGCAGCCCAGAATATAGCCCTCTCAAGGTCAGCCTCGACCAGTGCCTTGTGAGTTACAAGCTGGGGGACTTTTACCGAATACTGGAAGCCCGGCAGGTCCTTGCATTTTCTTATCCAGGATTGGACCTGCGGCTCACCCGGCGGCCTGTAGAAGGTGCTATTGATCTCCACGGTTTGGAAGAACTGGGCATAATAGGAGAACCACTCTCCCCTCTTCCCCGCCAATTTCAGGGGATAGAACTTGCCCACCCAGTCATCATAAGACCATCCGCTGCAGCCTATCAGGATTGTCATGGCATAGCCCTAATCAAAGGTCATCCACCCCTCAAATCAGCCTCGCATAATATAAATTTGCCTTCCCACTTAATGGGAAACTATTTTAATTCCGCAAAGCAATCCCATCTTGGGGATCTCATATGAAATATTATCTTGCATTCATCATGTTTGTTTTCTGTCTCGGCTTTGTGGCCATTGGGACGGCTCACCATGGTTTTTCGCACTCATTTCCCGGTGAGGAGAGTTGTGGGCCTGACTACTTGGATCTCTATGAGCCAGGATATTATTACGGACCATATTGGAGCTATCCATATTACTCATATGTGCCTTACTCATATGTTCCTGCAAAAATGGCGTTGCAGGCCACAAAAGAGCGCCTTTGGGCAAATAAATATTTAAATCCCAACTCGGTTCATAACAAAGTTCAGGAATCTAAGGAACGGCTGTGGGCGGTCAAAAATCCATACTATGGCAGCTGGTATGACTATGGGTGGAGGTAAAGAAGCAGCTCCCGGGAAAATAGATAGAAATCAGAGCGTGGCTTGCATGAATAACTCAATTACCATCTTTTCTCTCCTGCTGGATACGACGGCGATCTCTTGATTGACGGGTGTTCGCTCTCTTCACCCTGGGTCCTGGGCTGGAAGAGAATGCCGTCGCGTATTATAGATGTGAATCGAGCTTTATGCTTCATATCAAATTTTTCATGTAGAATCAGTTTCAAGCACAGCCTTGAGACAACATTCCCGATCTCTACATACATGTGCTTTTGGAGGACTGTGAGACGTCAGCATGCCTGATATGTTATGCTTAGGGAGCGAAACCTATTTATCCGTCAATTGCCGTACTTAGTAACTGGCAAAAGTCGAAGTCCATTGTTTCCCTCCTACCAAATGACTTTTGCCTCCCTCCTTCTATTCATCCAGAGAAAGGCTTATAGCTAAACCTATGCCTCACCCTCTCTACGATTGCCAGTCAAGAGGAGGAGAGGCAAGCAGGAGTGATGGCTTGACGACTGGCCAGGCCTCTAGCTCCATTTCTCAATTGCCTCTGGCTTTTAGGAGGATTAAGGATGATACCGAGAAGCGATAAAAATAATTGTATTAATTATGAAATCTTAAAGTGAGACTTGAATTTGAGATCGTCTGGCAAATTCCGCCATCTGTGCTTTCAGCACCTTCTTCTCGCCCTATGCCAGGGATAGCCCCTGGAATATGCGCACTCGGCTTGATGGAGTTGCAGACAGCGCGCCAGAATTAAGTATCATCAATAGTAATTGAGGAACAGGCCGAGCAATGGGGAGGATGCAAGTAGTATGATTGATATCAGAATCATTTTCGACAGGCGGAGAGAAAGCTCCCCACTTATGCTCCCATATTTCCTCAGGATATTGGATGGCAGAAGGATTGTTGCAGGGTATATTGGAGATAGATATGAGATCTTCAGCACAATGAGTCGAGGCTAGATACTATGCCCGAGAGAATTCCTCCCGGTTCAAGCAAGCCCCTCGCCAGGTATCTGGAGCTGGAGTTATTGCTCCATAATTTTTTTGAGAGCACGGGCTATTGCAGAGATAACTATGGGAGAACCTGTAATGGTTGCTGCAATGAAAATGTCGTTGAATACCCAAAAAATACCAGTGGCTGCAAGGAGTTGGATGCACAAAGAGTGAGTATTTATGGCCCAGGCGACTTAACCAGAGGCTGCCCCTATTCAAGCGATAAAGGCTGCATTCTTGAAACACATAAATCGCCAAAATGCATAGCTTACATCTGCTCTAACTTCACAAGAGCACTGAATGAGAAAGGCATAGATTATGATTGGTTTGAGACTCATACACTGCTCATCAGCATTCTTAATGAAGCCAGGTTTGACTGGTGGAGTGGGTCTAAAATTGAACCTTGCTGCATTAATGATGAAGAATTCTCCGCAATCAAGAGGCAACTTAAAGAATCATTAAGATATAGGGAGTGAAGGCTGCTGAATAGATAAGAATCAGGCTTTATGGCTATCATAGATTTCAGCAGTATGGCGGTCAGAGATACCTGCGAAAAGATTGCAGAGATTGCTTTTTATATTCTTGTCGATCCCACAAGGCACTTGCATTATCCATCAATCAGAATGGTTGGTTATAGTATCGACAAAACCGGAAAATCCCAAGAGAAAGTTCTTGTATCAATCTCGCCATCCAATTCTCATGAAAGAGTACTCTAACCAGGAGATAATAGTCTGCTGGCAGCCGGAGAAATGCATACATTCCAGGGAGTGCATCAAAGGCCTGCCCCAGGTCTTTAATCACAACCACAAGCCATGGATCGACATGAAGGGCGCCGGTTCGGAGGAGATAATGAGGGTTATTGATCTCTGTCCTTCCGGGGCATTATCTTACAGGAAGGCGGACAGCTCCGAACCGCCCTCGGTAAAGATCAAGGTCCTGAAAAATGGCCCGCTGCTGGTGGAGGGAGACTGCCTCCTGGTGGACAAAGATGGAAAGGATGAATCAGTCAAGGGACCGTTCGCCCTCTGCCGGTGCGGCGGCTCTAAGAATAAGCCCTTTTGCGATGGAAGTCATGCAAAGATTGGTTTCGATGATTTGATGCCCGAAGCAGAAAAGCAATAGACAGATCGGATGCATGGCTTCAGACGGAGAAATATAATCTCTCATAATCTCTCATCTGAAAGTGATCATGCCGATCTGCTCTCCTGATCAAATCCTTCTATACCTATCTTCGTCCCTTCTCGCCTTTTTCAGATCCACCAGGTCGTCCAGTATCTCCCGCAGGCTCTCGCCATCCACAGTCAGCGAATGCTTTTCCTTGAGAGCCCCCCCAATCTCATCCACAGCTGCCGGCTCATCGCTTAGAATCCTCTCGGTGAAGCCCAGAACATCCTCATGGGCCGCCCAGGGATAGATGATCCAGCGCCAGTCCGATATGAGATCCGCATAATAGTCAGGTACTATAGCGGAGGAGGTCTTATGCTGCATCACTGCAGTCTTGATCTGGCCAGCACCCTCGGATTTCACATAATCGATAGCTGCCTTTAAAGTATCTCCTGTGTCGGTTACATCGTCTACGATCAGTATCTTCTTCTCACTCACATCCACGGCCAGAGGAAAGCGGACCGATGCCTGGGGCCTCTTGCAAGCGGCAATATCCCAATGCTCTATCTTGATGCTGGTGAGAAGGCTGTGCAGAAGAAAATCGCAGACTATCCTAGCCGGGACATATCCGCCTCTGCCTATGGCTATCACCAGTTCTGGGTCGTAGCGGGAGGATTTGATTGCTCTGGCCAGTTTTCTGGAGAGCCTGTAGGCCTCATCCCAGCTTATGAGCTGACAGGGAAATGATAGATTATTCATGATATTAAGGGGGTGGCAGAAGAATTAACTCTGTCGGAGGAAGCCTTTCCTCCAAAAGATCTATTTCACATTCCCTGCTCAATTGGTGCCAGAAATGCCCACATCCTCCGACAATTCCCTCCCTGGCCGCACCTCACCGGAGGATGTTGCTATACTCTCCCTCTTTCATCCTGCGGTTAGAGAATGGTGGCTCGCCTCCTTTGGCTCAGAAGAGGAGGGGCTCTTCACCCCGGCCCAGCGGCAGGCTGTGCCCCTGATCCATCAGGGAAGAAATGCTCTCATCTGCTCGCCCACCGGCTCGGGCAAGACCCTCTCTGCTTTCATCTCCATCATAAGCCAGCTCTTTTCTCTGGCGGAGAGGGGCATGCTGGAGGAGAGCGTCTACTGCCTCTACATCTCTCCCCTCAAATCCCTGGCCAATGATATTCACAGGAACCTGGAGAGGCCTCTTCAGGAGATGGCAGCCCTTGCCGGTGAGAGAGGGATGGCCATTCAGGAGATCAGGCACTCCATACGGCATGGGGATATCTCAGCCCGGGAGAGGGCCAGGATGCTGAATAGGATCCCCCATATCCTCAATACCACTCCCGAGTCCCTGGCCATCCTCCTCAGCTCGCCTCGCTTCCGGGAGAAGCTCAAGACTGTCCGCTGGGTGATCGTGGACGAGATCCACTCCCTGGCAGCCTCCAAGAGGGGGGTGCATCTCAGCCTCAGCCTGGAGAGGCTGGAGGAGCTGAAGACGGATTTGGGCCCTAAGAGCGGGGAGAAAAGATGCTGCCCCCCGGAGGAGCCCGTAGAAGAGAGCTTTATTCGCATCGGCTGCTCGGCCACAGTTGAGCCTCTGCAGGAGGTGGCGGACTTCCTGGCCGGGGGCTTTCGCCCGGTGGAGGTGGTGGACTGCCGCTTGTCCCGCCATCTGGATCTGCGCCTGGTCAGTCCTGTTCCAGACCTCATCTCCGCCAGCCAGGACGAGATTTCCGATGGGCTCTACCAGCTACTCCACCGCCACATCCAGAGTCACAAGAGCACCCTCATCTTTGCCAACAGCAGAAACGGCTCGGAG
>JADHEF010001960.1_pt1 | contig 10682 bp, 12 predicted proteins | sample 8952391 | NCBI WGS metagenome assembly JADHEF01 (sample SAMN16124439, study PRJNA663245) | bioreactor sludge metagenome | isolation source: sludge (nitrite) | place: India:Bengaluru | collected 2019-02-28
TTGAAAATTATATCGCTGAAAAACCCTTTACAGATAGGTTTGTGCAACAAAGCCGAATTGATCCAACAGTTTTTATCGAAAACTATGAAAGTGAGACCTTAGAGGATGCTTTATCGCCATTTGAAACTGCTTTAGATATATTAAAACAAGCCCATTCATATTTTGATGCAATTGTAAAAGCTGCGATTGAAAAGTTTAATATTGAAAGTAATGCAGGGGATGAACACTAATGAATGAAATTTATTGGGATGAGTATCCTTCTAGTTCTGTGAGCTTGACTATACAAAATGATGTATTAGTTTTGTTATTTGAAGGTAAGTCGAGTGAATATAGAGACTTTTTTTCAGGAAAAATTACTTTAGGACTGCATTTAGAAGAACAAAATGTAGTTGGCACCCTTTTATATTGCAATAAAGATGGAAGTAAGAAAGAAGTAACATATAAGTTAATAGGTGCATTTGAAGATGATTCTTGGGAGTTCTTTACAGGAACTTGGGAAGAGAATGGAGAAAACTATCAATTCGATGCTCTTTTAGAACTGGTTGAAAAATTTACTCCAAATGTAGAGATTATTGAAGAATTTGATAATGTTGAAGACTCTAGTAAACCACGAAGTGCAAATGTTCAAGCTAAAAATATTTCCGAACGTTATGGAGCAATGCGACAACGAGCGACTAGAAGTGATGCGCGTGTAAGAAAAATCCAGAGAAGTATTGAGTTGTATTATGGATTGCCACAAGGTTCTGTACGATTGGTCAATCCTGATAAAACTTTGATACATCCATCTGCGAAAATAGGTACGCTGCGTGATCGCTGGATTACAGAAGAAACATAGATTTTAATAGTGAAAAGCTCGGAAAATCCGAGCTTTTTCTTATTTATGCATAATGCGGGCTTTATCACGTTGCCAGTCACGGTCTTTTTCCGTGGCACGTTTGTCATGTAGCTGTTTGCCTTTCACTAAAGCGATTTCTAATTTCGCACGTGGTCCTTTCCAATAAGCAACAAGCGGAACGCATGAATAACCTTTTTGATTCACTGCGCCGAGTAACTTATCCAGTTCACGACGGTTCAACAATAATTTACGGGTACGGGTCGCTTCAGGAACAATGTGCGTGGATGCACTGAGTAAAGGCTGAATCTGAGCACCGAACAGGAAAGCCTCACCATTTTTAAAGGTGATATAACTCTCAGACAGCGTCATACGACCTGCACGTAACGATTTTACTTCCCAGCCTTGCAGTGACAGGCCAGCTTCAAATTTTTCTTCAATAAAATAGTCGTGACGTGCACGTTTATTCTGTGCAATCGTCCCGCTGGTATTTTTTTTAACTACAGTTGCTTTCGCCATAATCAATTACTTCCAACAATGTACCTATTGTGCCTTAAAGCAGGGTTAAGGTGAAGTTTTTTCAAATTTATGGAGTTTCTTCACCTATAAAACAAGTTTTTGCTAAAATATGGCTCTACAAAATCAACAGAGTAAAAATGGATGTCTAAAACTCGCGTCATTTACCCGGGGACTTTTGATCCAATTACCAATGGTCATATTGATTTGGTCACACGTGCATCACGTATGTTTGATGAGGTGGTGGTGGCCATTGCCATTGGTCATCATAAAAATCCTGTCTTTAGTTTAGAAGAGCGTGTGAGCTTGGCCAAAGCATCATTAAGTCATCTTGATAATGTTGAGTTTGTAGGTTTTGATGGTTTGTTGGTGAACTTCTTCCGTGAACAAAAGGCAACGGCTGTACTGCGAGGATTGCGTGCAGTGTCTGACTTTGAATACGAGTTCCAGTTAGCCAATATGAACCGTCAACTTGATTCACACTTTGAGGCAGTATTTTTAACGCCGTCAGAGCAGTATTCATTTATTTCATCGACGTTGATTCGTGAAATAGCACGTTTAAAAGGTGATGTGACCAAGTTTGTACCGCAAGCTGTGGTTGCTGCTTTTGAACGTAAACATCAACAAGGTTGGTAATGTGTCTTTATATATAACCGATGAATGCATCAATTGTGATGTCTGTGAACCTGTGTGCCCCAATGAAGCCATTTTCATGGGGGAATTGATTTATGAAATCAATCCAGATTTATGTACAGAGTGTATCGGACATTATGATAAACCCCAGTGTCAATTGTTCTGTCCAGTGGACTGTATTCCGCTTGATCCCAATCATGCTGAAACTGAGGATGAGCTCATGGATAAATATAAAAAGCTGATTGCTCAAAAAAGCGCAAGCAATTAAGTCTAAGATTTGATACTATTCGCCTCGAAGTGAGCCAGACGATCGCTGCTGTGGAGATCTCCGTGATTGAAGCAGGGGAGGAAAGTCCGGGCTTCATAGGGCAAGGTGCCAGGTAACGCCTGGGCGGTGCAAACCGACGGCAAGTGCAGCAGAGAGAAGACCGCCTTCATTATGTTTTCGAGCAATCGGAATCGAAGGTAAGGGTGAAAGGGTGCGGTAAGAGCGCACCGCATGGCTGGTAACAGTTCATGGCATGGTAAACCCCACCGGAAGCAAGACCAAATAGGGATCCTTTAGGCATGGCCCATGCTGGATCCGGGTAGGTCGCTTGAGCGTATGAGTGATTGTACGCCTAGAGGAATGATCGTTCTCGACAGAACCCGGCTTATCGGCTCACTTCAACAAATTTTGATCAATTAAGCGCGCAAGGTACTTGACGTACTGGTGAGAAAACCACATAATGCGCGCACAGTTTACGGCTATGTAGCTCAGTTGGTTAGAGCACCGCACTCATAATGCGGGGGTCACAAGTTCAAGTCTCGTCATAGCCACCATTTTTATAGATCATGCTCTCAGCATGATCTTTTTTTTTGTGGGAAAGAAAGGTCTGAAAGTGTTTTTATTTACTTGCCATTTCTGAAATGGCCTTGTGGTTCACTGCGCCGTTGTTTCGATATTTAAACCAAAGCTGTGACTGCGGACATTTATGATCTTTTTAAAATTTCCCCTCACAGTTAAGGTTTTCAGGCGTTAAATTGATCTGCGTCTGTAAGTTTTGAATGTGTTGCCAATTGGCTTGATGTTCGGGTAATGCAAAGATTTGATGATCGACTAAATTGAGTTTTTTTAAAGATATGTGCTGACTTGCACAGTAGCGTCCTTCGGCTCTTTCTAAAGCTAAGTTTTGCTGTGCAGTTGGGCTTAAGCGATCTGCCGTCAGGATCTTTTGTTGTCCTTTGGCATAGTTGACCAGTATCTCTCGGTCTTTTAGGCTAAAGAGTTGATTTGAGTTGATATAGGCCGCTACATCACGCCGTACACCGTTATAGTTGGTGATCATGGGGGAAATCAGCCTGACAATTGCTCAATGCTATAGTGCTCAGGATGATGAAAAGACTAAAGTCTTTTTCATTATCTTTCTCGTAAATATGTTTAAGTTAAATACAGCTTGCAGTATGAAAATAAGTTTAAAAAGAGTGGTTTGCTGAAAAATTGCTAGTTTAAATTGTATTTGTTTATGGAATAACCATTTGTGTGTAAAAAGGGTTGACGCTTGTCTTTGAACTTTGCATAATGCGCGCACAGTTTACGGCTATGTAGCTCAGTTGGTTAGAGCACCGCACTCATAATGCGGGGGTCACAAGTTCAAGTCTCGTCATAGCCACCATTTTAAAAGACCAAGCTCTCAGCTTGGTCTCTTTTTTTGTGCGTAAAAAATAGATTTGAATATGTTGATATAAAAAAGCCCAAACATCTGTTTGGGCTTTTTTATTGGAACAGCAGCTTATAGGCCAGCTTTCCAGCCATTCATGATTGGGTAGCGACGTTCACGGCTAAATGCACGTGAGCTGATACGCGGACCAATTGCACCTTGGCGACGTTTGTATTCATTGAAATCGACCAAACGAATTACTTTTGCAACCACTTCAGCATCAAAGCCTTTGGCAATGATGTCATCTTGGCTCATATCTTCTTCGATATAGGCATATAAAATGGCATCCAGTACATCATATGGCGGTAAAGAGTCTTGGTCCTTTTGATCTGGACGTAGCTCTGCTGAAGGTGGACGAGTGATCACACGCTCAGGAATCACGGGCTTGTCTGAAATGCTGTTACGGTATTTCGCAAGTTCAAACACAATGGTTTTATACACATCTTTCAGTACGGCAAAACCACCGACCATGTCACCATAGAGCGTGCAATAGCCCACAGCCAATTCTGATTTATTGCCTGTAGACAGGACTAAATTGCCAAATTTGTTGGATAAACCCATTAGCAGTGTACCGCGGGCACGCGCTTGTAAGTTTTCTTCAGTTGCATCCGCAGGGCTGTTGCCAAAAAACGGATAAAGCGTTTGCATAAAGCTGTTTACAATCGGGTTGATTTCAGCAATCCCAAAAGTCACCCCCATACTCTTCGCTTGTTCAGCTGCATCTTCTACACTGATTTGAGCGGTATAAGTATATGGCATCATTACGGCTTGGACTTTATCGGCGCCAATCGCATCGGCTGCAATTGCAAGAGTTAGAGCTGAGTCGATCCCGCCTGATAAACCCAAAATCACCCCTGGGAAACCTGAGCGCTGTACATAGTCACGGGTCGCCATTACTAAGCTTTGATAAATCTCTGCCATAGTGTCTAAAGCAGGCGGCAGAGGATTGGCCTTAAAGGCTTGTTGTTCTGCTTCGTATTCAGCGAAATACAGGGATTCTTTAAAGCTTTCAGCTTGAAGTACAACTGAACCATTTTTGGCAATCACGAAGCTTGTACCATCAAAGATCAGGTCGTCTTGACCGCCGACTTGGTTGGCATAAACCAAGTTGAGGTTCATTTGTTTTGCCAGTGCAGACATGGTTTCAACGCGGTGCTGTGGCTTACCGACTTCATATGGTGAAGCATTTAAGACTAAAGCTGTTTCTACATTGAGCTGTGCTAGTTGTTGTACCGTTGAAAGTGACCAAACATCTTCACAAATCAACACACCAAACTTATGACCCAAATATTCAAAAACAAGGTGTTGATGTCCTTCAGTGAAGTAACGCTTTTCATCAAACACGCTATAGTTTGGCAAGTTTTGTTTGTTATACACACCCAAAACCTGTCCATCTTTCATGACCGCAGCGGCGTTGTAGCGTTGACCATCTTCGGTTTGATTGACAAAACCAAAGACCATTACAATGTCTTTTACTGTTTTAAGTTGTTCAAAAACTTGTTGCGTGCGTTTGGTTAGGCTTGGACGTAGAAGTAAATCTTCTGCTGGGTAACCAATGCTCGAAAGTTCTGGAAAAATAATTAAATCAGCATTTTGTTTTTTTGCTTCATTGGCCTGTTCCAACATTTTTTGGGCATTTGCTTCAAGGTTGCCAATGTGCGGAGAGAACTGTGCAAGTGCAATTTTAAAACTTTTCATTTCCAACTAAATCCTATACCTATAGGGATATACACGACGATTGAGTTTGTTATAGCTATAAGTTCTACGTGGTGTAAGTGACGATAAACAAATAGAAGTATTAATCAATAATAAGTGCGAATACTATATACGAAATGCGATTTTTTTTAAGGGATATTCTAAAAAAAATCCGTAAATGTCCTTAAAAAGAACAAATTATTCTAATGTCTTTATGGAGTGTGATTGTGTGGTTTCAACCGCTTTTACAAAAAATACAGCAAAAGTTTGAACTTAAAAACAGGCCCTTGACTGAAGGGGAGAAAAAGTTTGCCAGCAGTATTTTTGGGAACAGTCTGAGCATGGATTCGGTTCGAATTATCGCGCATCGGGCAGTGCTGCCTCATTATGCGATTAGCCCCAATGGACATGTCTATTTTAATATCAAAGACTGGTGCGAAAACTTTGCCGACCAGCCGATTCATCAACAAGCTTGGTTGATTCATGAGCTAACGCATGTTTGGCAAATTCAGCAGGGACTCGCTGTAGTGCGTAAGGCACTTTTTAACCGTCAATATCGTTATGCGTTAAAACAAGGAAAGCAGTTTTTAAGCTATGGCATTGAACAGCAGGCGCAAATGGTGCAAGACTATTTTCTCAAAAAACACTATGGCGAAGAGTGCTCAGCCTATGAGCAGTGTATTCCCTTTGTGGCACACAAAGCCTCGTTCTGACCCCGATAGATAAATCTGTGGAGTAATTGTTAGACAACAGATTTTAAAGTCATAAATTGCAAATCATTTGAAGAAAAATGCCAGTGGCATAGGGGAAGCGGACTCTTATTTTGAATGCAAAGCACAGGTAAAAATCGTGAGATTGAGCCTGAAAAATGAGCTAAAAATAAGAAGGAATGTCCTATGCGTATCGCTCTTCCATTGAAAGGCAAAGCCAGCCAAATTTTTGCAGCACCCGTATTCGATGCTGAAAAACAGTCTGCGATTATTCCGATTCGGCATATGAAATTTGACTTTGAAGCGGAGAAAATTGATCCCAAATTCTACCTAAATGCGGAGTTGGCCAGTGCTTACTTTGCATCACTCTCGATCTTTCTGACCTATGGTGAAGACTTGGTGATTGATACCGCCCGTTATCACCGCGATTTCCTCACAGACCCTGTATTAAAACAACGTGTGACGTCTTTAATTGGACAGGAGGCACTGCATTCAAAGCTACATGAAGAATTGAACGATACCTTTAAACAGGTTGATTTACCCGTTGGCATTTTTCGTTATTTAGCCGAAATCGTTTTTGATTACGGTTTTAACCGCTTACCGCAGCCGATGAAATTGTCTTTGATGGCAGGCATTGAACATTTTACCGCTGTGCTGTCTGAATACATGATGAACCATGAAGAGATTTTCTTCGATTCTCAAGATGAAAAGCAACGGGCGATTTGGATGTGGCACATGCTAGAGGAGTCTGAGCATAAAGACATTGCATATGATGTGTTTCAATCACTTTCCAATAACTATGCCTTACGTATTGCAGGCTTTTTTCCGGCCCTTATCACCATTTTGCTGCTGATTTCAGTGGCGTCAGTTTTTGTCCCATTTTATCGCAAACCGTCTAATTTGGTGAGCCTGAGTTACTGGAAGGATGTACCGCGCAGTTTCAGTCTCTTGTTTGGATTAAAAAGAGGTGTTTATGGCAGTAGTTGGAAGCATATTTTTGACTATTTGCGTCCAAGCTTTCACCCGAATGATTATGACACCTCTGCATTTTTAGATTATTACAAAGAGCGTTTACTACATCCTGAAACAGGAGTGTTAACCCCCTATTTCACCAAAGAATTTACTCCAGTACTTAAACCATAAAAAGGAGGTTATGACATGGGACTGTTGAGTAAAAAAAATAAACCAAGTCAAAATGCCTACGCAGTTGTGACTGGTGCAGGTAGTGGAATTGGCCGTAGCTTTGCACTGGAACTGGCAAAGCGCGGTGGTGATGTCGTCTGTGCAGATATTGACTTAAGCTCAGCACAGGAGACGGTAGATTTGATTCAGTCGATGACATCTTCGTCAGCCTATGCGGTGCATTGTGATGTTGGATTAAAAGAATCTGTACACACTTTGGCGGAGCAAGCGGAATAGCTTTTGGGATATCCTGTTACTTTGCTCATCAATAATGCCGGAGTTGGGCTAGGTGGTAAGTTTGATGAGGTGTCGCTGGAGGATTGGCAGTGGTGTATGCATGTCAACCTGTGGGGGGTAATTCATGGTTGCTACTACTTTGTACCCAAATTTAAACAGCAAGGTTTTGGTGCCATTATCAATGTAGCATCGGCAGCGGGCTATACCGCAGCCCCTGAAATGACAGCGTACAACGTGACCAAGTCTAGTGTTTTGGCTCTATCAGAAACCTTAGCTTCAGAGCTTCAGGCTTATAACATTGCAGTCAATGTGCTGTGTCCGACCTTGGTGCCGACCAATATTATGAAGAATGGACGGTTGCCGAGTCGCTATTCTGGACTGGCTGACAAACTGATGATGAACCATGCGTTTACCACCAGTGATGCTGTAGTCAAAAAAACATTAAATCGCTTAGATGCAGGCAAGCTTTATACTATTCCACAACCCGATGCCAAATTGTTTTGGTGGATGAAACGCGCATCGCCAAGCTTATACGTCAAGCTTTTAGGTTTGGGTTATCCACTGTTTAATCAAATCACAAAATAAGAATAGAGAAAAATGAATATGGAAACGCAATTAGAGATCGAGCAAGTAGATGTGCAAGCGCCGTCTGATCAAATGCGAGATCAAACTACCACGTCAAAAAGTACAGAAGCTCAACCTAAGCAGACCCGTAAAAAGGCTGTGCTTCGTCCTAAAGCTGTACAAACTTACGATACCATTGTTGTAGGGGCTGGGATTTCTGGCATTGCTGCGGCTTATAAAATGAAACAAGTCGGCTATCAGGACTATCTGGTTTTAGAAAAGGCAGAGAGAGTTGGTGGTACGTGGCGTGATAATAATTACCCCGGCTGTGGCTGTGATGTACCTTCGGCATTGTATTCATTTTCCTTTGCACCTAGTCATCAATGGAGCCATTTATTTGCGAAACAACCTGAAATTTTAAGTTACTTAGAACGGGTAGTTGAGCAGTTTGAATTGCAAGACAAAATCTGTTTTCAGCATGAGTTGCTCAGTGCCAAGTTGAATGAAGAGGCGAATATTTGGCAACTTGAAACTTCTCAAGGGACATATCAAGCACGAACCGTGATCTTTAGCACAGGGCCGATTACAGAACCATCTTTACCTAAGATTAAAGGGATAGAGGGGTTTAAAGGAGAAATGTTCCATTCAGCCCGTTGGAAGCATGATTATGACTTAACGGGAAAGCGGGTTGCCGTGATTGGAACTGGCGCATCGGCCATTCAGTTTATTCCACAAATTCAGCCATTGGCGAAAGAGCTGATCGTATTTCAGAGAACTGCGCCGTGGGTCTTACCCAAAGCGGATATGCAATTGAATGCAAGCGTGAAATCGCTGGTGGCCAAATTCCCGATGATTCAGCAAGGTTGGAGGAATAGTGTTTCCAGTATTTTAAACGGGATCAACTTTGGGCTACGTCATCCGTCACTGCTTGAGCCAGTCAATTTTTTAAGCCGTCAATTATTGAAATTGCAAATACAGGATGACGCCTTACGTAAAGCTGTAACACCTAACTTTTCGATTGGCTGTAAGCGGCTTTTATTTGCCAATAATTATTATCCAGCACTGCAACAAGACAATGTAACGCTGTTGCCACAAGGTTTGGTTGAGATTGATGGGCAGACTGTCATTGCTGCAAATGGTGAGCGATTTGAGGTCGATGTCATTATCTGGGGAACCGGTTTTGAAGTGGCACACCCACCGATTGGACAACGGGTATGGAATGCCCAAGGTGAGCGATTGGCTGACCTTTGGAAGGATAGTTCGCCAGAAGCGTACTTGGGTACAAGTTTGGAAAATGTGCCGAATGCATTTTTGGTATTGGGCCCAAATATCTTGGTCTATGACTCTTTTATTGGCATTGCTGAAGCTCAGATTCAGTACATTGTAGATGGTCTAGGCTTTGTTGCACAAACGTATCTCTAAAGACTTATTCCACAATATAATTTTCAAATGAATAAGCTCACACCAAAAATCTATCGTACAACCAATTGGTCGACCTACAATAAAGCCTTGATCAATCGAGGAAATATATCAATTTGGTTTGATTCAGCGACCCAATGGTATGCTCCGTCCATCGGTAAAAAAGGGCGAAATCAAATCTATTCTGATGCAGCAATCCAATGCTGCTTAATGATTAAATCCTTATTTCGTCTGTCTTTACGCATGGTCACCGGCTTTGTTCAAAGCCTGATTAAACTATGTGGTCTAGATTGGACAGCACCAGATTACACCACACTTTGTAGAAGACAAAAGCATATTGATATTTTGATTAGCTATCAGAAAAGTAGTGATGGGCTACATCTATTAGTGGACTCTACTGGCTTGAAGTTTTTAGGCGAAGGTGAGTGGAAACGTAAGAAACATCAACCTGAATATCGTCGCCAATGGCGTAAACTACATATCGGCATAGATGCTAAAACTCTGCAAATACGGGCTGTTCAGCTCACAACAAATAATGTGAGTGATGCTCAGGTTCTTGGAAACTTGCTTGATCAGATCCCTAAAGATGAGCAGATTGACTTTGTTTATACGGATGGCGCTTATGACACCAAGCAATGCCGTCAGATCATTGCAGATCGGCAAGTGCATGCGGTGATTCCACCAAGAAAAAATGCAAAGCCTTGGAAAGGTAACAAAGTTCATTCGCGAGAGCGAAATGAATTACTTCGAACAGTTAAACGTTTCGGCAGGACATTATGGAAAAAATGGTCAGGCTATCATCGCCGAAGTTTGGTCGAAACTAAGATGCATTGCATCAAATTATTAGGCGATAAACTCAGCGCAAGGAGTTTTGATAGTCAGGTCAATGAAGTTCATGCACGTATAGCCGTGTTAAATAAATTTACAGAATTAGGCAGACCTCATACCCAAGTTGTCACTTAAATTTGAGCAACTTAGGAAAGCTCTATCTTTAAAATCTTTATGCAACAAAGCCGTTCAACATATAAAAAAACCACCCATGCGGGTGGTTTTTTGTCTATCAACGCAGACCGAATTAACGGTTGATGTCGCGTTGAACTTCGCCAGTGTAAAGCTGACGAGGGCGACCGATCTTGTACGGACCGCTGTGCATTTCTAACCAGTGGCTGATCCAACCAACAGTACGTGCAAGCG
>JADHEF010001962.1_pt1 | contig 10680 bp, 9 predicted proteins | sample 8952391 | NCBI WGS metagenome assembly JADHEF01 (sample SAMN16124439, study PRJNA663245) | bioreactor sludge metagenome | isolation source: sludge (nitrite) | place: India:Bengaluru | collected 2019-02-28
GGTCCTCGACATCAACGAAACAGGCGGGCAGGGGGCGGTGCAGGAGATCCTCGAGGCCGGCCACAAGGCCGCCTTCCTGCGCTGCGACGTGCGTGTGGAAGCGGACTGCAAGCGTGCCGCCGAAGAAGCGGCGAGGCGCTTCGGACGCATCGACATCCTCTTCAACAACGCGGGCGTCGCCATCCGGAAGACCGCGCTGGAGCTGGAGGAAGGCGAGTGGGATCTCGTCCTGGACGTGATGCTCAAGGGCGTCTATCTCATGACCCGGCATGCGGTCCCGCACATGATCAAGGCTGGTGGCGGGAGCATCATCAACACCGGCTCCGGCTGGGCACTCAAGGGAGGACCCCAGGCCGTCTCCTACTGCGCGGCGAAGGGTGGTCTCTGGAACATGACCCGCGCCATGGCCATCGACTTCGGCAGGCACCAGATCCGCGTGAATGCCGTCTGCCCGGGCGACATCGACACACCGATGCTGCGCAGCGAGTGCGCCCAGCTCGGGGAGGACGAGACGAAATTCATGGAGGAGGCCGCTGCCCGGCCCATCCACCGTGTGGGCACGCCCGAGGACGTGGCCAACGCAGTCCTTTTCCTCGCCTCCGACATGTCCACCTGGATCACCGGCACCCACCTCGTGGTGGATGGCGGTGGCATCGCCTGATCGCCCTCAAGGAGAACCCATGGCCGAACGACGCGCCCATCCCTACATCCCCAACTCCGTCCCGAGCGTGAAGGCCGAGATGCTGGCGGCCATCGGAGCCGCGAGCACCGATGATCTCTACGCGGACGTGCCCGAGTCCCTGCGTTTTCGGGGGAAGATGAACATCCCGGAGGCCATCGAGTCCGAGGCCCTGCTCAAGAAGCATGTCGAACGGATCCTGGCGAAGAACACATCCTGCGAGGAGGCCACGAGCTTCCTGGGCGCGGGCTGCTACAACCACTACGTGCCCGTGATCTGCGACTCGATCAACAGCCGCAGCGAGTTCCTCACGGCCTACGCAGGGGAGCCCTACGAGGACTTCGGGCGCTTCCAGGTCCTCTGGGAATACGAGAGCCTGATGGCCGAGCTGCTGGACATGGACATCTGCAACGTGCCCACGTACGACGGCTTCCAGGCCGCCTGCACCTCGATCCGCATGGCGGGGCGCTACACCGGTCGCGGCGTTGCGCTGGTCTCCACCAACATCAGCCCGGACAAGCTCAAGGCCATCCGCAACTACTGCCAGCCCGTGCTGAAGGTGGAGACCCTCGCCTTCGATCCCACGACCGGCCGCATGGATCTCGCGGACCTCCAGGCCAAGCTGAGCGCCGACGTCGCCGCCGTCTACTTCGAGAACCCCACCTACCTCGGCTGCCTGGAGACGGAAGGTCGGCGCATCGCCGAGCTCGTCCACGCCAACGGCTCCCAGCTCGTGGTTGGAACGGACCCCAGCTCCCTGGGCGTCCTGACGCCCCCGAGCCAGTACGGCGCCGACCTTGTGTGCGGCGACATCCAGACGCTGGGCAACCACATGAACTTCGGCGGTGGCATGGGCGGATTCATCGCCACCCGTGACGAAGAGAGGATGGTCATGGAATACCCCAGCCGTCTCTTCGGGGTCATGAAGCACCCGGAGACGGGCGAGTACGGGTTCGGAGACGTGGCCTACGACCGCACCTCCTTCGCCCACCGGGAGAAGGGCAAGGAGTTCGTGGGCACGGCCGCCGCGCTCCATGGCATCACCGCCTGCGTCTACCTCGCGCTCATGGGTCCCGCGGGCATGAAGGAGCTGGGTGTGCACCTGCTCCAGAAGTCCCAGTACCTCGCGAAGAAGCTCTCGGGTCTGCCCGGCGTCAAGACTCCAGGTCCGGGCGTTCCCTGTTTCAAGGAGTTCGTGGTGGACTTCAACGCCACCGGGCGCACCGTGGCGGACATCAACGCGGCGCTCCTGGAGCACCGCATCTTCGGCGGCAAGGACCTCTCCAAGGACTTCCCGCAGCTTGGCCAGTCGGCGCTCTACTGCGTCACCGAGCTGGTGAGCCAGGAGGAGATCGACCGCTTCATCACCATCCTGAGTGGCATCCTGGGAGGGAAGTAAGATGACCAACCATCGTTCCTTCAAAGTACGGAACAACTTCCATCAGGCCAAGTGGGACGAGGAGCTGATCTTCGAGCTGCACCAGCCGGGCGAGCGCGGCATCGCCGTAGCGACCGTCGAGAAGGGCATTGCCGCCGAGGTGGGCGATGGGCTCTCCGCCCTGCCCGCGCACATGGTGCGGCAGAAGGCGCCGGAGCTGCCCGAAGTGGGACAGATGCGCGTCGTCAAGCACTTCACCCGGCTCTCCCAGGAAGTGCTCGGCGGCGATGTCAACATCGACATCGGCCAGGGCACGTGCACGCTGAAGTACAACCCCAAGATCAACGATGTGCTGGCCTCCAATCCCCGCATCGCCCGCCTGCACCCGCTGCAGGATGAGCGAACCGTGCAGGGCGCGCTGGAGGTACTGCACAGCCTGGACCTCTACATGCGCGAGATCTCGGGCATGGACCGGTTCAGCTTCCAGCCGGCTTCAGGCTCCGCGGCCATCCTCAACATGGTCTCCATCATCCAGGCCTACCACCACGACCGTGGCGATGGAGAGATCCGGGACGAGATCATCACCACCATCTTCAGCCATCCTTCCGATGCCGCCGCCGCCGCGGTCAAGGGCTACAAGATCATCACCCTCATGCAGAACGAGGATGGCCTGCCCACGGTGGAGGATCTGAAGAAGGTCGTGGGTCCGCGCACCGCCGGCCTGCTCATCACCAACCCCGAGGACACGGGCATCTTCAACCCGCAGATCTCAGCATTCGTCGAAGCCGTGCACGCGGTGGGCGGGCTCTGCGGGTACGACCAGGCCAACGTCAACGGGATCATGGGCATCACCCGGGCCAAGGAGGCCGGCTTCGACATGTGCTTCTTCAACCTGCACAAGACGTTCGGAACCCCCCATGGGTGCGGCGGTCCTGCAGGCGGAGCCCTTGGCGTGACGAACGCCCTGAAGGACTTCATGCCCGTCCCCCTGGTGGAGTTCGATGGGACGACCTACTCGCTGGACTTCGACGTGCCCATGAGCATCGGCAAGACCCGGGCCTTCTATGGCACCGTGCAGGTGGCCCTCAAGGCCTACGCATGGATCCGGTCCCTGGGCGCCGAAGGCCTTCGCGAGGTCTCGGAGATCGCCGTGCTGAGCAACAACTACGTGTTCGAGAAGATCAAGAAGATCCGCGGCGCTTCCGCCCCGTACGCCATCGGGCGCCGCCGCATCGAACAGGTCCGCTACAGCTGGGAGAAGCTCTACCAGGACACGGGTGTCACGACCGAGGACATCGCCCTGCGAATCGCCGACTACGGCATGCACATGTGGAGCAGCCACCACCCCTTCATCGTGCCTCAGCCCTGCACCATCGAGCCCACGGAGGCCTACTCCAAGGATGAGCTGGATGAATATGTGGCCGTGCTCGAGAAGATCTCGGAGGAAGCCTATGCGGATCCGCAGCTGGTCAGGACCGCGCCTCACCGCAGCGTCTGCCAGAGGTTCGACCACGCGGAGCTCGATGACCCCGCCAAGTGGGCCATCAGCTGGCGCCTCTACACGAGTAAGCATGTGGGTGTTATGTGAAGGCGAAAGCGGCCGGGATCACCCGGCCGCTTTCGTGATTTGCACTTCCTGACCAGAGCTCATGCCACAAGGAAGCGTCCGTGACTCAATAGGCAAGAGTGGAAGTGCAGTCATCTTGCGAACCTGATCCGGTGTCGAGACATCGATTCCACCAATACTGTTTTGATCTGGATTCTCGCCCCCGACTCCATCGATCCGAGGGACTGTAAGGAACAATGCAGAGATCATCCGGTTTCACGGGTGAAGGGTTTCTCTCGTTCTGCTTCACCATGGAACTGCTTGCGGGAAGACTGTTGATCAAGGTCCAATGGACGTCCCTTGAAATCTCCATGCTCCGGAATCCTGTTCCATGAAGATGATCCTGCCACTGAACACTGAACGCCTGACTCTGAGGCCATTCGACACGAGCGATGCTGACGCATTCTTCGAGATCATGAGGCAGGAGAAGCTTTTTCAATACATGCCCGATGCTCCCTATCGCTCGAGGGATGAAGCCCTGGACTTCATCGAGTTGGCCCAGCGGTTGTACTCGCTTGATCCTTTTGAGGGATCCTTCCGCTACTTCTTTGCGGTCGAGGAGAAGTCCACCAGCAGGTTGGCTGGCTATTGCGGTGTTGGGGGAATCGAGTTCGACCGCGTGCGGAATGAGCTGTTCTACGGCATCGATCCGGACAGATGGGGACTGGGTTTTGCCACAGAGGCCGCGCGAGCGCTGCTCGACTTCTATTTCACGCAACTTGGGAAGGACGACCTGATCGCGGTGTTCGAGTCAACAAATGTCGGCTCGCGGCGGGTCCTGGAAAAGATCGGCATGCTCCAGCGGGCAGGCCTTCAGGGGCTTCCCCAGGAATACTCCTACTACGAGAACCACGTTGTCTACGGAATGAGCAGGGCCGAGTTCAGTGAATCGAATCGAACCCCGACCCGCCGATAGGGACGAATCAAGCTGGCAAGCTTGCTGGAATTGGATCCTGGCATGAGCCCTCGCCACTTTGGGGATGAATGGCCCCGCATCAAGCCATTTCCACACTAGAGCATCTGCGAGGCATATCCTTCATTCCCAACTCCAGGGGTGTCGGAAGGTCGTGGAATGGCGCGAGTGCATGGAGTCAAAGTCACGTGATGGGTGTTCCCGGCGCCATGTCCTTGTGGACGGACAGCAGCGTGCACACGCTGCCATCTTCCGTCTCGGCGCAGAGAAGCATGGCCTCCGAGAGGTGACCAGCGAACGTCGTGGACTGGAGATTCGTCAGGACGACGATCTTCCGATCCCGCAGGTCCTCCTCGCTGTAGTAAGGGACGAGGCTGGTGATGATCTGTACCTGCCTCGGACCGCCCACGTCCACCTGCAGCTTGTAGAGCTTCTTTGTCCTGGGGACTCGCTCCACCTCGCGGATCTGGCCCACCTTCAGCTGAAGCTTTTTCCATTCATCGAAGGTGACTTCGCTCATGGCGTCTCCTTTCAGGCCAGGCCGATGGCGGCCTTGCTGAAGGCCTCCAGGTAGTCGATGAGCGCATCCGCGGCTGCGGCGGCCTTCTCCTCGCTGCCGTCGGCCACGGCGTTCATCATGTCCGCATGATGGCTGGCCAGCCTGGCCAGGTCTCCGGGTCTCTGGAAGGAGCACCAGAAGCGGCGCGAATGGGAGTAGAGGGGGGTCACGATGTCGCTGGCGAAGGGATTCCGTGCGGCCTCGTAGATGATGCGGTCGCACTCCTGATCGAACAGCAGGAAGCCGTGGAGGTCGTCGACGGCAGCGGCCTTCATCATGGAATCTGCGCAGAGACGCAAGGCGTCGCGCTGGACCGGGCTGATGCGCCGAGCGGCCTTGCAGGCGATCATTCGATCGAGCGGGCGAAGGACTTCAAGCAGCGCGAACTGATCCTCCACTTTCATGTCCCGCACGATCAGGCCCTTGCGGGGGATGCTGGTCACCAGGCCCTGGTGTTCGAGGCGCTTGAGGGCCTCCCGGATGGGCGTCCTGCCGATGCCCGTCTTGGTGCTGAGGATGGCCTCCGAAAGGGAGGCGCCCGGGGCCAGCACCAGCGTGACGATCATCTCCTCCAGCTGACGGTAGGCCTGATCCGCCAGGCTGCCGGTCTCCTTGGGGGTCTGGCGGAGCTTGAGCGGAAGGGGTTTGGACTTGGGCATGGTCGGCCTCGGGAACGATCTGGAGGAAAGATCGTGTCCAGTCATTATACGCATGATATTCCACGCTTTGTGACTGCTCGATGCATCCGCGAACGCGTATTGATGCGGGATTTCGAGTGGAGATCAATCTGGTATAGCAGTAGGATATCAATAGTATTCAAAAACAATCCTAACCTGATCTCCTCCCGTTGCACACCGCTCTCCCCCGTGTCGCCGCGACGCCGTGCCGCGACGACACCGCCTCTGCCAGCCGGGGCCGCGCGCTGCGTCCCCTTTCCATGAAGGAGCCTTCATGCACTTCCTGCGACATCCGCATCTCCTGGCCTCTGGTCTGGCCACTGTTCTGCTGCTCACGGGGGCCTCCATGGGCTGCCGGAAGGAGAAGCTCCTCAAGATCGGCTACATCACCGAACAGACGGGTTCGGAGGCCTACATCGCCCAGACCTCCACGCCGTTCCTGGAGGAGTACATCGAGAAGATCAATGCCGGGGGCGGCATTGATGGGTACAAGCTCAAGCTGATGGTCTACGACACACGATCCGAAGTTCCCGATGCGGTGTCGGTGACCAAGCGGATGATCGATCAGGACAAGTGCGTGGCCATCATCGGGCCATCGTGGTCGGCCGCGGGAATTCCCATCGCCCAGATCGCCGACAACTCGAAAGTGCCCGTCGTGGCCACGGCCGCTTCCAACGTGAACGTGACCGTCTCGGAGTCCGGGCAGCTGCACCCCTACATGTTCCGGGTCTGTTTCATCGATCCCTACCAGGGCTACGCGCTGTCCGAGTTCGCCTACAAGAAGCTGAACCTGCGCAAGGTGGCCTTCCTCACGGACGTGAGCTCACCCTACACGGTGGGCGTCCACAAGTTCTTCGAATCCCACTTCAAGGAGCTCGGAGGCGAAGTGGTAGCCAACGAGGGCTACAACCAGGGGGACACGGAGTTCCGTGCCCAGCTCTCCAAGATCAAGGTGGCCAAGCCGGATCTCCTGGTGAATGCGGCCTACACGTACAAGGATGTGGGACTGATGGCCCAGCAGGCGGACACGCTCGGGCTGAAGGTCACGTTCATGGGCGCTGATGCCTGGCTCGTGGACGACCTGCTGCCCATGGCGGGCTCGAAGCTGGAAGGCTCCGTGCTGAGCACGGGCGCCTCCACCGACGATCCCGCCTTCGCCCAGTTCAACGCAGAAGGCGAGAAGAAGCACGGCATCAAGCCCAGCGTCTACACCTACTACGGCCTGGATGCCCTTATGCTGATCGAGCACGGCATCCGGCAGGCGCTGGCCAATAGCGGCAAACCAGACTCCACCGCCATCCGCGATGCCATCGAGAGCGCCACGGATGTCCAGCTCTTCACCAGCAAGGTCACCATGGAGAAGGAGACCCACAACCCGCACAACAAGCCACTGCTGATCGTCCAGATCAAGGACGGGAAATGGAAGCTGCTCGAGACGTACGATCCTGGAAAGCCCTGAATGCGGGTAATGAATGAATAAAATATTCCGAACATCAACAATGATTTTAACTGCTGGATAATCCGATAGGTTGGCTTTGACGCCTGATTATCGCATTCGCCTACTCATGGAAGTCCTCCCATGAGTCGAATAGCAATGGAACGCGTGTGAGGTGTCTCATGCGCAGGCAAGCAGATGGTTTGCAGGACCTTCCCCGGATGCCCTTGGCATCCGGGCCTTTCACTCAACAGGGGGAAACCATGAGATCGAAGGTGGTTGTCGCGATCCTCGGCGTCATCCTTTCCTTGGGGGGACTACCCGCACGAGCCCAAGGCAAGAAGGTGGTCCTGAACACGCTCGACTGGGAGCCTTACATCGGCGAGAAGCTGCCGGGCAAGGGCTACGTCTTCGAGATCGTCAGCGAGGCCTTCAAGTCAGCCGGGTACCAGGTGGAGATCCGGTTCGTGCCCTGGGCGCGAGCGGTGGACGAGGGCGAGACAGGACACGTCGATGGAATCTTCCCTGAGTACATGGACGAGGGACGCCTCTCGCACTTCATCTACTCCGCCTCCTATCCCGGAGGGCCTCTGGGCTTCCTGGCCCGGAAGGACAGCAAGATCGTGATCCCCGGGGACCTCCAGAAGGACCAGACGCGAACCCTCCAGGGCATGAAGCAGTATTCCTTCGGGGTGGTCCGCGACTACGTCAACACCAAGGAGTTCGATGCGGCCTCCTTCCTCAGGAAGGATGTGGCCGACAGCGACGAGCAGAACATCCGGAAGCTCCAGGCCAAGCGTTCGGACCTCATCGTCATCGACAAGTTCGTGGCCCAGTACGTGATCAAGTCGAAGATGGCGCAGTTCTCCGGAGAGCTCGAGTTCCTGGAACCCCCGCTGGAGATCAAACCGCTCTACGTGCTCTTCTCCAAGAAGGCCCCGGGTGCCGAGCAGAAGGTCAAGGACTTCAACGACGGTCTGGCCAGACTGCAGAAGTCTGGAGCCATCAAGGCGATCCTCAAGAAGTATGGGTTCTGATCCATCCATTTGCAGTGCAGGTGACGGGTACGATGAGGCCCACCGTTGGAGGGGGACGGACCGAGGAGGCGATCCCGCATCCCTCCTCGGGTTCGCCCCGCCTCTTCGCACGCATGACGCTTGGCCTGATGATCCTGCTGATGCTTGGAGTGGGAGCCGGCGCGGGGCTCCTGGCGTCACCGCCCAAGCGGGTAGAACTGGCCACGCTGGTCTGGGAGCCCTACATCGGCCCGTCAATGCCCAACCAGGGATACGTGCGCGAGATCGTCGTCGAGGCCTACCGGGCCATGGGCTACGAGGTCGGGATCACCTTCTACCCGTGGGCTCGAGCCCTGGCGGTCGCTCGTTCGGGGAAGGTCGATGGCCTGTTCCCGGAATATTTTGAACCCCTGCGGCGGGTGGACTTCGACTACTCGGACTCGTTTCCTGGAGGACCGGTGGGGTTCATGGCACGGAAGGACAGCGGCATCCGCTTTCCCTCGGACCCGCGCGTGGACCTCGCGACGACGCTCCGCCAGATGAAGAGCTACCGGTTCGGAGTCGTCCGGGGCTACGTGAACACGAAAGCCTTCGACGAGGCCGACTTCCTGGAGAAGGACGAGACGGTCACTGACGAGCAGAACATCCAGAAGCTCCTGGCGCGCCGAGTTGATCTCATCTTCATCGACCAGTACGTCGCCCGCCATCTGTTGGAGACCCGCATCCCGCAGGGCAAGGGGGAGCTCACCTTCCTGGAACCGCCCCTTGAGACGAAGCCTCTGTACATCGCCTTCTCCAAGCGGGCACCCGATCAGGCGAAGAAACGGGAAGACTTCAACGCGGGACTGGACAGGATCCGGAAAAGTGGCGCTCTGCAGGCCATCCTGCGCAAGCATGGGTTCTGAACCTGGGATCCGGGCCATCCGTGCTGGGAGAGGCAAGTCGAACTACAGCTACCATGCGGCTGATATATCATGTTGCAAGGAGCGGCTGCCATGCGCATCGGGATTCCCAGGGAAGTGAAGGATGGCGAAGCCCGAGTGGGTGCGACTCCTCGGATGGTGGCCAGTCTCGCGGCAGGCCAGCACGAGGTGCTGGTGGAGGCGGGAGCTGGGGAGCTTTCCGGTCACGGCGATGAGGACTACCGTCGCGCCGGGGCGTGGACCGTTCCCAGCGCGGAGGAGATCTGGCGGTGCCCGCTGGTCATCAAGGTGAAGGAGCTGCAGAGATCCGAGTGGAGGCTGCTTCGGTCCGGGACCCTCATCGCCGGCTACCAGCAGCTGGGCCGCGACCCCGAGCTGCTGGAGGCCGTCCTGGACCGTGGCGTCTCATGCCTGGCCTACGAAGACGTGACGCTTCCGGACGGGAGCAGGCCGATGCTGACGCCCATGAGCTCCATCGCGGGCGTGATGTCCGCCCAGATCGCCGCGTGGGCCCTGCAGCGCCGAGAGGGACCTCTGTGCGGGAGCGGTGTACTGCTGCAGGGAGTCGGAGACATTCCGCCAGCCCAGGTGCTCATCCTGGGGGATGGCGTGGCAGGAGCGGCCGCGGCGAGGGCCTTCCTTCAGATGGGGTGTTCGGTCATCGTGCTTGGGCTGGAGCCCTCCTTGGACACCCTGCGGGGACGGCTTGGATCGACCTGGAGTGGGCGACTCAAGACCGCGCCATCGTGCCCTTCAGCCCTCGAGGCATTCCTCCCCGGTTCGGATGTGGTGGTGGGCGCCATCGCGGTTCCCGGGAGACTCTCGCCCAAGCTCATCCCGCGGCCCCTGCTGCGCACGATGCGGCCCGGTTCGGTGTTCATCGATATAGGCATCGACATGGGGGGGATCGCAGAGACCTCCAGGCTGACGAAGCTATCGGATCCTCTGTACGTGGAAGAGGGCGTACTCCACTATGCCGTGCCAAACATCCCCGCCCAGGTACCCAGGACTGCCACACAGGCGCTTTGCGCAGCGACGCAGCCGTTCCTTGAGTCCCTCGCGGACCTCGGTCTGTCAAAGGCGCTGCGGGTGGTCCCGGGCCTTGCCCAGGGCCTGCTCGTCCACGGGGGCTGTGTCGTGAGTCCAGGCTTGGCGGCCGATGCGGGAAGGCCTTGCGTGCCCTGGAACACCCTGCCCGATCTCAAGGAGATGCCTTGATGGGATCTGAACAAAGCATCGAGGTCCTCGACATGCACACGGGCGGGGAGCCTGTGCGCATCATCCGCAGTGGCTACCCGATGGTTCCGGGCGAAACGATCCTCGCCAAGCGGCGCTATGCAAAGGAGCACCTGGACCATCTGCGCAAGCTGCTGATGTTCGAGCCGCGCGGCCACTACGACATGTACGGGGCGCTGCTGGTGGAGCCCAGCCTGCCGGGCGCCGACCTCGCGGTGCTGTTCATGCACAACGAGGGCTACAGCACCATGTGCGGCC
>JADHEF010001963.1_pt1 | contig 10678 bp, 12 predicted proteins | sample 8952391 | NCBI WGS metagenome assembly JADHEF01 (sample SAMN16124439, study PRJNA663245) | bioreactor sludge metagenome | isolation source: sludge (nitrite) | place: India:Bengaluru | collected 2019-02-28
TATCCTGCGTGGCGTAGCCATCGATCATCAGCATGATCCGGCCGGCATAGTCGCCCGGCTCGCCGAAACTGCGCCCCCCCATGTACTCATAGCGGTAGTCATGGGTGGTATACAGGCCGCGCATGCTGTTGAGTACGTCGGCTATCGTCCGATAGCCATAAGCCCGGATATCCTCGGCGGTAACGATGGCTACCGCCGAGGGGGAGTCACTGACCTGCTGGGCAAGTTTGGAGGCAGGAACGACATCCCGCTGCACCAGTTGCTCAAATGGCGTTTCCGAAAAGTCCTGTGTGCTTTCGGCGCAAACCGCACCGGCCAGCAATTGCAGACCGAGCCAGACTGATACCGCTCTCACCCCAGCAAATTTCACCGCCGTCTCCCCATTCAAGGGAGCATCGAAACACAGACACTCACACCCTGTCAAATTTAACACTTTGCCATTTTATGGTGAATGAATAGGCTTTTAATAAGGGCGCCGCGATCACGCAATCCTTGTTTCGTCACACCCTTTTTCCCGGATAATCTCGTCCCGACATCGCCACTCAGGCGCCCCGATTTCCGGTACGCAAACCACAGCCCGACCCGCCACGCCTCCCGCTGCCTTCCATGTTTCAACTCATCCTCGAACAAGCCCTCAACGGCCTGCAATTCGGCCTCATGCTGTTCCTGCTCGCCGCCGGGCTGACGCTCGTCTTCGGCATCATGGATTGCATCAACCTGGCCCACGGTTCGCTCTACATGGTGGGCGCTTACTTCGTCGCTGCCGCCACGCAGGCCGCCGATTCGTTCTGGATCGGGCTGGCGGTCGGGGTTGCCGGTGCGGCGGTACTCGGGCTGTTGCTCGAACTGGCACTCTTCCGCCGCTTGTACCAGCGCGACCACCTCTCCCAGGTGCTCGCCACCTTTGCGCTGATCCTGATCGCCAACGAGACGGTGCGCGCCATCTGGGGGCCGGCAGCGCTCATGCTCAATCCCCCCGAGGCGCTGGCCGGGCCGGTCGAGATTGGCGATTTCTTCTACCCGGCCTATCGGCTGCTCATCATCGCCTTCGGCATCGCCATTGCCGGCCTGCTCTACCTGCTGGTGGCCAAGAGCCGGGTTGGCATGTGGGTACGGGCCGGCGCTGCCAACCGCGAGATGACGGAAGCGCTCGGCATCAATGTGCGCGGCCTGTTCACCGCCGTTTTCGTCTTCGGCGCCGCCCTGTGCGCGCTGGCCGGCGGCCTGCTCGGCCCGCTGCTCGCGGTGCAGGTGGGCATGGGCGAGAGCGTGCTGATCCTGGCTTTCGTGGTCATCATCATCGGCGGCATCGGTTCCATCCGCGGCGCCCTGGTCGGCAGCCTGATCGTCGGCACGGTGGATACCCTGGGCCGGGCCTTGCTGCCCACCTTGCTGCGCGCCACCCTGCCAGCCGATGCGGCCTCCACCCTCGGCCCGGCACTGGCGTCCATCCTCATTTACCTGCTGATGGCGGGCATCCTGTTCTTCAAGCCGCAAGGCCTCTTTCCGGCGCGCGCTTAAATGGCCTTCTACCGCCCCGCTTCCTGGCAGAAGCCGCTCTCCCTGCTGCTCCTGTGTGCCGCACTGGCCCTGCCGAGCGCACTCGCTGCTTTCGGCCAGGAGTTTTACATCGGCTTCGCCACCCGCGTGCTGATCTTTGCGCTGGCCGCTTCCAGCCTCAATCTCGTCCTTGGCTTCGGCGGCATGGTGTCGCTCGGCCACGCGGCCTTCCTCGGTGCCGGTGCCTATGCAGCGGCCATCTGCCAGCAGGCCGGCATCAACGAGGCGCTGCTCGCCTTTCCCGCTGCCATGGGCATCGCCGGGTTGTTCGCGCTGGTCGTCGGCGCCATCAGCCTGCGCACGCGTGGCGTCTATTTCATCATGATCACCCTGGCCTTCGCCCAGATGGCGTATTACCTGTTCATCTCGGCCCGCAGCTGGGGCGGTGACGATGGCTTGCCGCTCAATGGGCGAATGGCCCTGGGCGGCTTCAGCCTGGCCGACGACGCGGCGCTGTTCTATGCCGCAGCCGGACTGCTGGCCCTCGCCATGTTGTTCTTCGGCCGCCTGGCCGAAGCCCGCTTCGGGCGCACCCTGCAGGCCATCCGCGAAAACGAAACGCGCATGGAAGCACTCGGCTACCCGGTCTTCCGCTACCGCCTGGTCGCCTTCGCGCTGGGTGGCGCGGTTGCCGGCCTGGCCGGGGCACTGCTCGCCAACCTGACCGGACTGGCCAGCCCCAACCTGCTGCAATGGACGCAGTCCGGCACCCTGCTGGTCATGGTCATCATCGGCGGCGTCGGCTATCTGTACGGCGGCGTGGTCGGCGCGGCAGTACTGCTCCTGCTCGAGGAGAGCCTGGTTGGCGTCACCGAGCACTGGCACATCATTCTCGGCCTGCTGCTGCTCGCCGTCGTGCTGTTCGCCCCCAAGGGTGTCGCCGCGCTGTTCGGGAAACGCCATGGCTGACGCCCTGCTCGATGTTCGCCGGCTCTCCCGCCGCTTCGCTGCCGTCGACGCGCTCAAGGCAGTCGATTTCAGTGTGCAGGCCGGCGAGATACATGCCCTGATCGGCCCCAACGGCGCCGGCAAGACCACCTTCATCCACCACGTTTCCGGTGCCTTGCTGCCGGATTCCGGCAGCGTGCATTTCGCCGGCCGCGACGTAACCCGGTTGAGCATGCACCAACGGGTATGCGCCGGCATGGCCCGTTCCTACCAGATCACCAATGTCTTTCTCGGTCTCTCGGCGCTCGACAACGTGGTACTGGCCGTGCAGGGCCGGGCCGATGCCGGCAGCAGTTTCCGTTTCTGGCGGCCGGTACGCGACGAAACCGCCCTGTTCGACGACGCACGCAGCTATCTCGACCAGGTTGGCCTGAGCAGCAAAACCGGGGTTGTCGCCGGCCAGTTGTCGCATGGCGAGCAGCGGGCGCTGGAACTGGCCATGGCGCTGGCCACCAGACCGCAATTGCTGCTCCTCGACGAGCCAATGGCCGGCACCGGCCCCGAGGAGTCGGCACGCATGGTCGAACTGATCGAGCATCTCGCCCGTCACGTCACCATTTTGCTCGTCGAGCATGACATGGCTGCCGTCTTCCGCCTGGCCGATCGCATCTCGGTCCTGGTCAACGGCCAGTTGATCTGTTCCGGCACGCCGGACGAGGTGAAGAACGATGCCGGCGTGCGCCGCGCCTATCTCGGAGACCACCTGTGAGCGCACTGCTCGAGATTTCAGGCCTGGAGGTGGCTTACGGGCCGAGCCAGGTGTTGTTCGGCGTCGCCCTGAACATGGCTGAAGGCGAAGCGGCTACGCTGCTCGGCCGCAACGGCATGGGCAAGACGACGACCCTGCGCGCCATCTGCGGCCTGCAGCCGGTCAAGGCCGGCAGCATCCGCTTTGCCGGCGAGGAGATTGCCGGCTGGCGCCCGGACCGCATCGGCCGGGCCGGCATCGCGCTGGTGCCGGAAGGCCGGCAATGCTTCCCGAACCTGACCGTAGACGAGCATCTGGTCGCCTTCTTCGCCAATCGCCGCGGGGTTCGCACACCGTGGACGCCAGCGCGTGTGTATGACCTTTTCCCGCGCCTGCAGGAGCGGAAGAAAAACCTGGGCAATCAGCTTTCCGGCGGCGAGCAGCAGATGCTGGCCATCGGCCGCGCCCTGGTCACCAACCCGCGCCTGCTCATCCTCGACGAAGCCAGCGAGGGGCTGGCGCCGCTGATCCGCGAAGAAATCTGGGCCTGCCTGGCCCGCCTGCGCGGCGAAGGCCAAAGCGTGCTGGTCATCGACAAGTATGTGGAAAAGTTGATCGCGCTGGCCGACCGCCACACCATCATCGAACGCGGGCAGGTGGTCTGGCAGGGTGGTTCGGCTGCGCTGGATGCCGACCACGCCATTTGGCATCGCTACCTGGGACTCTGAACGCCCGCTTGCCCAATCGCTGGAGGTAGCGGGCGCCGGGGACAAGCCCGGCCACCGTCTGCTCAGGCTGCGTGCTGCCTGGGCTGGCCGCTCAACTGTGTGTCAGCTGCGCGAATTCGCGTTCCGCCAGTGTTTCGTCGCCCAGATTCAACGCTACCAGGCGGCGCAGATGGGTCACGCTGTCGAGATCGATCTCGCGGCAAGCCAGACCGTAGTAGCTGGCCATGTGGTGCACGACGGCCACTTCCATGCGAATGCTCGTTCCCTGTTCATCGAGGCGAATCTTCAGGGTACCGTGGGTGCCCACCGTGACGTACAGGGCCGCCTTCGGATGGATCAGGGCGCCTTGCAGGGAAAGGTCGAGCACCTCGACCTCGATGTCGCCATCCGGCAGGAACAGCCGGGCTTCGGTCTGGAAGGGAATACGGGAAAATCTGCGACGATTCTGGTTCAACTTTGTCTCCGTCCGCTATTTTCCCTGCATGTTACCCCAAAGCAACTTGTGCAACTGCAGCTGGAAGCGCACGTTCAGGCCATCTTCAAGTATCCAGTCGGCCAGCGACCGGGCTTCGAGCAGGCCTTGGGCAGGCGAAAAGAGAACCGGGCAAATAGCGTCGATTTGCCGCTGGCGCACCACATCGCGCGCCCATTCATAATCGCCGCGCGAGGCGATGACGATCTTGATTTCGTCGCGGCCATCGAGGCAGTCGAGGTTGGACCACAGGTTGCGCCCGACTTCGCCGGAATCCGGCGCCTTGAGGTCCATGATGCGCGACACGCGGGGATCGACGGCGGACACGTCGAGCGCCCCCGAGGTTTCCAGCGACACGTCGTAGCCCGCATCGCACAGTGCCACGAGGAGGGGCAGGCACTCCTTCTGCGACAGGGGCTCGCCGCCGGTGACACAAACCTGGCGGGCCGGATATTTGGCAACCTCGGCCAGCACCGACGCGATGGTTGCCGGCTCACCGCCGGTGAAGCTGTAGGTCGTGTCGCACCAGGTGCAACGCAACGGGCAGCCGGTCAGGCGGACGAAGACGGTCGGCAGGCCGACCCGCGACGCCTCGCCTTGGAGCGAGTAGAAAACTTCGGTGATGCGCAGGGCCAATTACTTCTTCTTCAGTCGTTCGCGGGCCGTTTCAGCAGCCGGGGCACTCGGGTACTTGGCGATCAGGCTCTCCAGCGAGCGCCGGGCGGCCCCCGCGCTACCCATTTCCTGCTGGCAGGTCGCCATGGCCAGCCAGGCATCGGGTGCCTTCGGGCTGTCGGCGTACTTGGTGGTCACCACGCTCTGCGCCTCAATGGCGCGCTTGCAGTCGCGCTGGGCGTACCAGGCGTTGCCCAGCCAGTACTGGGCATTGGGGGCCAGCGAACTGGCCGGGTATTTCTGTACGAAGGCAGCAAAACCGGCTGCTGCATCCTTGTATTTGCCAGCCTTGAACTGGTTCAGGGCGGCTTCGTACTCCTGCGACTCCTTGGCCGGATCAGCGCTCGCAGTGGCCGGCGCCGCGCCCGATGGATCGGCAGCCGTGGCGGAAGCCGGTGCCTCGAACTTGCGCAAACGCGTGTCGAGGTCGAGGTAGAAATCCTGCTGACGCTTCTTGGCCGTTTCCAGCTCATAACTCAGCGTCTCGATCTGCCCGCGCAGGCGGGCGATCTCTTCGGCCTGGCGCTGGATCTGGGTGGACAGATCCAGCTGGGCCTTGGCCTGCTGGTCGAATCGCGCCTCCGTCTTGATGCGGTGGTCGGCGATCTGGCGACGCGCCTCATCGTCGTCGAAGACGCCGGCCTGGGCCTGTGCGGCCCCCAGGGCGGCGAGCAAAAGGGCGATTCGAACCGGGCGCATGGCTTAGAACTCGCCGCGGCCGTCCGGGGCCTTGTACAGGATGTCGGCACGACGGTTTTCCGACCAGGCGCTTTCATCGTGACCCGGGTTCTTCGGCTTCTCTTCACCCAGGCTGACCGATTCGATCTGGTCGTCCTTGACGCCGAGCAGGGCCAGCGAACGCTTGACGGCTTCGGCACGCTTCTGGCCGAGCGACAGGTTGTATTCGCGGCTGCCGCGCTCGTCGGTATTGCCCTGGACCAGCACCTTGAAGCCCTTGTTGGCGGTCAGGTACTTGGCGTGGGCGGCGACCAGATCCTTGTACTCGTCCTTGACTTCGTACTTGTCGAGGTCGAAGTAGATACTGCGCTGCGACAGCTTGCTGGCCGGGTCGGTCAGTTCGCGCGGCAGGCCGCTGGCATCGAGGCCGCCGGCGGTGACCGGGGTCACGCCGGAGGAGGAGCCGCTGCGCGACTCAACCGGGGCGCCGGCACCGTCTTCCGGCAGCGGGGTGGTGGAACAGGCGGCCAGCAGGGCGGCCAGCAGGGCGGGGATCAACAGCTTTTTCACGAAAGTTCTCCGGTGCGAATTATTGATAGTAAGGGCCCCAGGCCGGTTCGCGGACGTCGCCGGCCGCAACCGTGAGGCGTTGTTTGATCCTGCCATCGCTGGACACAGCCGATAGGACGCCGCGCCCGCCAATTTCCGTGGCGATCAGGATCATGCGGCTGTTGGGGGCGAAACTTGGGGATTCGTCCTTGTTCGAGTCACTCAGCACCTGGACCTGGCGGCTGGCCAGATCCATCACGGCGAGCTGGAAACGCCCCTCGCGACGGCTGATGAAGGCCAGGCTCTTGCCATCCGGCGACGGGCGCGGCGACACGTTGTAGCTGCCTTCGAAGGTGACGCGGCGCGCCTCGCCGCCACCGGCGCCAACCTGGTAGACCTGCGGGCTGCCGCCGCGGTCGGAGGTGAAATAGATGCTGCTGCCATCGGCCGAATAACGCGGCTCGGTGTCGATGCCGGAAGACTGGGTGATGCGCTGCAGGCCACTGCCATCGGCATTGACCGAATAAATCTGCGAGTTGCCGTCCTTGGACAGCACGATGGCCAGTTTGCGGCCATCCGGCGACCAGGCCGGCGCCGAGTTGGACCCCTTGAAATTGGCGATGATATGGCGCTGGCCGGAAGCCAGGGAATGCACGTAAATGACTGGCTTCTTCTTCTCGAAGGAAACATAGGCCAGGCGACCGCCATCCGGCGACCACACCGGGGAAATGATCGGCTCGCTCGAGGTCAGCGCCGTGGCGGCGTTCTGGCCATCGGAATCGGCAATCTGCAGCAGGAACTGGCCGCGTGACTTGACCACATAGGCGATGCGGGTCGAGAAAACGCCCTTCTCGCCGGTCAGTTTTTCGTAAATGTAATCGGCAATGCGGTGGCCGGCCGCACGCAGCTGCGTATTGCTGGTCACGTAGGCAGCGCCACCCAGCGACACGCCCTTCTGCGTGTCGTACAGACGGAAGCGGGCCTCCATGCGGCCATCGGCACTGCGCGCGATGCTACCGGCGGCCAGCGCATCGGCACCGCGCCCCTTCCAGTCGGCATGGTTGATCGCGGCATTTTCATCAAAGGCCAGGCCGGCGTGATCAACCATCTTGAACAGGCCGCTGCGCTCCAGATCGCTGCGCACGGTGGCGGTAATGACGCGTGACGCGGCCGCATCACCCGGGAAATCGACGATGGCGACGGGAATGCGGTTGGCGCCGGCGCCGGTGATCTCGATGGATAGTTGGGCCTGGGCCAAACCGGCGGCGCACAGGGCGACAGCCAGGAAAATTCGACGTGAAATACGGGACATTGCAGTCATTTTCAGAAAGTTTCGCGCGATTTTACTCTTCAAACGGACGGTATTTTATTTCCAGCGTGCGCTCGAAAAGCGAGGGATCATCCGGCTTGGGCAGGGGCGACGATTTGCGGATTGCCGTCTCGATTGCCCGGTCCAGCACAGCGTTCCCACTGGAGCGCTTGAGCTTGACGTCGAGCACCTCGCCGGTCGGCAATTGTTCAACCATGAATACGGCTTCTGGGTTGCCCTGGATGCTGGGCGGCAACACGATATTGCCGCGCACCTTGCCGCGTATCTTGTTGGCGTAATCCGCCTTGCCGCGCTTGTTCGAGGCTGCCCGCTGCTCGGACTCAGCTGCTGCCGCGTTAGCCATGTGCTGGGCGTTGGCGCTGGCCTTGCTGGCCGATTTCAGTTGCGAGGTTTCGCTGGCCAGTTCCTTGCTGAAGTCGAACTTCGGCTGCGGCTTGGCCTCGGGCTTCGGCGGCTCCGGCTTTTTCGGCTCGGGCTTCGGTGGTTCCGGTTTTTTAGGTTCTGGCTTGGGTGGCTCGGGTTTCTTTTTTTCTTCCTTGACCACGATCTCCGGCTTTTTCACCGGTGGCGGCTCGACCTTGGGCTCCGGCCTGGGCTCGGGTTTCGGCTGCGGCTTCACTTCCGGCGGAGGCGGCGGTGGCGCAACGACCTGTGTTGCCGGGCGCGGCGAGGGCGCCCACAGTTCGACGTCGTAAACCTCCGGCTTGCTGCGCTTCCACTGCACGCCAAAAAACAGGAAGGCCACCAGCACCAGATGCACCAGCACGGTCAGTGCCAGCGCATATTTCCTGCCGGGTTCTTCGGGACGTTCGAGGATCATCGCTTACTTGCTGCGGGTTTCCAGGCCAACCTTGTCGAAATGCAGCTTCTTCACCTCGTCGAGCACTTCGATCACATTCTTGTAGGGTGCGTCGCCATCGCCGGCCACCAACACCGCCGGTGCCTTCTCGTCGCCGCCCTTGAGTTGCTCCAGCACGCCGCGCATCTCGCGCAGGCTGCCGACCTTGGTTTCCTTGCCGCCGGTATCGAACACCGACAGGCGGCCATCCGGCTTGACCTCGACCTTCAGGTATTTATCCGGCTTGCCCGGCGCAGTGCCCGACTCGGGCAGATTGACCGAACCGGTGGTCATCATCGGCGTCGCCACCATGAAGATGACGAGCAGCACCAGCATCACATCGATGTAGGGCACGACGTTGATTTCGTTCTTGAGGCGACGTTGGCGCATTTCGCCTTACCTCATCTGGCGCTGGATGATGTTGGAGAATTCTTCCATGAAGCTCTCGTAGCGCACGGCGAGGCGATCGATGTCGTGCGAGAAACGGTTGTAGGCAAGCACCGCCGGAATGGCGGCGAACAGGCCGATGGCGGTGGCGACCAGCGCTTCGGCAATGCCCGGCGCTACCGAGGCGAGCGTTGCCTGGCCGACGTTGGACAGGCCGCGGAAGGCATGCATGATGCCCCAGACGGTGCCGAACAGACCGATGTACGGGGAAACCGAGCCGACCGAGGCGAGGAAGGCGAGGTGCGATTCAAGGGTATCCATCTCGCGCTGGTAGGTGGCGCGCATGGCGCGGCGCGAGCCGTCCACGATGTCCTTGGGGTCCAGGTTCTTCTGGCCGCGCAGCTTGGTGAATTCGCGGAAACCGGCCTCGAAGATGCGCTCCATCGAACCGGCATGATGGCGGTCGTTCACCGCGCTGTTGAACAGGTTGTTCAGGTCGCCGCCGGACCAGAAATCGCGCTCGAAGTTTTCCGTCTTTTCACGCGCCTGCTTGACGGCAAACAGCTTCATGAAAATGTAGTACCAGGACATCAGCGAGACGCCGGCGAGCAGGGCCATGACGACCTGGACGACCGCACTGGCCTGCAGGATGAGGTGGAGGATGGAGAGATCCTGGGTGACGTTCATTTAAGCGCTTCCAGCTTGGAATACAGAAAATCGGGGATAGGGGCGGGTTTCATGGTCGCCATGTCGACGCAGGCGATTTCGACGGTGCCGGTGACCAGTTCATCGTCGCCGCGGCGCACGTGCTGGCGGAAGATGACGCGCACACGGGTCAGTTTTTCGACTTCGAGGCCGACGGTGAGCAGATCGTCGAGATGGGCCGGGCGCAGGTATTCGCAATTGGCCTTGCGCGCAACGAAACCAATGCCGGCGTCGAGCGCCAGCTGGCGCTGATCGTGACCCGCCGAGCGCATCCACTCGGTACGGCAGCGTTCGAAGAACTTCAGGTAATTGGCGTAGTAAACGACCCCGCCGGCATCGGTATCCTCGTAATAGACGCGGACCGGAATGGTGAAGGCGTTGGGACTCGGCTCAAATTTCATCCCGCGATTTTACCTTGCATCGCAACAATGATTTGTAACGGTCTGTTTCCATGCCGGAAACAGTACTTGGCCGGGCAGATTGCGCGGCCCCGGCAATCGTTCGCCCTAGGTATCGCCCAACAAGTCGCGCACCACCGCGCTGGCCGGCTCTGCGAGGCCGAGATGGCGGTAGATGGCCGGGGTGGCGATGCGGCCGCGCAGCGTGCGTTGCAGGTAGCCCTGCTGGATCAGGTAAGGCTCCAGCACGTCCTCGATGGTATCGCGCGCCTCGCCGATGGCAGCGGCCAGGTTATCGACGCCGACCGGGCCGCCACCGAACTTGTCGATCACGGCACTGAGCAGCTTGCGGTCCATCAGGTCGAGGCCCGCCGGATCGACGTCGAGCATGTGCAAGGCAAGGTCGGCCACGGCGCGGGTGATGCTGCCGTCGGCCTTGACCTCGGCGTAATCGCGCACACGGCGCAACAGGCGGTTGGCGATACGCGGCGTGCCGCGCGAGCGCCTGGCGATTTCCAGCGCACCTTCCGGATCGATGGGCGCATTGAGCAGGGAGGCCGAACGGGTGACGATGCTCTGCAATTCCTCGGCGTTGTAGAACTCCAGGCGGGCGACGATGCCGAAGCGGTCGCGCAGCGGGTTGGTCAGCATGCCGGCGCGGGTGGTGGCGCCGACCAGCGTGAAGGGCGGCAGGTCGAGCTTGACCGAACGGGCGGCCGGGC
>JADHEF010001964.1_pt1 | contig 10676 bp, 7 predicted proteins | sample 8952391 | NCBI WGS metagenome assembly JADHEF01 (sample SAMN16124439, study PRJNA663245) | bioreactor sludge metagenome | isolation source: sludge (nitrite) | place: India:Bengaluru | collected 2019-02-28
TCGTCGGTTTTCAAGACCGGTGCATTAAACCGCTCTGCCACGCTTCCATGGGCGCAATAATACGGAGCTTTTGTCCGGCTGACAAGTGAAAATTACAGTGAATGCAATCAACTGCATATAGTTTCATCAAATCCTTACAGTTTTGCTGCTAATTCCGCTCCCTCACGAATGGCGCGCTTGGCATCGAGTTCAGCAGCCAGTTTTGCACCGCCAATAATATGATACTGCGCCAAGGTATTTTCCCCAGCACTCGGCATCAGGTCTTTTACCGATTCCTGACCTGCACATACCACAATGGTATCCACACGCAATAATTGAGCATGGCCATCTACCTCAATCCATAAGCCTTCATCCGTGACAGATTTATATTGCACACCGCGCAACATCCGCACGGCATGTTTTTTTAACTGGGCACGATGTACCCAGCCTGAAGTCTTGCCTAGTCCTGCGCCAAGCGGTGTCTTTTTACGTTGTAATAGATAAATTTCCCGTACTGGAGGTTCTACTTCAGCACGCTGTAACCCGCCTTCAGTCACATAATCTGGATGAGAATCTACACCCCATTCACGCTTCCACTCATCCACAGGTTGCGGCTGTATTTGATGCGGTGGCTTTAATAAAAACTCGGACACATCAAAACCGATCCCGCCTGCGCCAATGACCGCAACACGATCACCGACAGGTGCGCCACGTAGCACTTCTGCATAAGATAATACTTGTGGTGCCTGACTGCCTTCGATATTCAAGGCACGCGGCACAACCCCTGTAGCCACAATCACCTCATCAAAACCCTCACGCTCCAACTGCTCGCGGTTGACTCGGGTATTGAGACGCAGATCAACTCCAGTTTTTTCTAGCTGCACTTTAAAATAACGAATCGTTTCGTGAAACTCCTCTTTCCCCGGAATGACTTTAGCCAGGTTGAACTGTCCGCCTACTTCATGACTGGCCTCAAACAGCGTCACATCATGCCCGCGACTGGCTGCGACAGTAGCAGCCGACAAACCTGCGACACCCCCACCGATCACTGCAATACTTTTTGGTTTTTTGGTTTTGACATAGACCAGTTCGGTTTCATAAGCGGCACGCGGATTGACCAGACAGGTTGCGCGCTGGTTTTTAAAGGTATGATCCAGACAAGCCTGATTACAGGCAATACAGGTATTGATTTCATCAACGCGATTGGTTGCAGTTTTATTGACCCAGAACGCATCTGCCAAAAGTGGACGTGCCATCTGTACCATATCTGCCTGACCGGAAGCCAGAATCGCTTCGGCAGTGTCTGGCATATTGATGCGGTTAGACGCAATCACCGGCACCGAAACATGTTTCTTAACTTCAGCCGTGTAATCGACAAAAGCAGCACGCGGTACAGAAGTCACAATAGTTGGAATACGTGCTTCATGCCAGCCAATACCGGTATTGAGCAAAGTAATTCCAGCCTTTTCCAAAGCTTTAGCTACGGTAATGACTTCCTGCATGGTATTGCCATCATGTACCAAATCGAGAAGCGACAAACGAAAACAGATAATAAATTTTTCGCCAATTTCCTCGCGAATGGCTTTGACAATTTCTACGGCAAAACGCATCCGGTTTTCGATCGGGCCACCCCAACGGTCGGTACGCTGATTGACATGACGGCTTAAAAACTGATTCAGCAAATAGCCTTCTGAACCCATAATTTCTACGCCATCGTAGCCGGCTTTTTTGGCAATGCTGGCAGTTTTCACATAATCCTGAATGGTATTCAGGATCTGTTTATCTGACATTTCACGCGGTTTAAAAGGAGAAATCGGTGATTTGATCGGGCTGGCCGAAACCACAAAAGGCTGATAGCCATAGCGTCCGGCATGCAGAATTTGTAAAAGAATTTTAGCACCATGCTTATGCACTGCATGTGTCACCAGACGATGCGGCGCAATATCCCCCAAGGTATTCATGGTACCGCCTGCCGGCAACAACCAGCCCTGACGGTTTGGCGATATTCCACCCGTAATCAGCAGACCTACGCCACCCTTTGCACGTTCGCCAAAATACGCTGCCAGTTTAGGATAATTATAGAAGCGGTCTTCCAGACCAGTATGCATCGACCCCATCACCACCCGGTTTTTAATGGTGGTGAAACCCAGATGAAGTGGTTTTAAAATATTGGCATAGCGCGTCGTAGTCATAACATATCCCTGGTTTTTATTTGGCTAATAGCTTAAATCTTATAAAGGTACTTTAACTGATTTTTAGGGGCTTTTTATGACTATCAGGTCTGCATTCTCAGGCACAAATACCAATTGGTGGCATATTTATATCGAACCTTCGCAATTAAATTATTGCTGCCATTGCCTTGCACTGGATTTCCATAATGCAATCGCACCCAATACTGTCCCAATCGGAAAACTGAACAGCATGAGGATTGCCATCACTCTGGATAAAGTCCGTCCTGAACCATTGCCCTGCTTCACCTTGATACTGGCCTGTATATTAAAAAACATCAGCAAGCCTAAAAGCAGCACCACCACACCTAAACTCAGCATGGAAATACTGGATTGCTGATATTCAAGATATAAAAACAGCACTGTACTAAAACCAATCAGGCCGGCATAAATCCCATGTAACAGTGCCAGCGTTTCATTCTTGGTTTTAGGATTTAAATTAGGTAAAGGTGGAATGCGAGTCGCCATGCTTTTATTCCTGTTTTATCTGATTTTTAACTTTATTCGGCTGAATATAACCAATTTCTTCCGTTTTCAGCAGGATTCTGGTGAAAATCGTGCGATTTATGATTATTTAAGCCTATTGAATAGAGATTTTAAAACGAGTTTTTCTTTTCTAAAGCAAACCTAAATAAATTAATGATACAATTGATGCAATATGTGTTTTTTCAGGCCACCAATTCTGGCGTGCCTATTTCATATCATTAGGATGAACAATGTCTGATAATGCAACTATCTTGCAGAATGTCCCAGTAGGTAAAAAAGTTGGTATTGCCTTCTCTGGTGGTCTAGATACTTCTGCTGCTCTTTTGTGGATGAAACAAAAAGGCGCTGAACCTTATGCTTACACAGCTAACTTGGGTCAGCCAGACGAAGACGATTACGATGCGATTCCAAAAAAAGCTGAAGCTTATGGCGCAGTAAAAGCACGTTTAATCGACTGCCGTTTACAGCTTGCATTAGAAGGTATTGCTGCAATTCAATGTGGCGCGTTCCATATTTCTACAGGTGGTATGCCTTATTTCAACACGACGCCATTGGGTCGTGCAGTAACTGGCACCATGCTGGTAACTGCCATGAAAGAAGATGATGTTAACATCTGGGGTGACGGTTCGACTTATAAAGGCAACGACATTGAACGTTTCTACCGTTATGGTTTATTGACCAATCCTGCGCTTAAAATCTACAAGCCTTGGTTAGACCAAACTTTCATTGACGAGCTGGGCGGACGTGCAGAAATGTCACAGTTCCTGATCGACAATGGTTTTGACTATAAAATGTCAAAAGAAAAAGCTTATTCAACTGACTCAAACATGCTGGGTGCGACGCATGAAGCTAAAGATCTTGAATACCTGAATGCAGGCATCAAAATCGTTGAGCCAATCATGGGCGTTGCGTTCTGGAAAGATGACGTAGAAGTAAAAGCTGAAGAAGTATCGATTACTTTTGAAGAAGGCTTCCCGGTTGCTATCAACGGTCAACGCATTGAAGATCCAGTTGAATTTATTCTTGAAGCGAACCGCATCGGTGGCCGTCACGGTCTAGGTATGTCGGATCAAATCGAAAACCGGATCATCGAAGCGAAATCTCGCGGTATCTATGAAGCTCCGGGTATGGCGCTGCTTCACATTGCTTATGAGCGTCTGGTAACGGGTATTCATAACGAAGATACGATTGAACAATACCGCATTAACGGTTTACGTTTAGGTCGTTTGCTGTACCAAGGTCGCTGGTTCGATTCTCAAGCGCTTATGCTACGTGAAACTGCACAGCGTTGGGTCGCTAAAGCAGTTACCGGTACTGTAACGATCGAACTGCGTCGTGGTAATGACTACACCATTATGAATACTGAATCTCCGAACCTCACTTATGAAGCTGAGCGTTTGACTATGGAGAAAGGTGATTCTATGTTCTCGCCGATGGATCGTATCGGTCAGTTGACCATGCGTAACCTCGACATCACGGATACTCGTGCTAAACTGGGCATCTATACAGAGACTGGTTTACTCGCAGTTGGTTCAGCATCTGCAGTGCCACAACTGAAAGACAAAAACTAAGTTTTAGTCATTTAAGTTGCATAAAAAACCGCTCCTGATGAGCGGTTTTTTATTGATGATTTTTCTATTCATTTTAAAAATATCTAGCCATTTGCAATATCTGAATTCACTGAACGAATGGACTGATAATAAATCTGATTGCGTCCAAGCTGTTTGGCGCGGTATAGCGCCTGATCCGCGATTCCTAATAAGGCGTCTTTATCAATATCATCTTCACCACGATAGACGGTAATGCCTAAACTGATGGTGATATGTTTCGCAACCGAGGATTTTTCATGTGGAATTTCCAGACGATCAATTGCCTTAAAAATATTTGAAGCCACTGCATAAGCACCATGTGCATCCGTTTCTGGCAAGAGCACCACAAACTCTTCCCCGCCATAACGCGCGACAAAGTCCATATGACGGATCGCATTTTTGATGGTTTTGGCAATAGTCGAAATGACATCATCACCTTTCTGATGCCCATAAAAATCGTTGTAATTTTTAAAGAAATCTACATCGATAAACAGAATTGCCAATGCCGTTTCTTCACGATGTGCACGTTCGAAATGGACTTGCAGCGTCTCATCAAAAGTCCGTCGATTGGAAATCTTGGTCAGCTCATCGTACTGACTCAAATGTAATAATTCGTTGGTATGGATACGCTGGATCTGCTCACTGATTCTGGCGCGAATGCTATAGAGAAATATCACACGCTCACGGGCAAAAATCATATGGCTAATCACATAACCCAGCAAGCAACTTCCAATTAAAATCCGGCCAAAAACCATAGGATTAAATTCAACTGACAGACCGAACAATACAATAATGGTGGTTGCGGCGGCGAGCAGTCCGGTGACCAGCATCTGAATCGGCTTAATACCGGTCAGAACATAACCCAGGATATATACGATCGTGACTATCGCCATGGATTGATGCTGCAAGGCATCAGTTTTAATCGACATGGTGATACATGAAATTGACACCTGTACCCAGAATACCAACAGCATCGAAGCCTGAGGAAAAAAGCGCTTGATCTTGGGTAAGCACGAGAACATATAAAAGATAATTAGCGACACGCCGCCATTGAGCAAGCCCAACATACACAGGACAAAATCATGTACGAAATATTCTTTGCTGATGCTCCAGTAATCTGTGGGAATCATCACCACCAAAAAAAGGAAATAGGCTAGTACTCCAGCCCACACATATTTTTCGACATGTTTGCGGGCGCGTTCCAGATTTTTGGTCCAGAATTCTTGTTCCAGATTTTGAGGGAAGACCGGGCCTACACGCTGACTTTGCCGTGTAATCAGTTGTTCTATGTCTTCTTTATCATCTTGCAATTTCGCTAGATTGTACTTGTATTCCATTGCCAAGTATTTATGTAATTTTTTTATTAATTTTAAAATAACATACTTTTTAAAATTAATTTATACATATCCCTTATTTTGTAGCGCTTTCTCGTTACCATTTTTACTATAGATGGATTATCATTTGTTTTATTTGTTCGACTGAATTTGCCTTGAATACGATTACGATTCTCCAGCCAGATGATTGGCACGTTCACCTGCGTGATGGTTTAGCACTTCAACGTACCGTTCCCGATTTAGCCAAGCAGTTTTCTCGCGCCATTTGCATGCCAAATCTGGTGCCACCCGTTAAAACTGTCGAAGAAGCCAATGCCTACCGTGAACGTATCATGGCACATGTGCCTGAAGGGGTAAATTTCGACCCGCGTATGGTGCTGTATTTCACTGACAACACCCCGGCAAGCGAAGTTAAAAAGATCAAAGAATCTGCGCATGTCAATGCCATCAAGCTCTATCCTGCGGGTGCGACCACCAACTCCGATAGTGGTGTGAGCGATATGAGCAAAGTCTACGGCGTAATTGAACAGCTTGAAGAACACCAAGTGCCTTTATTGCTACATGGTGAAGTGACGCATAATCATGTCGATATTTTTGACCGTGAAAAGCGTTTCCTGGATGAAGTGCTGGCTCCCTTACTCAGACAATTTCCCAAGCTGAAACTGGTGCTCGAACACATCACCACCAGTGAGGCTGCAAATTTTGTGCTCGAGCAAGACCGCAATGTCGCTGCAACCATTACGCCGCAACATTTATTGTTTAACCGCAATGACATGCTAGTCGGTGGGATTAAGCCACATTTCTACTGCTTGCCGATTTTAAAACGTCAAACGCATCAGCAAACTTTGCTGGAAGTCGCAACCAGCGGTAATCCTAAATTTTTCCTGGGAACAGATAGCGCGCCGCATTCAAAAAATGCAAAAGAAAATGCGTGTGGCTGTGCAGGATGTTATAGTGCGCCGACTGCCATTGAGCTGTATGCTCAGGCATTTGATCAGGTGGGTAAAATTGAACGCCTGGAAGGTTTTGCCAGCCATTTTGGTGCAGACTTCTATGGCCTGCCACGTAATACCAATACCATTACCCTGGTTAAAGAAGATCAAGTAATCCCTGAAAGTTTAGACTATCTGGATGGTGAACAGATTATCCCACTGTATGCTGGTAAAACCATTCAATGGAGAAAAGTGTGACAAATGAAACGCTCCCAATCATTGGTCAACGTTTTCGTGGATTCTTACCTGTAGTTGTCGATGTCGAGACTGCAGGTTTTAATGCGCAGACTGATGCATTGCTGGAAATTGCGGCCATTCCGATTGTTTATAATGAGGAGGGTCAATTTGTGCCGGGTCAAGCTTACCATGCACATATCAATCCTTTCGAAGGGGCAAACCTCGACCGACGTTCGCTGGAGTTTATTGGGATCGATCCTTCTAATCCAATGCGAATCGCCATGGCCGAAGATGAGAAAACTGCACTCAAGCGCATTTTTAAATCGGTGAATGAAGTGCGTCGCCAGCAAAATTGTACCCATGCAGTTTTAGTCGGACACAATGCACATTTCGATTTAGGTTTTCTTCAGGCCGCGATTGCCCGTACCGGGACCAAAAACCAGAACCCGTTTCATAGTTTTTCTGTCTTCGATACAGTGACTTTAAGTGCGGTGATGTTTGGTCAGACTGTACTGGCGAAGTCCTGTATCCAAGCTGGAATCGAGTTTGATGGTAAAGAAGCCCATTCTGCATTATATGATACGCAGAAGACCGCTGAACTGTTTTGCTATATTTTAAACAAACTCGCACCTCACTTGCTTGACACTCTGGTGGCGGATCAATAAGATACCGCCATCTTCTAAACGTCCCTATCGTCTAGAGGCCTAGGACATCGCCCTTTCACGGCGGTAACCGGGGTTCGAATCCCCGTAGGGACGCCATCTATTTTTTCTCTTCTTTATATTTCTTTGATCAGCATCTTAAGCTGCTCAAGTCCTACACTTTTATCAATTAATTAATGAAAATAATTCTCATTACTATTGATTACCTACTCTAAGTTAATGATAATCATTTCCATTATCTTTCGCAGATTTAACCCTTCTCATGCGTTTTGCTTATTCCCCACTTTCTATTGCGGTTCTAACAGCTTTATCAACATCTAGTTTTGCAGAAGAATCAAATTATCAAGAATCCATCCTCAAGGAAGCTACGGTTAAGTTCAGCACGATTATTATCGAAGCTCAGCAAGCAAATGAAGTGGGAAAAACAGTTTATTCAAAAGAAGATTTAGAAAGTACGCCAAATAGCTCAAAGAACATTACCGATTTTTTAAAAGTGAATCCGAATGTGCAGTTTAGTCAGTCACAACTTGCAGCAGGTTCTCAAGGTGAAATTAAACCTGCCGAAATCTCAATTAATGGTGCACAAACCTTCCAAAACAATTTCATTGTGAATGGTGTTTCCAACAACCTACTTATTAATCCAGCAAATTCAAACACAAATACGTTTCAAGATATTGGGACTGGCGCACAAGCTATGGCAGTGAACACTGACCTACTTTATGAGCTTGAAGTATTAGATAGCAATGTGTCTGCCGCTTATGGTCAATTCACAGGTGGTGTTATAAATGCTAAAATATGCGCACCGCAAACAGAGATAGGTAAAATTCACGGTTCTATCACTTACGATTACACTGAAAGTGATTGGGCTCGCTACAACTCAATTTCACCTTTAGAAGAAAGTAAATTTGAAGAACCTACAGATGACTACCAAAAGGAATATACCAAACAAGGTGTAAGCACCAATATTTATGGGAAGCTCTCGAATGATTGGGGCTTTAATGCTTATGCTTCTCAAAGAGAGTCCATTATTCCAGTCAAAAGTGGCTTTGAAACACCTAAAACAATTGATCAAGAACGACATATCTCAAATCTTGGTGCAACATTATTTTATACACCAAACGCCTCAACCAAAGCGAAGTTTGGTTTGGATTATGGATTGCTGGACAGTTTGAGCTATGTGGACAGCAATCGTGATTCGGGAAGTACCACTGAAACCGAAACACTTACATTATTCTCTGAACTCGAACACCAATTCAATCTAGGTACTCTCGTACATAAACTTAATTTCCAAAACTCGGCGACACAACGCATTGCAGATAATAACTACAGTATGCATTGGTACTACGCCGAAGGAAGTAAAGATTGGAATAATACCGATGTTGTTCGAGAAGGCGCCATCATGGGAGAAATCAAACAACTCCAAGACGTCCTTTCCTATGACCTACAAGCGAATATAGACCCTTTTAAACTTGGTCAATCCCAACACAACATGACTATAGGTACGGGTTATAGCCATGCTCATGTTGAGTGGAAACGAGTCGAGGATGTTTTACTCGCGACAAAGATCAACTTAAAAGAACTTGGCAAAGATACTACCTGCCTTCAAAGTGACCCATATTGTGATGAGAAACTAACGATAAATGGTTGGAATGGACAATATATCGCTGGTGGGACTCTGTACAAAGCTGGTGATATCAAAGCTCAGCAAGATCGCCTAAATATATTTATTGAAGATAATATTCAGTGGAATGATCAATTTTCAACACGCCTTGGTGTTCGTGCTGATTATGACTCTTTGAGTAGTAATATCAATATTGCTCCTCGTAGCCGTCTCTCTTACAAACCCTTTAGTAATGATCAATTGCATTTATCCGCTGGGTGGAATCGCTACTATGGTCAACAAACTTTAGGTACAGAGCTGAATGAAATTCAAAATGATTTGCTCTACAAACTGTCACGTGAAAACCCACATGCGACTTGGGTAGAAACACAAACTGCACTATCCAGCGGTGCGCGTAGTTCAGCGCTCAATACCCCTTTCAGTGACGAGACTGTTTTAGGCCTGAATACACAAATCCAGAATTGGGATCTAGGGCTAAAATGGGTCAATCGTAAATATCAGGATGAAATATCAAAAACTAAAGTTACTCCTTTAGATGGATCAAAATTCTTCTACGAATATAATAATGATGGAAGTGGCAAAGCTGACATCTACACCTTAACACTTAGAAATCGTCAACCGATCGCTCTGGGGGATAGCCAACATTTATTTGCCTTGGGATTTGACTACAGTGAAGTCTTCCGCAGTTATGTAGATTACACTTCAGCCTATGATCAAGCCACTCAAGATGAATGGGTCTCTTATGATGGTCAAATTATTCGTTGGTCAGACCGCCCTGCCCCAAACTTTAACCAACCATGGACCGCACGAGTAAACTGGGATATTGCATTCGATACACTGCCTGTACGTATTTCAAACTTCTTTAGCTATAAAGACAGTTACGATGATATGGTTGCAGTCTCCGATAAAAATGACAAAGTCGAGTATGAAGGTGAACTGCTTGACACCTATTTAGCCTCTGAAATTAAACCAAAATTTACATGGGATATGCGCACCACCTATGATTGGGAAATTTCAAAAGATTTAAGGGCAATTTTTGGTTTAATCATTAACAACGTCACCAACCGCGTGAATACCTATACAACAGGCTCGACCTCAAATGATAGACCACGTGTGATGACTGAAATCGGCCGCCAATTTATTGCAGATGTTACTTTTAAATTCTAGAGCCTGAATAGGTACATGCTGCTGCTCTTTTTAATTTGCTTAGGCTATAATTAATGCGATTTCATATTTTGCCTTTGTATCATGTTAAAAAAGATCTTACTGGTTTTACTGATTTTAGCCCCGTCCGCGCTATATCTCTATATCGTCAACCGTGATGATGACAACACTGCGGAGACTGAGACAGTGTCAACCCCAGCTGAAAACTCTCAGCCTGAGCAATATCAAACTCCAGATCACTAAGTTTTAGTGATCTTTTCAAATATTTATTTTTTATAGTCTTGAAATCTGTTCAGAAAATAACATTTTAATAAAATAAAGTTTTTGTTTTGCCTAATGTTTAAACTGTTAAATGAATTTTAGCAAAAACCCTTTTGACAAAACCCGGCTTAATCCTTAATATACGCATCACCTCGCAACGTCCCTATCGTCTAGAGGCCTAGG
>JADHEF010001961.1_pt1 | contig 10670 bp, 8 predicted proteins | sample 8952391 | NCBI WGS metagenome assembly JADHEF01 (sample SAMN16124439, study PRJNA663245) | bioreactor sludge metagenome | isolation source: sludge (nitrite) | place: India:Bengaluru | collected 2019-02-28
GAGCCGCCCCATGCGCCAGAAACCCACCGTCCTCAGCCGCGAAATCGTCGCCAGCAGCCGCCTGTTTCGCGTCGAAGCCGTGCAATTGCGCTTCAGCAATGGCAACGAGCGTACCTACGAGCGTTTGGTGGGCCGGGGTAACGGCTATGGTGCGGTGATGATCGTGGCCATGCTCGACGCCGAGCACGCTGTGCTGGTGGAGGAATACTGCGGTGGCACCGATGAGTACGAGCTGTCGTTGCCCAAAGGCCTGATCGAACCGGGCGAAGACGTGCTGGCGGCCGCCGACCGGGAGCTCAAGGAAGAAGCCGGTTTTGGCGCGCGTCAGCTGGAGCACCTGACCGAGCTGTCGCTGTCACCGGGCTACATGAGCCAGAAGATCCAGGTGGTGTTGGCCAGCGACCTGTACGAAGAACGTCTGGAAGGCGACGAGCCAGAGCCGATGCGGGTCGACAAGGTCAACCTGCGCGAGCTGTCGGCATTGGCCATGCACCCGCAGTTCACCGAAGGACGCGCCTTGGCGGCGCTGTATCTGGCGCGTGACCTGCTTATCCAGCGGGGGCTGCTGGAGCTATGAACGACCTGCAACTGATGCACGAAGTGGTCAAGCTGGCGCTGACGGCGGGCGAGGCGATCCTGCCATTCTGGCGCGCCGATGTAGCGGTTACCAACAAGGCTGATGACTCGCCGGTAACCGCCGCCGATCTGGCAGCGCACCGGGTAATTGCCGAGGGCCTGTTGGCGCTGGCCCCGCACATTCCGGTGTTGTCCGAAGAAGACTGCAACATTCCGTTGGCCGAGCGCCAGGGCTGGAGCCGCTGGTGGCTGGTCGACCCGCTGGATGGCACCAAGGAATTCATCGCGGGCAGTGAGGAGTTCACGGTCAACATCGCCCTGGTTGAAAACGGCGAGGTGGTGTTTGGCGTGGTGTCGATGCCGACCAATGGGCGCTGCTACTTTGGTGGGCGCGGGTTGGGGGCTTGGCGTGCGGAGGCCGGTGAGGCAGCGCAGCCGATCCAGGTGCGTAACGCACCCGCTGTGGACGAGCGTTTCACCGTAGTTGCCAGCCGTCGGCATTCCAGCCCGGAGCAGGAAGCGCTGTTGGCCGGGCTGGGTGCTGCGGTGGGGGAGCTGGAGCTGGCCAATATCGGCAGTTCGCTGAAGTTCTGCCTGTTGGCTGAGGGTAGTGCCGATTGCTATCCGCGCCTGGCGCCGACTTCGCAGTGGGATACTGCGGCGGCGCAGGGGGTGGTGGAAGGGGCCGGTGGCGAAGTGATCGGTTTGGATGGCTTGCCGTTCCGCTACCCGGCGCGGGATTCGCTGCTGAATCCGTATTTCCTGGCATTGCCGGCCAATGCTACGTGGCGCCAGGCCTTCCTGAAGCTGATCTAACCGGCTCCCACAGGGATCCGCGTTAGCGGTGCAATACGTACTGGCCGCTGAATTTCACGGCAGGCTCGTCACTGCCGACATTGCTCACTGTTGTCTCCAGCGTCAACCGCGCCCGCCCGCGACGCTGGTACATGTTCACGAACCGCTCCCAGGTTTTCTCATCCGGCGCCGCGCAGCGCGCTACCGCTGCACCGGTAACCGGCAGCGGGTAACTGATCTGCCCCTCCTGGATGACGATATGCCCGTCATCGATCCCCAGCTCACGCAGGCGCAGGTGCAGCCAGCCCCAACCCACCAGCACCGCTGCGCAGTACAAACTGCCGCCGAACATGGTGCTCTTGTGGTTGACGTTGGCCGCCAGCGGCAATTGCAGGCGCAGGGTGTGCTGCTGCCAGTCGAGTACTTCCAGCCCCATTTCGCGGGTCAGGGGGATGTCGCCGTGCAGGACGGACTGCAGGTATTGGCTATCGGTGTTCATCAACGGTTGTCCTCATGGTCGTCATGCCCGCCGCTGCCGCCGTCAAAGCTCAAGCCGTGCTTGCGCAGCTTGTCGTGCAGGGTCTTGCGGGGGATGCCCAGCGCCTCGGCCAGGCTGCGCATGGAGCTGTGTGGCTGGGCCAGTTCGGCAGCGATCAGCGAGCGTTCGAACTGCTCGACCTGTTCGCTCAGGTTGCCAATCAGCACGGGCGCTGCAGGGACTGCCGCCGGTGGCGCCTGACCGTCCAGGGCCAGTTCCAGGCCAAGGGCGAAGCGCTCGGCCGCGTTCTGCAGCTCGCGTACATTGCCTGGCCAGTCGTGGCGCAGCAGCACGGCGCGCTGGGCCGGTTGCAGGGTGTGCGGTGGCAGGCCATGACGCTGGCTGGCAGCGTCGGCGAAGTGCTGGAACAGCACCAGAATGTCGTCGCCGCGTTCGCGCAGCGGTGGAATACGCAGCGGTGCCACGTTCAGGCGGTAGTACAGGTCAGCGCGGAAGCGGCCTTGGTCGGCAGACTGGCGCAGGTCTTCCTTGGTTGCGGCGATGATACGGATGTCCAGCGGGATCAACTGGTTGCCGCCCAGGCGTTCGACTACCCGCTCTTGCAGCATGCGCAGCAGCTTTACCTGCACATCCAGGCTCATGCTCTCGATTTCGTCGAGGAACAGCGTGCCGCCGTTGGCAAACTCGAACTTGCCGATGCGGCGCTTCTGCGCGCCGGTGAATGCGCCCGGCTCATGGCCGAACAGTTCGCTCTCGACCACCGACTCGGCCAGCGCGCCGGCATTGATTGCCACGAACGGCCCCTCGCGGCGGCTGGACAGATCGTGCAGGGCGCGGGCCACTACCTCCTTGCCTGCGCCGGTTTCACCCAAAATCAGCACATCGGCGCGGGTACCGGCCAAGGCGCCGATCTGTTCGCGCAGGCGCAGCATGGATGGCGAATGGCCTACCAGTCGGGTGGCCAGTTGCTGGCGGTCGCTCAGCGCCAGGCGCAGGCTGCGGTTGTCCAGCACCAGGCGGCGCAGGGCCAAGGCACGGCGCACGCTGTCGAGCAGGGCGTCTGTGGCAAAGGGTTTTTCCAGAAAGTCATAAGCCCCGGCGCGCATCGCCTGCACCGCCAGCGGCACATCGCCGTGGCCGGTAATCAGCAGCACCGGTAGCTCACTGTCGCGGCCATGCAATTGCTCCAGCAGTTGCAAGCCATCGATGCCGGGCATGCGAATGTCGCTGACCACCACGCCGGGCCAATCGGCCTCGATACGGTCGGCCAGGCCTTGGGCATCGGCCAGCGCGACCACCTTGAGGCCGGCCAGGTCCAGGGTCTGGCTCAGTGCCTGGCGCAGGTGCGGGTCATCGTCGACCAGGATGACCTGGGCTCGGCTGTCGATCAGTGTCTCGGTGGTCATGCCGAGGGGTCCTCCGAATTGGGCAAAGTAGCGCCAGGCGCGGCCACACGCAGTTGCAAGGTCAGCAGCGCGCCGCCTTCCGGGTGGTTGGCCAGCAGCAGTTCACCGCCCAAGGCACGCATCAGGCTTTCACAGATGGCCAGGCCCAGGCCCAGGCCCTGGGTGCGGGTCTTGGTGGTGAAGAATGGCTCCTTGGCGTGCTGCAGGGCCTGGCGGCTGAAGCCGGGGCCGTTGTCGCGGATGTACAGGTAGACGCAGTCATCACGTTGCTCGGCACTTAGCCACAAGCGGCGCGGGTTGGCTTTTTCGGTCAGGGCGTCGAGGGCGTTGGCCAGCAGGTTGCCCAATACCTGGCGCAGGCGAGTCTCGCCGGCTTGTACCCACAAGGTGGCCTCGGGCAGGTCGCGGATCAGCTCCACGGCCATTGCCCGGCGGCGCTTGGCCAGCAGCGCCAGGGCATCGTCCAGGGCCGGCTGCAGGGCTACGCTTTCCGGGGCGTGCCGGTCGCGGCGGGCGAAGGCGCGCAGGTGGGCGATGATCGAGGCCATACGCCCGGTCAGTTCGCCAATCAGCTTGAGGTTGCCGCGAGCGTCTTCGGTGCGCTGGTGGTCGAGCAGGATCTCGGCGTTTTCCGCGTAGCTGCGGATGGCCGCCAATGGCTGGTTCAGCTCATGGCTGATGCTGGCCGACATGGTGCCGAGAACCGACAGCTTGCCAGCCTGCACCAGTTCGTCCTGGGCACGCACCGCTTCCTGCTGAGCGTTCTCGCGTTCCAGCACGGCGCTTTTGAGGCGGGAGTTGAGGCCTTCGAGGTCGGCAGTACGTTCGGCCACACGCTTTTCCAGCTGCTGGCGGCCACGGGCCTCGAAGTCGATACGGTCGATGTAGTGGCGGCGCCGCTGCATCACCAGCCCGGCCAACAGCATCACCACCAGCAGGGTGCCTGCGCCGATGGCCATTACCGTCTGTACCGAACGGTCGACCAGTAGGCGAGGGGCGAGAATGCTCACTTGCCAGCCGGTTTCCTTGATGTCGCGGGTCTGGGTGATCCAGGCATCCGGGTTGAGCATCAGGGGTTGCGGTGCCTGGGTCGGGTAGGGCTGGATGGCGATGATGGCCTGGCGTTCGGCTTCGGTCAGCACACGGGTAGCGCGGAAGCGCCAGTCAGGCCGCGAGGTGAGGATGACCACGCCATTGTGATCGGTCAGCAACAGCTGCTCGGGGGTACGGCCCCAGAGGGTCTCGGTGTGGTCGAGGTCAACCTTCACCACCAGCACGCCAACGACACGCTCGCGGTCCCGCACGGCGGCGGCAAAGAAGTAGCCGCGCTTGGCCGAGGTGGTGCCCTGGCCGAAAAAGCGGCCCAGGTGGCCGGCCATGGCTTCGTTGAAGTAGGGGCGGAAGGCGAAATTGCGGCCGACGAAGCTGTCGTGCTTGTCCCAGTTGGATGCGGCCAGGGTGTTGCCGCTGATGTCCATCAGGTACATCACCTCGGCGCCGGTCTGCTGCACGATGTCCTTGAGCAGGCGGTTGGCGTTGGTTACTGCTTCCAGGCGGAACGGGTCGGCCAGTACACCCCGCAGCGCCGGCAGGTCGCCAAGGATTTGTGGCAGGGTCTCATAACGGTGCAGGGTGCCGAGCAGGTTGGCGACGTAAAGGTCGAGGGTCTGGCGGTTCTGCGAGGCCAGTTCATCCTGGTAGTAACGCTCGGCCAGGTGGTGCAGGGGCCACAGGAGCGGGGCCAGGCACAGGGCCAACAAGGCCAGGCTGCGCCAGCGGGGACGGCGTGGGGGCGTGGGTTTTGCAATCATCACGTAAATGCGCCAGAAAAGTCTGGCGCAATTATGCGCTAGTTAAGGCAGCAGTTCCGCCTCTGCCAGTGGCAGGCCGACCTTGTCCTTGTCTGATAACACCGGGGGTTGCTGCAGCCCCCAGTTGATTGCCAGTTGGGGGTCGTCCCAGCGGATGCAGCGGTCGGCGTCCGGGTTGTAGTAGTCGGTGGTCTTGTAGAGAAACTCGGCCGACTCGCTCATTACTGCAAAGCCATGGGCGAAACCGGGTGGAATCCACAGTTGACGGTGATTGTCGGCCGACAGGTGCACGGCAACCCATTGGCCGAACGTTGGCGAGCTTTTGCGCACGTCAACGGCGATATCACGTATTTCCCCCTGCACCACGCGCACCAGTTTGCCTTGGGTGTTTTTCACCTGGTAATGCAGCCCGCGCAGTACGCCCTTGATGGAGCGTGAGTGGTTGTCCTGGACGAATTCGGCATTCACGCCGGTTTGCCGTGCGAACTCACGCGCGTTGAATGCTTCGAAGAAAAAACCACGGCTGTCACCGAAAACCTTCGGCTCGATAATCAGTACTTCAGGTATTGCAGTAGGAATGATGTTCATAGCGGCTCGCTGGCCCGTTGCCCAAGTATTGACCCTAGTCGGCCCCGCTGGAATTTTCCGCTGGGAGCTGTAACAGGATGCATAAGGTGTGGCTATGGTAGACGTCAGACTGTTATCGGCACCAGACAAGGGCAGATTAGGTTCGATTGTTATCGGTACAAGCTTGTCGTTTTAGCGGAAAAGTCCCGACTGCCGGGCTTTAAATGTCGATATATATCGGTTATAAATTCACAAACGCCCCAGCACAGTCCGGCTCAGGGCCATCACAGAGGTCACCCATGAAAACCCTCAACACCACGCCCCGTGCCGATGGTTTCCACATGCCCGCCGAGTGGGCCCCGCAAACCCAGGTGTGGATGGTCTGGCCGGAGCGCCCGGACAACTGGCGCCTGGGCGGTAAGCCTGCCCAGGCAGCCCACGTCACCTTGGCCAAGGCCATTGCCCGCTTCGAGCCTGTGACCGTCGCAGCCTCTGCCGGCCAGTACGAAAATGCCCGCCGCCAGCTCGACCAGCCGAACATTCGCGTAGTCGAAATCAGCAACGATGACGCCTGGGTGCGTGACACCGGCCCCACTTTCGTCATCAACGACCAAGGCGAAGTGCGCGGTGTGGACTGGGGCTTCAATGCCTGGGGCGGCTTCGATGGCGGCCTGTATGCACCCTGGAACCGTGACGAGGAGCTGGCCGCCAAAGTGCTGGAGATGGAGCGCTGCCAGCGCTACCACACCGAAGGCTTCGTGCTTGAGGGCGGCTCGATTCACGTGGACGGTGAAGGCACCGTGATCACCACCGAGGAATGCCTGCTCAACCGCAACCGCAACCCGCACCTGAACCGCGAGCAGATCGAAGCGGTGCTGCGCGACCACCTGGCGGTGGATACCGTGGTCGTGCGCCCGGGCGAAGTGTTACTGGCCTGGACCGATGATTCCAACGACCCCAACTATGCGCGCTGCCACGCGGCCATGGAGGTGTTGAAGAACACCCGCGATGCCAAGGGCCGTGAGTTCATCGTGCATAAAATGCCGATTCCGGGCCCGCTGTTCGCCACGGCTGAAGAGTGTGCCGGTGTCGATCATGTGGCCGGCAGCCAGGAGCGTGACCCGTCGGTGCGCCTGGCCGGTTCGTATGTGAACTTCCTGATCGTCAACGGTGGCATCATCGCGCCAAGCTTCGATGACCCGGCAGATGCCGAAGCCAGAGCGATCCTGGCGAAGATCTTCCCCGACCACGAGGTGGTGATGATCCCAGGTCGTGAGCTGTTGTTGGGCGGTGGCAACATTCACTGCCTGACCCAGCAGCAGCCGGCGCCGGTCAAGCGCTGAGCGCGGAGCGAATGAAGGGCCCGTCATGTGACGGGCCTTTTTTTCGGGCGACGTTCGGAGGCCCGTGCTGGCATAGGTTTTGTATTGTTTTCAAATGGATAGCCAAACTGATAGCCCGGCCAGGCCGCGCTCTCGGATCTGTAACAATACTTACGTAAATTTGCCGCTCACGGGCCAGGGAGTACGTGTAGAAATGAACGCAGCAAGTGAGTCGGCATTGCGCCCATCGGCAGTGAATCACCAATCGCTCAAGCGGGTTGCGAAGTGGTTGAAGCACCATGGAAGCAACAAGGTCAGGACGACCGACCCACAGCGGCTGCTTGCAGGGCGCTACCCCCAGGGGCTGATCAGCGATGCAGAGATGCAGGCGTTGATGGGGGTGTGGCACTGATCGATTGCGTTAACGTGTGCCGGCCTCTTCGCGGTTATTAGTCGCGAAGAGGCCGGCACACGCAATAAAGATCAGAAACTGTAGCTACCCGTCACCACCAGGCTGCGAGGATCCCCCACCATGATCTGCGCAGCACTGGTCGCCGAGCTGTAGTAGGTCTTGTCGGCAATGTTGCTCAACGCCGCTCGCACATCCCAGTCATGGGTGCGGTACCCCGCCAGTGCATCCCAGCGGCCATACCCCGGCAGCACCGTGGTGTTCTGGTTGTCTGCGTAACGTTCACCCACCAGCGTCAGGCCGGTTTCGGCATACCAGCCCAGCTCCGGTTTCCAGGTGATGAACAGGCTGCCATTGCGCTTGGCCACATCGTTGATGCGGTTGCCTTCCTGGCCGTTGTTGTCCTCGACGATGATCGCATCCTGCAGGCCGATGCCGCCGCGTACATACCAGTTGCCGACAATGTTGCCGGTGGCGGTCAGCTCGATGCCGCGTGAACGCTGCAAGCCGCTGAGCAGGATGTTGTTAGGGTTTTCCGGATCACGGGTGCGGCGGTTGTACAGTTCAAGCTCGTAGACGGCCAGGGTGGTGGTCAGGCGTTGGTCGAGCCAGTCGCTTTTCACCCCGATTTCTTTCTGGCGAGTCTCTTCCGGCTTGGCGTCGTTGCCGTTGCCCGGTGCATCCGGGGTGATGCCGATCAGGCCGCCGCCCACCGGCGAGAAGGTCTTGCTCCACGAGGCGTAGAACGAATGGTCGCGCCATGGCGTGTAGACCACGCCCAGGCGCGGGCTGGTGCCGTTGCTGTCCTGCGGTTTGCGTATGCCGTCCTTGTTGGTGGTTTCCACGTCGAACTGGTCGAAGCGTACGCCAGCCAGGATCTGCCACTGATCGTTCAGGCGGATCTGGTCTTGCAGGTAAAGGCCGCGGCTATCGACCACGGTGTGGTTGTCACTCGACAGCGACAGCTTGCCATTGTGCTGCTGGTTGCTGCCAGGTTTTCCCAAGCCCGGAAGCGGCTGACTACCGGCGCTATACAGCACCGGGTCTCGCTTCTGGTTACCGATCTCCAGGCCCAGCAGCAGCTTGTGCTCCAGGCCCAACGTATCGAAGTCGCCCTCAGCCTCCAGGTTGTTGAACAGGTTGCGGGTGTTCAGGTCCTGCTGCCAGCGCTGACGGGTCAGGGTATTGGTGCCGGCGTTGTAGCCCGTGACATAGGTGTTGTCGAACTCACTGTCGAGCTTGAACAGGCCCAAGGTATGGCGCAGCTGCCAGGTTTCGTTCAGCTGGTAGTTCAGGCGTGAGCGCAGGGACTGGGCGCGGTCATCGATGTAGTCGCGCTGGTCGCCGTAGGTGGTTCCGCGGCTGACGTCGGCCGGGCGACCGTTGACCCCGGGGATCCCGCGGTCCGGGGTGCGGTTGTAGCGGCTGTATTCGTACTGCACCAGCCAGTTCAGGTCTGGGTTGATCTGCCAGCTGATCGACGGGGCGAACAACTGGCGGCTGCCGTCGATCCCGTCGCGGAAGCTGTTGTTGTCCTGGTTGCCCATGTTCAGGCGCAGGCTGACGGTGTCGCTGGGGTCGGCGCTGAGGTCGGCATACAGGCTGCGCAGGTCTTCGCTGCCGGCCTGTGCTTCGATGGTCGAGCGGCGGCCAGGTTCTGGCGCCTTGCTGACCCTGTTGACGATACCGCCCTGGCTGCCACGGCCGTACAGCACTGCTGCTGGCCCTTTCAGTACCTCGACCCGCTCGATGTTGTGCAGGTCGCGGATGTACTGGCTGTCGTCGCGAATGCCGTCCAGGTAGAAGTCGTTGCTGGCCTCGAAGCCACGAATGCGCACGCTGTCGAAACGGGTGTCGGCGCCACTGCTGACGTTGGGGATGCCTTCCAGCGCCTTGCCCAGGGTGTTGCTGCCGTAGTCCAGCACGTTGGCGGTTTTCACCGTGTCGATGGCCTGGGGCACGTAACGCACTGGCGTCGAGGTGCGGGTGGCGGTGCTCACCTCTTTGACACGCGGGTTGTCTTTCTCGCGCTCGCTGTCGGCGGTAACCGACGACTCCGGCAGCGTGGTGGTGGCGGCACTGGCCAGGCTGGCGCTGAACAGCAGCGACAGGCCAAGCGTGAGAGGGGAAAGGCGGCAGGGTACAAGCATGGGCACATCCGGACCGGGCAGGTGAAAAAGAGGTGCGAATGGTAATGCTTGCTATTTGCTCTTGCTTGGGTATTTGTAAAGGCTTGTCTTTACATATGTGTCTATTTGTAACGGGTTCTTCTGCTGCGAAATCGCCCTTCGCAGGGAATTTGTCCGTTCGATCAAAAGGCCTTTTCCGGCACAAGATAAATTGCCCACTGATAGCGCAAGGTGGCGTGAAAATGCACCAGACCTACCGGTCATTTTGGTTATATCAACCTGCATTTCACGACTTTTTGACATTTGTAATCGCACACGGCTAGGATTCGGCCAACGCCTGCTGGCCATGATCTTGGCCAAGCTGCTGCCAAGGGCCGCGGTGTACTTACCGGCAGGCCCACCAGGCTGGATCCGCATAGCGTCGAACCTACGAAGGGGCGTTGGTTCCTGGCGTCATAGTGCAGAGCGTTTTTGATTAAGAAATAAGGAAAACAACATGTTGAAAACCAGGATCAGCCTGGTCGCCCTGGCGATGATCGCCGCGACCATCAACCGTGACAAGAAGCACGGCACCGACGACCAGATCGAATGGGGCCAGGCGTTCATCGGCACCTTCAACTCCGGTTTCACCCAGGGCACCGTTGGCGTCGGCGTCGATGCATTCGGCCTGTACGCTGTTCGCCTTGATGGCGGCAAAGGCCACAACGGTGGCGGCGGCGTCGACTTCTTCAAGCCGCACGAAACCACCAACGCCGAAGGCAACGCCAGCTCACCGCACAACCTGGCCCGCGCCGGTGCAGCGGTCAAGTTCCGCATCTCCAACACCGTGCTGAAGTACGGTGACCAGATGCCAGCACTGCCAGTGCTGCAATACGACGATGCGCGTCTGCTGCCAGAAAGCTACACCGGTACCCTGATCACTTCCAAAGAGATCCAGGGCCTGGAGCTGAACGCCGGCCGCTTCACCCAGGAAGCGCGCAAAAGTGCCGAGGGTCGCGATAGTGGCGGTCTGAAGTCGATCAACGTCTTCGGTGGTAGCTACAAGTTCACCGACAACTTCACCGCTTCGCTGTACACCGCCGACACCGAAGACGTGATGAAGAAGCACTACCTGGGCTTGAACTACGTCTTCCCGATCGCCAGCGACCAGTCCCTG
>JADHEF010001966.1_pt1 | contig 10655 bp, 8 predicted proteins | sample 8952391 | NCBI WGS metagenome assembly JADHEF01 (sample SAMN16124439, study PRJNA663245) | bioreactor sludge metagenome | isolation source: sludge (nitrite) | place: India:Bengaluru | collected 2019-02-28
AGCTCCAGGCCGTCGATGTCCGGCATCTTGATGTCCGTGAAGACGATCTCGAAGGGGTGGTCCTTGATCCGCTGCAGCGCCGTGACGCCGTTGTCCACCACCTCGACCCGGTAGCCCACCTCGGAGAGGTACTCGTGCACCATGTCCAAAATCATCCGGTCGTCGTCCACGAAGAGAATTCCGGAACCGCTCATCCCTCACCTCCGGTCGTGCGGGCGGCCGCCGCGCGCGCTCAGCGCCTGCCGTCGGGCCGCTCCTCCAGGTTGTAGCGCTTGATCTTTTCGACGAGCGTCGTGCGCTTCATCTGCAGCAGCTCGGCCGCGCGGTTCTTGACCCACCCGGCGCGCTCGAGAGCGCTGCGGATGAGCGCCTTTTCGAACTCCGCGACCGCGGTCTGAAAGGAGATGCCCTCTTCCGGCTCGGGCTTGCCGCGCGGCCGCGGCCGGGCGCCGGGATGCATGCGAACGGCCTCGGGAAGATCCTGCGGCCCGATCCGGTCGCCGCCCTCCTTCAGGACCACGATGCGCTCGACCACGTTTTTCAGCTCGCGGACGTTGCCGGGCCAGGGGTAGGCCACCAGCCGCTGCATGGCCTCCTCCGCGACGCGCATCACCGGCCGCTCGTTCTTGCGGGCGAACTCTTCGAGGAAGTGGGCGACCAGGAAGGGGATGTCGGCCTTGCGCTCGCGCAGCGCAGGCAGCAGGATCGGGATCACGTGCAGCCGGTAGAAGAGGTCCTCCCGGAAGCTGCCCTTCTGCACCTCCTCTTCCAGGTCGCGATGGGTGGCCGCGATGATGCGCGCGTCCACCTTGATCGTCTCTCGCCCGCCGACCCGCTCGAACTCCCCCTCCTCCAGCACCCGCAGCACCTTCACCTGCAGATCGGGGCTCATGTCGCCGATCTCGTCCAGGAAGATGGTACCGCCGTGGGCCATCTCGAACTTGCCCGGCGTGTCGGCCACCGCGCCGGTGAAGGCCCCGCGGCGGTAGCCGAAGAACTCGCTCTCGAGCAGCCCCTCGGGCGTCGCGCCGCAATTGATCTGGACCAGGGGCCGTGCGCGCCGCGGCGAGCACTCGTGGATGGCGCGTGCGATCAGACCCTTGCCCGTGCCGGTCTCGCCGTTGAGCATGATGGTCGTGTCGCTGACGGCCACCTTTTCCACGACGCCGAAGATCCTGCGCATGGAGGGGCTCTGGCCGACGATGCCCTCGAAGGCGCTCTGGCAGGCGGACCCGATGGGGATGATGTTGCCCTTCGGCAGGAGGGACCCGGTCATGGGCGTCTTTCCGCAGGCGCAGACCCGCTGTGGCTTTTCACGATTTTTTTTGATACCAGCTTTCGATGCAAATCGCAAACGGGCGCTGCTGAATGAAGCCGGAACTGCACATCGGGGTGCGCGACCTGGTCGAGTTCGTCCTGCGCCGGGGAGACCTGAAGCACGAGTTCGCCGGCTCCTCGCGCGCCGTGGACGCCATGCGCCTGCACCAGCGCATCCAGTACTCCCGGCCCGAAAGCTATCTCCCGGAGGTCGCGGTCGGCCGCGAGGTCGACACCCCCGAGCTGACGCTCGTGATCGGCGGGCGGATCGACGGCGTGATCGCGGGCATCGTGCCCGTGGTCGAGGAGATCAAGACGACCCGGCGCGACCCGGCCGAGGCGATCGCGGAGGAGAATGGCCTGCACTGGGGGCAGGCCAAGGCGTACGCGTTCATCTACGCGACCGAGCACGGTCTGGACGAGATCGGCGTTCAGCTGACCTACGCGCGCCTCGACACGGGGCGGATGCGCGAGGTCCGCCGCACGTTCACCATCAGCGAGCTGCAGGCCTTCTTCGACGACCTGGTCGGCCGCTACCTCGAGTGGGCCCGGTGCATCGTCGGCTGGCACCGGCAGCGGGACGAGGCCATCCGCCGGCTCGCGTTCCCCTACGCCGCTTTCCGGCCCGGGCAGCGGGAGATGCTCGACGCCGTCGAGCGCACCCTGCACTCCGGCGGCCGCAGTTTCCTCCAGGCCGCCACCGGGATCGGCAAGACCATGGCGGTCCTGCTCCCGGCCGTGCGCTCGATCGCCGCGCAGGTCTCCGAAAAGGTCTTCTACCTCACCGCGCGCAACACCGGCCGCCTGGCGGCGGAGAAGGCCCTCGACGAGCTGCGGGCGCAGGGGCTGAAGCTCAAGAGCCTGTCGCTCGCCGCCAAGGAGAAAATCTGCGCCTGCCCGGGCTGCGCGTGCACGCCCGAGGAGTGCGAGGTCGCGCGCGGGCACTACGACCGGCTGCCGGGCGCGCGGAGGGCGGCCTTCGAGCTCGACGCGTGGACCCGCGAAGCCGTTGCCGGCGTCGCCCGGCTCCACGCGGTCTGCCCGTTCGAGCTCGAGCTCGACCTCTCGACCTGGGCCGACCTGATCGTTTGCGACTACAACTACGCCTTCGACCCGACCGCCTACCTGCGCCGCTTCTTCGGCGACGAGCCGGGGGACTACGCCTTCCTCGTGGACGAAGCCCACAACCTGGTCGACCGCGCGCGAGAGATGTTCTCCGCCGAGCTGCGCCGCCGGCCCCTGCTCGAGCTGCGGCGTGCGGTGAAGGGGGCGCTGCCCGCGGTCTACCGGGCGCTCGGCCGGGTCGACCGCTGGATGCTCGCCGCGCACAAGCGCTGCGCGGAAGCCGGCGCGCCCGTGGCCGACCGCGAGGCGCCCGAGGAGCTCTACCCGCTGGTGCAGGAGTTTCTGTCCGCGGCCGAGGCCTGGCTCGAGCGCAACACGCCCGCCCCGTTCCGGGAAGCGCTGCTCGAGCGCTACTTCGAAGCCGGCGCCTTCCTGCGCGTCTCCGAGCGCTTCGATCGCTCCTACGCGGCCTGCTACGAGGCTGCGGGCAAGGAGCTGTGCGCGCGGCTCTTCTGCATCGACCCGTCGCAGCAGCTGGCCGATGCGCTCGCGCGCGGCCGCACGGCGGTCTTCTTCTCGGCGACGCTTGCGCCGTTCGACTACTTCAAGACGCTGCTGGCCGGCGACTCGGCCGAGACCCTGGTCCTGCCCTCGCCGTTCCCGCCCGACAACCTGGGCGTCTTCATCGCCGACCGGGTCTCCACCTACTACCGCCACCGCGACCGCACGCGCGCGGAGATCGCCCGCCTCGCCCTGGCCTTCGTGCGGCCGCAGGGGGGCAACTACCTGCTCTTCTTCCCCTCCTACGCCTACCTGCGGATGGTGCTCGAGGAGTTCCGCACGCACGCGCCGGAGATCGAGGTCGTCGTCCAGGAGTCCGGCATGGGCGAGCGGGAGCGCGAGGCCTTCCTCGCGCGTTTCGACGCGGACAACCCGCGCACGCTCGTGGGGTTCGCGGTCATGGGCGGGATCTTCGGCGAGGGCATCGACCTGGTCGGCGACCGGCTGAGCGGCGCAGGCATCGTCGGGGTCGGGCTTCCGGGCGTCTGCCTGGAGCGGGAGCTGATCCGCACCTACTTCGACGAGCGCATCGAGCAGGGCTTCGAATACGCCTACATGTACCCCGGCATCAACCGCGTGCTGCAGGCCGCCGGCCGGGTCATCCGCACGGACGAGGACCGCGGAGTCGTGCTGCTGATCGACCAGCGCTACGGCAGCGACGGCTACCACCGCCTGCTGCCCGGCAGCTGGCGACCGACGGCCGTCCGCGACGGTGCGGCCCTCTCCGCGCTCCTGGAGTCCTTCTGGCGCCCCGGCCGGCGGCGCACCCCGGCCTGACGGGGGCGGGCATCGGGATCGGGTCGCTCGCAAATTGACAGCCTGAGGCAAACCGTATAGGGTTGCAGCCGGCGCGACTCGTGAAATGTCCGGGCGAGCACGTGGAGACCGACCGATGGGAACGATCATTGCGGTGCTGACGGCCGCGCTGCTGGTTTTTCCGGTTGCGGAAGCTTGCGCGCAGGGGAAGGTCTACACCTGGACCGACGCACGGGGCAACGTGCACATCACGGACACGGAGCCCCCGGCCCAGGCCCGGGTGACGGACGTGGTCGAGGCGCCGGTCGCCGCCCCGGCCGATGCCGGCCGGCCGCTGCCGCAGCCCAAGGACCCCGCCGGCGAGCGGACCCGGCGCGAGGCGGCCGACGCGGCGGCGCAGCGCGCCGCGGACGCCGAGCGCGAGGCCCAGGAGGCCGTGCGGCGTGCCGACGAGCAGAGCCGTTACGCCATGGAGTACCGCAAGCGCTACAGCAACACCTCGGAGCGCCGGGAGAACTTCAAGTACAAGATTCGCGCGGAAGAGGAGAAGGCCGAGGCGCTGCGCATCGACGCCCTGAAGGCGATCGAGCGGGCGCGAACGGCCTCCGAGGAGGCCCGCTCCGGCCTCGTCCCGCCGCCGGCGCCCAAACCGTAGGAGAGGCGGGAGGGCATGTGTTTGGTGTTTCGTGTTTGGTGTTTGGTTTTCATGAGAGCGGGAGCTGGCCTTTTTCCCCATTGAACCCTTGAACCCTCGACCCCTCGAACCCTTGACCCCTCGAACCCTCCAACACCGACCTATGATCAGCGTATATCGAGACTGGTTCCTGGCCGCACGGCCCTGGTCCTTCACCATGACCGCCATCTCCGTCAGCGTCGGCGCCGCCCTCGCGGCCCTGGACGGCGCGTTCTCCTGGCCGCTCTATTTTTTGACGCTGATCGGCGCGACCCTGATGCACGCGGCCAGCAACCTGATCAACGACTACGACGACGTGCGCCAGGGGGTGGACGACCCCAAGGTGCCGACCGCCCGCTATCGGCCGCACCCGCTCATGGAGGGCCGGCTCACGCCCCGGCAGGTCCGGCTGACGGCCTATGCGCTCTACCTCTTCGCCGCCGCCATCGGCATCTTCCTCGCGGTGGCACGGGGCTGGGCCGTGCTGTGGCTGGGGGTCGCCGGCACGGCCGCGGGGATCGGCTACACGGCGCCCCCGCTGAACTACAAGTACAAGGCCCTGGGCGAGTTCTCGGTCTTCCTGATGTGGGGCCCCCTGATGGTCGGCGGGGCGTACTACGTGCAGGCGCAGGTCGCCAGCAGCGACGCCCTGCTGGTGAGCCTCCCCTTCGGGGCGCTGGTGGCGCTGGTGCTGCTCGCCAACAACATCCGCGACGTCGCCTACGACGACGCCAAGGGGATCCAGACGCTGCCGATCCTGCTCGGCCGCCGCCGGGGCATCGCCCTCTACCTCGCGCTCATCGCCGCGGCCTACGTGGCCATCGCCGCCATGTCCCTCTTCGGCCCGCTCGAACCCTGGTCGCTGATCGTGCTCCTGTCCGCGCCGCTGGCCGTCAAGCTGCTGCGGCAGATGGCCACCGACGTCCCGCTCGACGCGGATGCCCAGACCGCGAAGCTGGACACCGCCTTCGGCGTGCTCCTGGTCGTCTCGCTCGTGGCCGGCGTGTGGCTGTGAGCGCCGCCCGCCCCCGGCCGGCCGCCGTGGCCGGCACGGTCCTGCTCGCCGCCCTCCTCTGGTGGCTGACCTTCGCCCAGGAGTGGGCCTCGTTCTGGATCAAGATCTCGATCTCGGCCTCGTTGCTGGCCGCGCTCTCCCTGATCCTGCGGCCGCCCGCGCGCGGCAGTTTCAGGATAGACGCACCGGCTCTCGCCTGGGGGTTGGCCTCCGCGGTCGTTCTCTACGGGATCTTCTGGGCGGGCAAATCGATATCGACCGCCCTCTTCCCCTTCGCGGGCGGACAGATCGGCAGCATCTACCACAAGGGGGACGGGACGCCGCTCTGGGCGATCGCCCTCCTGCTCTTCTGCGTCACCGGGCCGAGCGAGGAGATCTACTGGCGAGGGTTCCTGCAGCAGGCGCTGGCGGACCGGCTCGGGCGCTGGGGGGGATGGGCCGCGGCGACCGCCCTCTACGCGGCCGTCCACGTCTGGTCGTTCAACTTCATGCTGGTGGGTGCGGCCGCGGTGGCCGGCGCATTCTGGGGCGCCATGTACGCCCGCTGCGGCTGCTTGGCGCCCGTCATCGTCTCGCACGCCATCTGGAGCACGGTCATCTTCGCCGTCTTCCCGATGAGGTAAGAGCGCGGATCCCGCCCTTCGTTCGCCCGTTGGCCCGAAACGGCTGCGCGGGCGCACGGGCCCACGGGCTAACGGGCCAACCGATTTGAGACTGCATGCGGGCTGTTACCGCTGAGTCTCGCTGCACGCCACCGCGGCCTTGATCGCCTCTAAAATCGGGCCCTGGAGCGTACGCCACTTCGGGCGGATAGCGCCGCCTTCGGTCCACTCGAATTCCACCGCATCGTACTTTTCCGGGATGACCCGCTCGCCGCTCTGGCCGTAGACGCTCTGCGGGTAGTGCTCGATGAACATCATGCGGCCGGGCGGGAAGGCGAACTGCCGGCTGACGCAGGTGGCCACGTGCCCGGCGCAGCTGCGCACCGACATGCGGCTGCCGGGCACGTCCGAGACGATAACGATGACCGGCCGCAGGTGCGGCGTCGCCGCGCCGGAGGTCTCTTTGGACCGGTCGTAGACCCGCAGGCGGCACCGGCCGCTCGCGAGCTTCAGCCGCCCCCCGAACCCCGGCCACTCGAAGATGCCGTCGTGGATGAGCATGGCGTTTTTTCGGCTGGAAGCCGCTCCCGCACGGGGTTAGAGGGTTCAAGGGACCAAAGGGACCAAAAGGACCCAAGAATCCAACCCCCCCCCAAACTTTCAAGCTCCAAACACAAAACACCAAACACTACACCTACCGGGTTAGCGTACTGTAAACCCGCAGCAGTCTCCCCGGCAACTCCTGCACGTCCGAAATCACGTGATGACGCGCCCGGCCGTAGAGCGCATCCAGCCGGGCGTCCGCCGGGAGGTTGACCGTCAGGGCGTGAAACCGGATCCGCCGCCCCTGCAGCTCCAGCAGGGCGCGGCGGGTGTCCGCGACGGCGTGATCCCCCTTGTAGCCGGTGTCGTTCGGGAACCCGTCGCTGAGGACGACGAGCAGCCGCACCCGGGCGGGGACCGCGTCCAGTTCCCGGCCGGCGTGGCGGATGGCGGCCCCCAGCCGGGTGTTGCGCTGCGGCCGCAGCGCGCCGAAGCGGCGCTTGACCTCCGACGACAGGGGCTCGTCGAACCCCTTGATGCGGAAGTAATCGACACCCAGGCGCCCCGTCCCGGAAAAGGCGGCCACGGCGAACGCGTCGCCCAGGACCGTCAGCGCCTCGCACAGGACGACGATCGACTCCTTTTCGACGTCCAGGACCGAGGCCTCCGCGCCCGGGACCGGGTGGGCGGTCGAGCGGGAGACGTCCACGAGCATGAGCACCGCGACGTCGCGCCGGTGCTTCACCCGCTTGATGAACACCCGGTCGGAGGGCAGGTCGCCCAGGCGCCGGTCCACGGCCGACTCGACCAGCTCCCGATAGTCGAGCTCGTCCCCGTCCACCCAGCGCCGCAGCCGCTCCACCCCCTCCGGCCGCATCCGCTCGAAGGCCTGGCGCGTGCGGCCGACCAGCGCGTGGCGGCGGCGCAGCACCTCCGCGTAGAACCCGTCGCGCTCCGGGGAGAGCGCCGGGTGCACGCGCAGGCGCACGTGGTCCGGGAGGTAATCCCCGAGGCGCTCGTCCCACTCCGGGTAGCGGTGGACGAGGCCCGCGTCGCCGCGTTCGCTCTCCGGCCCGGTCGCGTCCGGTTCAGGCCCGCCCAACGCCTGGGCCAGCTCGCGGCGCAGCGATTCATCCGAGCGGCCGAGCGCTTCAAGGTCGCGGGCCGTGAGCCGCCCGCCGCCCTCCCTCAGCCGGCGGCGCACATCGGAACGGCGCGCTCGCACCCCGTGGCGCGACAGCGCTGCCACGAGGCGTCCCGTGGTGCGTTCCAGCCCGGCGTCCCAGGCCGCGGCCGGGTTGGGCCAGGGGCGCCAGCCGAAGGGGGGCCTCAGGACTCCCTCGTGGCCGGTGCAGGCCGCGCCATACCGGGCGGTGAGGCCGGCGACGGCCTCGGCCGGGCTCGCCGCCGTGACCTCGCGCGCGAACGCCTTCGCGATCTCGGCCTCCACGCCGCCGGTCGGGGCGGCGGCGAGCCCCAGCGCCACGTGCGCGAAGAGCTCTTCGAGCGGGGCCACGCAGGCCCCGGCGTGTTCCTCGCGGAAGACCGCCTGCAGGAGCGGGTACCAGCGCCGCACCAGGCCGGGGTAGCTCTCCGCAAGGCACAGGCGGATGCGGCCGAGCTCGAAGAGGGTGTAGACGTCCGCGGCGAGCGCGGGGTCGGGAAACCGGCCGAGGAACCGGTCGATGTCCGGCCGCGCGGGATCGGACGGCTCGAGCGCGGGTGCGTCCCATCCGGCCGGGAGGAGAACGAGCGGCTCTACCGGCTCTCGAACCGGTCGATCTCGTCCGGGAGATAGATGGCCGCATGGTCGGACGGCCGGGCAGAGCTCCAGCGCCTTCTCCAGGTCGAAGTCGCAGCTCCCGAACTCGTGAAAGCTCGCCTCCAGCCGCACCAGCAGCCGGTAGAGCCGCTCGTTCTCCTCCCGGCTCTCGAACCGGTCGATCTCGTCCGGGAGATAGATGGCCGCATGGTCGGAGCAAACCATGCGGTTGCGGCCGAGGTCCGCCGCCCGGGCCGCCGGCAGCTCCGACAGCGGCCGGATGGTCAGCCCGAGCCCGGTGCGGGCGAGCAGGTAGCGGCGCAGCCGGTCCTGCACCTGGCCGCAGGAGGCGCTCACCTGCAGGCGTCGCAGCTGCTCCCGCGCGGCTTCCGACTCGAGCGCGAGCGCCCGGCCGGCGGCGCCCGGATGCCGGCGGCCGGCCGCGAGCGCGTGCTGCACGAACTGCGCGAGCGCCCCCTCCCGCAGCAGCCCCAGCCCCTTCGCCATGCCCTCCAGAAACGGCTCGATCAGCCCGCGCTCGACCCGGGCGAGGGCGAGGGCCTCCTGCAGCTGGAAGCTCCGCCGCCGGGGGTCGAGCGATATCAGCGCCTTCGGCAGCAGGGCGGCGAAATTGCGGCACTCGGGGTAGCCGGCGTCGGAGGCGAAAAGCGCCCGGAGCAGATCGAGGTAGGTCGCCGCCGCCGCCCGGTCACCGGAGGTCAGCACCGGTCCCAGTGCCAGCAGCGGCTCGCGCAGGGCATAGCTGCCCTTGCGGTGCAGGGCCTCCCAGGCCTGCGTGAAGCGCTCGAGAGTCCCGGCATCCCCGTGCGCCACCACCGGCGGGAGGACCTCCGCCATGATGCGGCCCAGGGTGGGGCCGATCCGCGACGCCGCGCGCACCCGTTCCATGTAGACGTTCCGGGCTTCACTGCTCGCCTCCGCCAGCAGCTCGGCGCAGCCTCGGCCGACCGCTCGGCCGAAGCCGGCCTCCTCCCCGAGCGCCCACAGGGTCTGCTCGACCAGCCAGGCCATCTCCGCCGCCCCCGGCGCGTACGCCTTGCTCGCCAGGCACGCGGCCACCGCCGCTGCCAGCTCGGGGTCGGCGGCCTTCAGGGTCTCGACGGTGTCGGTCACGGGGTCATGCATGGGTAGAAAGGGAGAGGGTTCAAGGTGAAGGTCACAGGGTTCGGGGTTCAGGGTTCAGAAAAGATAACTGCGGACATGTGCGGTATTTTTCTCTGTTCCTCCTGAACCCTGAACTCTGAACCCCGAACCCTATCTGCTCAGAACAAGTCATCTACGAGCTCGCCCAATGTCTCGACCAGCCGCTCGTCGTCGGTCAGCGGCAGGCAGACGGCGGTGCGCAGTGCGTCCTTCTCCGGAACCCCGCGGCCGATCAGGCGCGCGGCGTGCACGAGCAGCCGCGTGCTCGCCCCCTCGGCCAGCCCCTGCTCGCGCAGCAGGCGGATCTTGCCCGCCAGGGTCACGAGCTTCAGCGCCCGGTCGCGGTCGATGCCCCCTTCGTGGGCCACGATCTCGGCTTCGGTCTCCCGGGGCGGGTAGTCGAACTCGAGCGCCACGAAGCGCTGGCGGGTGCTCTGCTTGAGGTCCTTGAGCACCGACTGGTAGCCCGGGTTGTAGGAGACCACCATCATGAAGTCGGGATGGGCGGCGAGGTGCTCGCCCGTCTTGTCGATCACCATGCGCCGGCGGCTGTCGGTGAGCGGGTGGATGACGACGGTCGTGTCCTTGCGGGCCTCGACCACCTCGTCCAGGTAGCAGATGGCGCCGTGCCGCACCGCGAGGGTGAGCGGCCCGTCCATCCAGATCGTCTCCTCCTGCCGCAGCAGGTAGCGCCCGACCAGGTCCGAGGCAAAGAGGTCCTCGTGGCAGGCCACGGTGACCAGCGGCCGGTGCAGCCGGTAGGCCATGTGCTCGACGAATCGCGTCTTGCCGCAGCCGGTCGGCCCTTTCAGCAGCACCGGCAACCGCGCCGCGCCGGCGGCTTCGAAGACGGCCGCCTCGCCGCCCTGCCGGACGTAATACGGCTCCTCTTGAATCCGGTAGCTCTCGAGGCCGTTCGGTCCCATTTCGCCTCCTCCCGCGTGATTTGCCATGCTTCCCCGGATGTACTAAACTGAAGCTTTGCCGGGGAGTTTCCCCCGGCACCTGTATATAATGGAGCCTTATGACAGACAACTCCAATCCCGTTCACCGCCTGGCGGTCGAAGACCGGGAGATCATCCTGATCGGCACGGCGCACGTCTCGCGGGAGAGCACGCGCCTGGTCGAAGAGGTCATCGCCGCGGAGAAACCCGACACCGTCTGCGTGGAGCTCTGCAGTTCGCGCTTTCAGGCGCT
>JADHEF010001968.1_pt1 | contig 10653 bp, 10 predicted proteins | sample 8952391 | NCBI WGS metagenome assembly JADHEF01 (sample SAMN16124439, study PRJNA663245) | bioreactor sludge metagenome | isolation source: sludge (nitrite) | place: India:Bengaluru | collected 2019-02-28
GCCCCCGCATTTCAGCAGCCAGGGGTTCTTATCCCAGGTGGCCTCGTTGTAGTTCACCCAGCGGTCGGTGTCGGCAAAGTATTGGATGGGGGCGATGTACAGGACCCCGTTTTTCTCAACGATGTAACGCTGCTTCCATTGGCTGCCGATGGTGTATTTCACATCTTCGACTTTGGGAATGTAAATCTTGTCGGCCGGAACTTTCAGCTTGTCGCCGAGCTTGGCAAGGTCTTCGCGGATCCTCTTTTCGTCCAGCTCCGCGATGATCACATCTCGGTTCTTCTGAGCGTCCTGGGTCATGCGGCTGTGAAGCGTCATCATCCAGGAATCATAGTGCTCTAAATGGCACATCTTGCAGGCGTCCGACCCGACAAAGGCCTTGGGCTGCGACATGAGTTTCTTGACGTCGACCGCCTGCTCTCCGCCGCAGGCCACCAGGGTCAGCGTCGCCAAAGATGCCAGGATGACTGCTGTCAAAGTTGTTTTTCTCATGAAGACCTCCGTGAAGAGATGTTGGGCCATCAGGCGAAAGCGCCTTCGAGAACGAGGAGCAGGTCGTCCGGGTCGAGAGGCCTGCGCAGGCACGCGAAAAGGTGGTGCCTGAGGGACTCCTCCAAGTTCGGGTGGACCTTCTCGGCCGAGACCGCAACCAGGGTTACAGTGTGCTTGCGCTTGAGCTCGCGCAGCAGGTGATTGGTCACCGGCAACCGGTCCAGGTCGAGAATCAGGACGCTGCTGCCGCGTTGCCGCATGTAGTTCTCGAGCTCGGCAAAATCGCTCAAAATGAGAGCGGAGTAGGTGCTTTGTTCCAGGATCGAGCTGATCTCGGCCACCAGGGGCTGCGAGGCTGAAATCACGGCAATTTCTTGTTTCATTGCCATCCTGCTCTGTGCTGGCCCTGTGGCCACGCAATGGAGAGAGATCGGTAATTAAGAGAGCAACATGGGTGCCAATAGGGGCCAGGCCGATGGTCCCGATGGCCTTCAGACTGATTGCATGCTGGAATCATAGCGTTTTCGAATGGAAAGAAAACGGCCGGCGATTAAAAAGGCGGCGGCGGTTTGTCGAGGAGCGGAAGGAAGCGGGCCGAGTTATCGGACACGGAATTGGATGAAAATCGTTTTTGTTTAAATCTCGACAGATTATCGTGTCCGTAAACCGGACATGGATCGGTCTGTAGAATGTGTGTCGGACAGAGACTGGGCGGCGGTGCTTCTCAATGAAGCGTAGGCTGGAGAATCTCGTACTTGCGGATTTTCTCGTAGAGCGTGCTGCGGCTGATGCCGAGCCGCTGGGCCGCGAGCTTCTTGTTCCAGCCGCATTCGATCAGAATATCCCGCAGGTGCTGCTTCTCGTTTTCGATGAGGGTGCTGCGGGGGGCCGCCCCGGGTGCGGCGCCAGCGGTCTGCACGGCTGCGGGGAGATCGGCGGCCTCGATTTCATTCCCTTTGCACAACACGACCGCATGCTCGATTGTGTTTTCGAGCTCGCGCACGTTTCCGGGCCAGGTGTACTCGAGCAGGCGCCGCATGACCTCGGTGCTGAAATCCCGGATCGCCTTTCCTTGGACCTGGGCGAACCGGCGCAGAAACGTGCGCGCCAGGAGCGGGATGTCGTTCGTGCGCGCGCGCAGCGGCGGCATTTGGATGGGGATTACGTTCAGACGATAAAAGAGGTCTTCCCTGAAGGTCCCCTTGCGCACCTCTTCCAGCAGATCCCGATTGGTGGCGGCGATGATCCGGACGTTGACGGCAACGGTCCGTTCGCCTCCCAGTCGTTCGAAATTCTGGGTTTGCAGGACGCGCAAGAGGCGGATCTGCGCCGACGGCGGTATTTCGCCGATCTCGTCCAGGAACACGGTGCCGCCGTCGGCCTGCTCGAACCGGCCGGCCTTCTGGCGGATGGCCCCGGTGAAGGCGCCCTTCTCGTGGCCGAAGAGCTCGCTTTCGAGCAGCGTGGCCGGGAATGCCGAGCAGTTGATGACGACGAAGGGTTTCTCGCGTCGCGGGCTGAGGCGGTGAATGGCCTTGGCCGCCAGCTCCTTGCCGGTTCCGCTTTCGCCCTGGATCAGCACGGTGGCGTCCGTGGGCGCCGTGTCCTCGATCAGCTTGAAAATCGAGCGCATCTGGGGCGCCTTGCCGACGATCCCGTTGAACTCCTCCGAGAGCTCGACGCGCTCCTGCAGGCTGCGGATCCCCTCTTCCTGCAGCGCCGCGCGGCGCAGGGTTCCTGAAACCTCCCGGAAAATGAACTCGATCACGTCCAGACCGTTGCGGTCGCAGGCGCAGTGTCCGGTGCAGGCGATCACCAGCGCTCCGAGCAGGGCCTCCTCGTGTCTGACCGGGATGATGACCAGCCGTTGCGAGAGGCCGAAGTCGCCCGGCAGGGCGGACGCGGGCAGGATGTCGCTCCTGAAGAAGGAGGTCGATTGGATCCCGCCGACTGTGCCGCGCGCCGATTCGTATGCATCGGCCGTCAGGATCTCGGCGCGGCCCTCGGAGAGGGTGAACAGGCCCTGCCGGTTTTCGAGGAAGATCAGCATGGCCATCCGGCGGCAGGAGACGACCCCCTGGAACCTGCGGATCAGGTAGGTGCAGGCGTCGCTCAGTGTCAGCTGCGAGCCGATCTCCTGAACGATGGCAAACGAGTTGCGGGTCTGGTGGTAGGTCCGCTCGAGCTGGAGCGCCTGGTTCTCGAGTTGCCGGGTGCGCTCCTTGAGCCGCGCGATCATGGCGTTGAACGCGGTCGAGAGGCGGCCGACCTCGTCGTTGCCGGCGGCGGCGACCTGAACGTCAAGCCGGCCGCCGCTGATCTCTTCGGCGGCCCTGGCCAGCGTTGAAAGAGGGCCGGTGATGCGTCGGATGAAGAGGTGGCCGACCAGCAGCCCGACGCAGAGGATGCCTGCGGTCAAGGCCATCATCTGCAGCCACAGCCGTGAAACCTGCGCAGCGAGCGGCTTGTCGGAGAGCCCGATCCGGAGCACCCCCGCCCGCCCCTCTATGATGGGGTAAGACAGGTCGATGTAGTCTTCGCCGGTTTCGACCGCGATCCGGACGATCCCTTGCTCCCCAGCGGCTTCACCCGGGGCGACGCTCAACAATCCGATCGGGAAACCGCCCTCGAAGCTGTGGGCCAGGACCTCACCGTCGCGGACGATGAACATGTAGGAGAGGGCGGCGTGGCTGCGCATGTGGTGGTCGATCATCTTCTGCAGGGCCACCAGGTCGTTCACGAGGATTTTGTCGGCCGCCTGCAGGGCGATCTGGTGCGAGAGGTCTTCGGCGTGGCCGATGGCGGAGGCGTAGAGGGTCCGGCCGTAGCGGTAGGTGACGAGCACGGATATCGCCAGGCCGCTGACCACGACGAGGGTCGCGATCCCCAGGAACAGCTTCGCCTTGAGGCTAGTGAACCGCCGCACGTCCGTTTTCCTCCAGTCGGTCGATTCCCGTGAGCATCTTCCGGACGGGGTCGTAAAGCCGGTCGTCGGGCAGGACGAACCGGTCGATTGCGAGGTTGGCGAGGATGCCGGCCCCGGACGGGTCGCTGTGCATGGCCAGCAGCAGGTCGCGAACGCGTTGCCGCAGCGCGGCCGGCATGGAGGTCCCCGCCACCAGGGGCGGGTTGCCGAAGGGCACGGACTCGTAGACGATGCGCACCCGCGACGCGACCTCGGGGTTTTTGCGCCGGTAATAGTCCCAGATGTGCTCGTGGACGAATGCCCCGTCCACGAGGCCGCGCGAGACCGCCAGGATCGAGTTGTCGTGGCTCTGGGTGAAGATGACCTTGCCGAAGAACGTCTGCGGCCGCTCTCCCATCTGCGCCAGCAGGTGGCGCGGCACGATGCAGCCGGCGTTCGAGTCCGGGTCGCTGAACGCGAACACCTTCCCTCTGAGATCCTCGAGCCGCTGCGCGGGCCCGGAGGCTCCGACCAGGAGGTACGCCCGGTATGCCGGCGACCGCCTGACTTCGGGGATCACCAGCGCCTCGAACCCGTAGCGCTCCTTGTCCATGGCGTAGGGCCCCGAACAGATGAACGCGAGGTCGATGCCGCCGCTGGCCAGCAGGAGGTCAATTTCGGCGTAGGAGTTGCGCTGGACCAGGTTGATCTTCCGGCCGGTGCGCTCGGCGATGTAGTCCAGCAGAACGTGATAGTAGGCCATGGTCGCGTCCGGCGAGATCATCGAGGCGACCGCGACGTTCAAGCGGGTCCGGTCGGGCTGACGCTCCGCGCGGTCGACGTCCACCCGCTTCCGGAAGTCCACCTGGATGCGCTCGCCGTCCGAGCAGGCGACGGCGGCGTTCAGGAGCAGTGTCGTCAGGAGAAGAAGGCGGAACGGCTGCATGGCGGAACCACCTGACTGCCAGGTTTCAGCGGCGGAACGAGGCTGCGTGCAGGGGGGGGCAGTGGGCAACGGATACTACATTGTAGGCGTGGCGTCAAATCTATTTTTATTGACATTTCTTATTTGTCTGATTATTCTTACTTTAAAAATTATTTGGAGGTATGTCGTGGCTGCCAAGAAAGACACGCCGGGGTCCTGCTTCACCAGCGGAGCGAGCACCTGCCAGGTGGAAGCGCTGGTGAGCGTCGACGAGAAGGGGCAGATGGTCCTGCCCAAGACGATCCGCGACAAGGCGAACATCCAGCCCGGGGACAAGCTCGTCCTGATCGGCTGGGAGCGGGACGGGCAGACCTGCTGCATCACCATGGTCAAGGCCGATTCCCTGGCCGGCATGGTGCGGGGGCTGCTCGGCCCGATGATGAAAGACATGATTCCCGAGTGAAAGAGAGGACACGATGGAAACCCACGACATTCGCAAGAAAGTGCGGGATGGGTACGGCCAGGTGGCGCTGGGCGCCAAACAGTCGTGCTGCGGCCCCGCATCTCCCTGCTGCGGCTCCGGCAGCTCGGTGCAGTCTATCGGATCGATGATCGGCTACTCGGCCGAGCAGATGGCGGCCGTTCCCGAAGGGGCGAACCTGGGCCTCGGGTGCGGCAACCCGGTGGCGCTGGCCTCCCTGCGCGCAGGGGAAACCGTGCTGGACCTGGGAGCCGGCGCCGGGTTCGACTGCTTTCTCGCGGCCCGCGAAGTCGGCGACACCGGCCGGGTGATCGGGGTCGACATGACCCCGGAGATGCTTTCCAAGGCCCGCGAAAACGCCGTAAAGGGCGGCTACCGCAACGTCGAGTTCCGCCTGGGCGAGATCGAACACCTCCCGGTCGCGGACGCCAGCGTTGACATCATCCTCTCCAACTGCGTGATCAACCTCTCGCCCGAGAAGCCGCAGGTCTTCGCCGAGGCCTTCCGGGTCCTGAAACCGGGCGGACGGCTCGCGGTGTCGGACGTGGTCCTGCTGCGGCCGCTGCCCCCGGCGCTGGCGCAATCCGCGGCCGCCTACCTCGGCTGTGTTGCCGGGGCGAGCCTCAGGGAGGACTACCTGGGGATGTTGCGCCGGGCCGGGTTCGGCGAGGTGCGGATCGTCGGCGAGAGCCCCTTCTACATCGGTGACATGGCGCACGACCCCATGGTCAAGGCCATCCTCGATGAGGCCCGGCTCTCCCCGGATGAAATCGCCGAGGCCGGCCGGTCGGTCGTGAGCATCAAGATCATTGCCGTGAAACCCGCGTGAGGTGTTGCAATGGAGCTGAAACCCATTTCCGAATTCAAGCCCTGCTGTGCGGGGGCCCCGGCCCGGAAGCCGGAGGCCGTCCCGGCAGCCAGGAAAACGTTCACCTTCAACGAGCTCGCGATCTTCGCCGCAACTCTTCTGGTCTGGTGGCTGATCTACCAGGGACTGCCGGACTTCGCCCGGTACGCGACCTACACCGTCTTCGGGCTGCCGAAAAATTCGCACCTGGCGGCCGCGGTGGAGTTCTTCATCTACGACACCCCCAAGGTCCTGATGCTGCTTGCGCTGGTCGTCTTCGGGGTGGGGATCGTCAACACCTTCTTCACCCCCGACCGCACCCGGCGCATCCTGGTCGGCAAGCGAGAGTCGGTGGGCAACGTCCTAGCGGCGCTGCTCGGGATCGTCACGCCGTTTTGCAGCTGCTCGGCCATTCCGCTCTTCATCGGGTTTGTGACGGCCGGGATCCCGCTCGGGGTCACCTTCTCGTTTCTGATCTCGGCCCCGATGGTCAACGAGGTTGCGCTCGTGCTGCTCTGGGGGCTGCTCGGGTGGGAGATCGCTGCGATTTACGCCGGCACCGGGATTCTCATCGCCGTGGTCGCCGGCTGGACGATCGGCCGACTTAAAATGGAAGGCCACATCGAAAGCTGGGTCATGGAGATCCGTGCGCAGAACGCTCATCCGGAAGCCGACCGGCAGAGCCCGCGCGACCGGGTGCGAGCGGGCCTCGAGAGCGTGCGGGACATCGTCGGCAAGGTGTGGAAGTGGATCGTGCTGGGGATCGCGGTGGGCGCGCTCATCCACGGCTACGTGCCGGAAGGGTTCCTGGCCTCGATCATGGGCAAGGAGGCGTGGTGGTCGGTGCCGATCGCGGTCCTGATCGGCATCCCCATGTACTCGAACGCCTCCGGCATGATCCCGGTCGTGCAGGCGCTGCTCGGCAAGGGTGCTGCGCTGGGGACGGCGCTGGCCTTCATGATGAGCGTCATCGCGCTCTCGCTGCCCGAGATCATCATCCTGCGCAAGGTGCTGAAGGTACGCCTGATCGCGACCTTCGTCGGAGTGGTCGGGCTGGGGATCCTCATCGTGGGGTATCTCTTCAACATGATCATTTGACAGGTGAAGGTTAGCGGATGAATCCCTACACCATTTTCCCGGACTGCGAGATCCAGGGCGGTGGGAAGGTTGCGGACGCGTTCCGGGCCATGGGGATCCACCGTTTTCTGGAGGCCTGCCGCCACGTGCACGGTCTGCCCTACGGCTACAACTCCGACCGGGACGACCCGATGATCCTGTTCAAGGAGCGGTTCGGCTCGTGCACCACCAAGCACGCGACCATCGCGTCCCTGGCTCACGAGCTGGGCCTCCCGATTTCCCGGGGAGTCGGCATATACCCGATGACCGAGTCGATCGTCACGGGCGCCGGCCGGATCATGGCGGCTTACGGCCTGCCGTTCGTGCCCATGATCCACTGTTATCTCGAATATCAGGGTTTGAAAGTGGATTTAACCGAGGGCAACCGCAACGGGAAGAACGGGCCGATCGACGAGTTCCTGTTCACGCGGCCGGTGGAGCCGAACATCTCCGCCAAGGCGGAGTACCTGATCTACCGGCAGGCCTTGACCGATCTCGTTCGGTCGCGTGACGAGCTGCGAGGCATCGACGTCAAGCAGCTCCTGCATGCCCGCGAGGACGGCATCAAACTTTTGAGGGCCAACATCGGGCAGTGATGAAGCCGTGAAGGAGCGGGACGAAATGGAGATCGCCACGAAACCCGACGAGGCGGCCGTGAAGCGCCTGCTGGCGGAATCCGGGCTGCCGACGGCTGACCTCACCGCGGCGCACATGGCGCATTTCTTCGGCTGCGGGGCGCCGGCCGCTCTCGCGGCCGTGGTGGGGCTCGAGCTTTACGGCGACGTGGGCCTGCTGCGCTCGCTCGCGGTGGCCGCCCCGGAGCGAGGCCGCGGTTTAGGCAAGCGTCTGGTCGCGCATGCGGAGCGCCACGCGCAGGAGCACGGGGGGAAAGAGGTCTACCTGCTGACCACGACCGCCGAAGCCTTCTTCAGCCGCCTGGGCTACCGGCGGGTGGAGCGGGACGCAGTCCCCGATGCAATCAAAGCCACCCGCGAGTACGCCGGGATCTGTCCCGCGAGCTCGGCCGTGATGACCCGGAAATTGTCCGGCTGACGGTTACCGCGTCAGCCGGCCCCCTCATCCGGGTTCAGTTCACGCCGATTCCCCCCACCGCCTTGGCCAGATCCCCCTCGTCGATGACCCCCTGGTTGCGGGAGACCTCCTTGCCGGCCTTGTCGAAAAACAGCTGGGTCGGGACCGAGCGGATGCCGTAGCGCGCCCCCAGGATCTGTTCGTCGCCCACGTTGACGAAGACCACGTTGAGCGCCCCGGCGTGCTTCTGCTGCAGCGCCTCCAGGAGCGGCGTCATCATCTCGCCCATCACCGAGGAGGGAACCGCGAACTGCACGAGGCTCGGTTTGCCCGACAGGCGGGCCTGGTCGACAGGGTTGTCGCGGGTGAGGCGGCTCTGCTGCTCGAACCAGTCGCGGTTCACCTGGATTTGGGCACGCTTCTCCACCTGGTCGACGAAGGTCGCCAGCGCCGCTTGCTGCCGCTCCTGGAGCAGCATGCCCTCAATCGTATCCCGGACCTCTTCGAGCGAGGCCTCGCCGATCATGGCCTTGTTGGCCTCGTAGAACTTCCGGATGTCCTCCTCCGCCACTGTGGCCGTCCGGGCAATCTGGTCGGCCAGCCCCTGGATGATCGTCTCCTCGGTCTCGCCCTCGGTCTTAACGCCGGCCGCCTTGGCTTCCTGGAGCAGAATGTTCCGGGCCACGCGCTGATCGAGCAGGAAGATCATGTTTTTCTGCAGCTGCGGGAGATACTCCTGGGGCAGCTCCTGGAGCATCGACTGCAGGTCGGCTGCGGTGATGTTCGTCCCCGCGGCCTCGGCGACCAGATCGGTCTTCAGCTCGGCGAGCTTGGCGTTCTTGAGCATGCCCATGCTGACGCCCGGGTAGCGTTCTTCGACGGTGGCGGCCTCGACCTTGGCGGGCTCCTCTTTCTTGGTGCAGGCCAGGACAGCTGCGAGCGCGACCAGCGCAAGCGCGACGATGCGGAAAATGTTTGTGCGAGTGTTCATTCGGTTCTTTTAACCTCCTGGGATTCAGTACACGCGCCCTTGGGCTGTGCGCCGGCACGCCGGTGATCGGAAAGCACAGCCGCGGGGAGCGCAGCCTGTCAGTGTATTTGGCCGGCCCCGCAGGCTCGGCTCAGGATTTCGATGGGGTGCGCAACGGTCAGGGGCAGGAGCTGCCGGAACTGCAGCCGGCAGCTGAGGCAGTCGGTCACCAGGATTTCCGGTTCGAGCTCTCGGATCCGCTCGATCAGCCGCCGGCTCAGATCGATCGACGGCAGGTGGAAATCGCGTTTGAACCCCATGAGACCCCCCATCCCGCAACAGTAGAGATTCCCTTCGATCGGCTCCAGCCTCAGGCCGGGCACCAATCTCAGCAGGTCCGCATACGGCAGTCCGAATCCCTGCTCGCGTTGGTGGCAAGGGGGGAAGTAGACGGCGCGGCCCTCCATCGGGCCGAAGTCGGTCTTGAGCTGACCGGACGTGTGCAGGTTGAGCAGATACTCGCCCAAATCGAAGGTTTTTTCAAGCAGTGCGACGCGCTTCAGCGGGTCGAGCCGTGAAAAATACCCCTCGTCGCGCATGATCTTGTCGAAGATGATGCGGTCGAAGCTCTCGAAGGCCTGCGGCCCGCCGGCCCCTCCCCCACGTTTCAGCGGGACCTTGATAAAGCGGGGATCCGCCCCGACCGTGTCCTGGTAATCCCGGGAGTGGTAGGCGCCCTCGCCCATCAGGCTGCGCAGCATGAAGCTGCAGGTCGGGCACGAGCAGAGGATGTCGAACCCATCCCGTGCGGCTGCGGAGAGCGACTCCAGGTTGCGCGCGGCCGCTTGCAGCGTGAGCCGCCGGTCGCCTTCCAGGAAGGCCGGCATGCCGCAGCACCCCTGGTCGGGAACCCACAACGCAACTCCGTTGTGCCGCAGCACGCTCGCGGCCGCGATGCCCACCTCCGGGAAGAGCAGGCCGGCCGTGCAGCCGGCGAAGTAGGCCACCCTGGGCCCGGCCGCTGCCCGTGGCGGCCGTGTCAGCCCCTCCCGGCGGGCCCAGGCCACGAAGCTCGTTTCGGGGATTGCGGGCGGGTCGCGGTCGGGGTGGATTCCGGCAGCCCGCTTGACCAGCCTTCCCGTGCCGCCGCGCAGCAGGCGGTTGGCCAGGCCCGGCAGCGCCCCGCAGAGTTTTCCGGCGCGCGCGACGTCCACGATCGCGCGCACCCCGAAGGGCAGCCCACCCTCTTGCGATATGTAGCCGGTCTTGGCGCGGATGATGTCTGCGCGGATGTTGGGGCAGGGACAGAGGGCGCAGAAATGGCAAAGGTCGAGCAGTCGTCGCAGATCAGTGTATGCGATTGGCTGTCCGGTTTCCACCTGGCGGTCGTACAGCCGGTAGAGCTCGGGGAAGAACAGGCAGGCCTCGTCCATGATGGGCCGGCAGCAGTCGCAGTCGGCGCAGTCCATCACGATCTTGCGGGCGATGCGCTCGGGGGCGTTATTGTTTTCGGGAGTATCCATTTGCCGCAAGCAACTCGATTTCTACAGATTAAAATGTTGTGGGAGCGGCATCCCTGCCGCGATGATCGGGGCTGGAAGCCACTCCCCTCAAAAGCAAAATCGGCACTTGGAAAATCCTCAATCGCTGTTCGAAAAGTCTGACGGCTTCGCAGAAAGCTTCAAATTCAAGGCGTGCGAACGCCGGGTTGTGAGGCGTACACGGAGTACGCCGCAGCAACACCGGCGTGACGTGCAACGCAGAAGTTGAGCTTTATGCGAAGCCGTCATGGTTTGCAGGTCACATGACAGACACCCGTCGGTCCCTGAACCGCGTAGGGGAAGTATTTACGTTTGAACCAAAAAGCGACATTGACCAGGGCGAT
>JADHEF010001969.1_pt1 | contig 10645 bp, 7 predicted proteins | sample 8952391 | NCBI WGS metagenome assembly JADHEF01 (sample SAMN16124439, study PRJNA663245) | bioreactor sludge metagenome | isolation source: sludge (nitrite) | place: India:Bengaluru | collected 2019-02-28
GGTACTGGGCAGGCGTGGTGCCGGTGTTGGTGAAATTGCAGCGCCCGCCGCCGGACATCAGGATTTTCTTGCCGACCTTGTTGGCATGGTCCAGAACCAGCACGCGCCGGCCCCGCGTGCCCGCGGCGATGGCGCACATCAGACCGGCCGCGCCGGCGCCGATGACCACCACGTCGCATTCGTCTTGCAGATGGCCGGCGGCCTGCCCGGTGGCGTGCATGTCGGCGCGGCCTACAGCAACGCCTTGAGCCGGTACAGCGCTTCCAGTGCCTGTTTGGGCGTCAGCTCGTCCGGGTCGATCGCGGCCAGCGTCTTCTCGGCCTCGGATGGCGCGGCATTGAACAGGCCGAATTGCTGCGGGGCATCCAGTGCCTGCGGGGCGACTTCGGCGGCATGGCTGGCGGTGCCGCGCTGCTCCAGTTCGGCCAGCCGGCGCTTGGCCTGCTGCAGCGTGGATTTGGGCAGGCCGGCCAGCGCCGCCACTTGCAGGCCGAAGCTGCGGTTGGCCGCGCCCTGCCGCACCGCATGCATGAAGACCAGGTCGTCGCCATGCTCGACCGCGTCCAGATGCACGTTGGCGATGCCGCTCGGGCCGCCTTCGAAAGCCTCGTCGGCAAGCGCGGTCAGCTCGAAGTAATGCGTGGCGAACAGCGTGTAGCAGCGGTTGACGTGGGCGAGGTGGCGCGCCACCGCATCGGCCAGCGCGAGGCCGTCGTAGGTGGAGGTGCCGCGGCCGATCTCGTCCATCAGCACCAGCGACTGCGCGGTGGCGTGGTGCAGGATGTAGCTGGTCTCGGCCATTTCCACCATGAAGGTGGACTGGCCGCGGGCGAGGTCGTCGCCGGCGCCGATGCGGGTGAGGATGCGGTCGACCGGGCCGAGCAGCGCGCGCCCTGCCGGCACGAAGCTGCCGATGTGGGCCAGCAGCACGATCAGCGCGTTCTGGCGCATGAAGGTGCTCTTGCCGCCCATGTTGGGGCCGGTGACGATCCACATGCGCGCTTGTCCGTCGCGCTCGTTCTGGCCGAGGATCAGGTCGTTGGGTTCGAAGGGCTCCTCGCGCACGGCTTCCACCACCGGGTGGCGGCCGCGTTCGATGCGCAGGCCGGGCGTCTCGGCGAGTTCCGGGCGGATCCAGTCCAGTGCCTGCGCGCGTTCGGCGAAGGCGCACAGCACGTCCAGCTCGCTCAGGGCGGCGGCGCAGTGCTTGAGCGGCTCCAGCTCGGCGTTGAGCGTGTCCAGCAAGCCTTCGTACAGCAGCTTCTCGCGCGACAGCGAGCGCTCGCGTGCCGACAGTACCTTGTCCTCGAAGGCCTTCAGTTCTTCGGTGATGTAGCGCTCGGCATTGGTCAGCGTCTGCCGGCGGGTGTAGTGCACCGGCGCCTTGTCGGCCTGGCCCTTGCTGATCTCGATGTAGTAGCCATGCACGCGGTTGTAGCCCACCTTCAAGGTGGGGATGCCGCTGCGCTCGCGTTCGCGCGTTTCCAGGTCGATCAGGAACTGGTCGGCATGGGTGCTGAGCCGGCGCAACTCGTCCAGTTCGGCATCGTGACCGTCGGCGATCACGCCGCCGTCGGACAGCTTCAGCGGTGGTTGCGGCGCGATGGCCGAAGCCAGCAAGGCAGCCACGGCATCGTGTTCGCCCATTGCGGCGGCCAGTTCGGCCAGCCGCGGGGAATCCAGCGGCGCCAGCGTGGCGCGGATGCCGGGCAGCAACGCCAGACCGTCGCGCAGCGTGGAGAAATCGCGCGGCCGCGCCGAGCGCAGGGCGATGCGGGTGAGGATGCGTTCGAGGTCGCCGAGCGCGCGGAAGCGTTCGCGCAGGTCGCCGTCGGCGCCGCCGTCCATCAGCGTGGCCACGGCATGGTGGCGGCAGCCGAGGGTGTCGCGGTTGCGCAGCGGCCGGTGCAGCCAGCGCTGCAGCAGGCGCCCGCCCATCGGCGAGACGGTGGTGTCGAGCACGCCGAGCAGGGTGTGCCGGGTGTCGCCGTCCACGCGCGTGTCCAGCTCGAGGTGGCGGCGGGTGGCGGCGTTCATCGCGATGGCGTCGCCGGCCGCTTCCACCGCGATGGCGGTCAAGTGCGGCAGGCGCTGTTTCTGGGTTTCCTCGACGTAGCCGAGCAACGCGCCGGCCGCGGCGATGGCCAGCGGCTTGTCCTCGATGCCGAAGCCGGTGAGATCGTGCAGGCCGAAAAAGCGCAGCAACTGGCGCCGGCCGGAATCGGCGTCGAACAGCCACTGCGCGCGCCGGCGCAGGCCGGTGCGGGCGTGCAGGAAGTCCGGCCAGCCGTCCTCGTCGGGCAGCAGCAGCTCGGCCGGTTCGAGCCGGGCCAGTTCGGCTTCCAGTGCATCCGCGCCGGCCACCTCGTTGACGAGGAAGCGCCCGCCGGCCAGATCGGCCCAGGCCAGCCCGTAGCCGTTCCTGCCGCGCGCCACGGCCATCAACAGAGTGTCGCGGCGCTCGTCCAGCAGGGCTTCGTCGGTGACGGTGCCGGGCGTGACCACGCGTACCACCTTGCGCTCCACCAGACCCTTGGCCAGCGCCGGGTCGCCGATCTGTTCGCAGATCGCCACCGATTCGCCCAACGCCACCAGCCGTGCCAGATAGCCTTCGTAGGCATGCACCGGCACGCCGGCCATCGGGATCGGCGCACCGGCCGAGTTGCCGCGCTGGGTGAGGGTGATGTCGAGCAAGCGCGCCGCCTTGCGCGCATCGTCGTAGAACAGCTCGTAGAAATCGCCCATGCGGAAGAACACCAGCAGATCCGGATGCTCCGCCTTGGCGGCGAAGTACTGCTTCATCAGCGGGGTGTGTTCCTGGGGATTCTTGTTGCTGGCTGTCATCTGGAGGTGTTGACGGTGGAAGCGGCGCGCCATCACGCCAGGGTGCCGCGGCCGGTTAGGGTAGCAGTCGTTTCAGCGGGTGGCCGTGTCGCGCCCTTGTGGCGGTCGCTCGGGCAGGTCCGGCCCTGCCAGCATGCAGCGGTTGCGTCCGGCCTGCTTGGCCGCGTACATGGCGGCATCGGCACGGGCCATCAGGTGCTCGTAGTCGGGGTGGCCGTTGTGTGCGGCCACGCCGATGCTGGCCGTGATCGACAGCGGCGGCTTGCCGGACATCGTCAGCGGTTGCCCGGCAATCTGGCGGCGCAGGTCCTCGGCGATGGTCATGGCCTGTTGCTCGTTCACGGCCACCAGCACGACGACGAACTCCTCGCCGCCGAGCCGGAACACGTAATCGCTGCCGCGGGTGGAGTTGGCCAGCACGGCGGCCACGTGTTGCAGGGCGCGGTCGCCGGCTTCGTGACCATGGGTGTCGTTGATCTGCTTGAAGTGATCAAGATCGATCAGCAGGGCGGCGAAGGGTTGCGCGCTTTGGCGCGACAACTCGATTTCCCGGCGCAGCACGGCCGGCAGGAAGCGGCGATTGAGCAGCTGGGTCAGGGCATCGGCCCCCGAATCCAGTTCGCCGAGCCGTTCGAACAGTATCGTCAGCAGGTGGCGGATGGTGGCCAGCCGCTCGCGGATCTGCTCGAAAGCCTGCAGCCGCGCATCCAGCCCGGAATACTCCTCGTTGCCGGCATCGCCGAGCATGGCGTCGATTTCGCCGACCAGGCGCTGGATCGAATCGGTTTCCGAGCACTGGCCGAAACTGGGTACGCCCTTGTGCATGAACCACAGGCCGAATTCGGAAACCGCCAGCGGTTCGCCCTGACAGGCCCTGGTGTGTGTGGTCCACGCGTACAGCAGGCGGTTTTCCCAGTCCAGCAGCAGGGCGCGCTGGCGCTCGCGCTCGGCCCCGACGTTTTGCACCAGCGTGAACAGGCGGTAGGCCGCGTCGGTACGGCTCGAACGCTCCTGCGCCTTGGCGTAGGCCTGACTCATCGCTTCCATGGCGATGTCGATGGAATGGTTGGCCACGGCCAGCGCGCTCGGCCCGTCGACGGCAACATCGCCCTGGAAGCGCAGGATCAGGCGTTGGCGCAACAGGCGCACGCCACGCGCAACCAGATCCACGGGGATGCCGATGCGGGCGTGGACCTGCCCGACGTGGCGGTTGGCGCCGATCAAGGCATCCACGTCGTCCGGGCCGGCCTTGAGGCTGGCGCGCAGCCAGCGCTTGAGTGCGGGCTTGAGCGTGGTGCGGACCTGATCGTGGGTCAGGAATTGGTGCGCGCGCGGGTCGTCGAGGAGCTCGCCATAGAAGGCATCCACGTAATCGTCGAGCGGCTCGTCGGCGGCCGCGGCCAATTGCTGCCGGGTCCCGTCGGAGCAGGCGCTCAGCTGCGCTTTCCAGCTTTCGGCCAGCGGGCGGGATTCGTCGATGGTGGGCGGGGTGGGCATGCGGACGGCTCTGACAGACCTGCGGATTCTAAATCTTTCCGGTACTTGGGCCCGGCTGTAATAGTCTCCGCGATGCCGCTTGCCTAGCCTGCGCCGGTTTTCCAGGAGCCACCATGAGCCACGACCACAATCACGCCCCCAGCCAGATCCGCCACGAGCGCCCGCTCTGGTGGGCATTGGGACTGACCGGCACGTTCCTGCTGGTCGAAGTGGCCGGTGCGTTCATTGCCCGCAGTTTGGCATTGCTGTCCGATGCGGCGCACATGGCCACCGACGCGCTCGGCCTGATGATCGCGCTGCTCGCGGTGCGGCTGGCACGACGCCCGCCGGATGCCCGCCGCACCTACGGCTACGCGCGGCTGGAAGCGCTGGGGGCGCTGGTCAACGGCGCGCTGCTGTTTGCCGTCGGCGCCTACATCCTGTGGGAAGCGGTGGAGCGCTTCCGTTCGCCGCACCCGGTGGCCGCGGGCGGCATGTTCGTCGTCGCCGTGATCGGGCTGCTGATCAACCTGATCGCGATGCGCCTGCTGCAGGCCGGCAGCGGCGAAAGCCTGAACGTGAAAGGCGCCTATCTGGAAGTGTGGAGCGACATGCTCGGCTCGGTGGCGGTCATCGTCGGCGCGCTGCTGATCCGCGCCACCGGCTGGAACTGGATCGACCCGGTGCTGGCGTTGCTGATCGGCCTGTGGGTGCTGCCGCGCACTTGGGTGCTGCTGCGGGAGGCGGTCAACGTGCTGCTGGAAGGCGTGCCCAAGGGCATCGATCTGGAGCAGGTGCGCGCCGCGATGCGTGAACAAGCCGGGGTGCTGGACGTCCACGACTTGCACGTGTGGGCATTGGCTTCGAGCACGCCGGCCCTGACCGCACACGTGCTGGTGCACGAGGCGTCGGCGATTCCGGACGTGCATGCGCGCATGGCCGGGCTGCTGCACGAACGCTTCGACATCGAACATGTCACGCTGCAGCTGGAAACCCGGCATTGCGGCAATGCGCCGTGCGAGCAGGGGGGCGTTGCCGAATCGCCGCAGCATGCCGACCACGACCACGACCACGACGAGCATGAGCATGAGCCGCATCGACATGTGCATGAGGGGCGCGATGCGCACGGGCACGTCCACTGAGCGCGTGCCCGGTCTTGTCGCGAGGGTGGCCACGGCAGACAGACGCGTCGATTTGGGCTAAAACGGCGGGAATGCCGATTCCCGGAGTTTGCCTATGACCGTGCCTGCCGATCACGACCTGCGCCGTCTGGCCGAAGCGCTTGGCGCGCGCCTGCTCGAATCGCGCGGGATGCTGGTCACCGCCGAAAGCTGCAGCGGCGGCTGGATCGCCAAGACCGTTACCGACATCGCCGGCTCGTCGGCATGGTTCGATTGCGGCCTGGTCACCTACAGTTACGAGGCCAAACAGCGCCTGCTAGGGGTGCGTCCGCAGACGCTGGAGACCTTCGGCGCGGTCAGCCGTGAAACGGCGCTGGAAATGGTGTCCGGCGCCTTGGCCAATTCCGGCGCCAGCGTGGCCGTGGCGGTGACCGGCATCGCCGGCCCGGGCGGCGGCAGCGCGGACAAGCCGGTCGGCAGCGTGTGGATCGGCTGGAAGGCGCGCGGCGGTTATGCGCGCACCGAACTGTTCCTGTTCGACGGCGACCGCGAAGCGGTGCGCCGGCAGACCGTGTCGGCGGCATTGCGCGGCCTGCTGGACCTGGGCGCTTGACCGGTCCGATGCGCACGGGAGCCCGCTGATGCTGCTGGAAACGCTGGTTGCGGTGCGCGACATCGGCCGCTTGCACGACATCGCCACGGTGATGATCCGCTACGGCTTCGGCGACGTGGTGCAGCGGCTGGGGCTGGCCGGCATGCTCGAAAAGGCCAACCGCCTGCTGCGCTGGGACACGGCCGAAGCGCTGCTGCAGCTCGATGCGCCCACCCGGGTGCGGCGCGCGATGGAAGACCTCGGGCCCACTTTCGTCAAGCTGGGGCAGGTGCTGGCCACGCGCGTGGACCTGTTCCCGCCGGAATGGATTGCCGCGTTCGGCGAATTGCAGAACGACGTGCCGGCCTTGCCGTACGAGCAGATCGTGCAGCAGTTGAGCGAAGACCTCGGTGGTGATCCGGAGCGGGTGTTCGCCCGTTTCGAACGTACCCCGGTGGCGGCGGCCTCGCTGGCGCAGGCGCATCGTGCGTGGCTGGAGGACGGCAGCGCGGTGATCGTCAAGGTGCGCCGGCCCGGCATTCAAGCGGTGGTGGATGCCGACCTGCGCCTGATGGTGCGGCTGGCCGAAGCCGTGCAGGCGCATGCGCCCGACCTGGCCCGCTACCGTCCGCGCGAGGTGGTGGCGCAGTTTGCCGCCTCGTTGAAGCGCGAGCTGGATTTCGCCGCCGAGTGCCGCAACGCCGAGCGCATCGCCGCCAATTTCGCCGGGCACGACGAGATCGTGATCCCGCGCGTTCACTGGCAATGGACCGGCGAGCGGGTCAACGTGCAGGATTTCATCGACGGCATCCCCGGGCGCGACCTCGCCGCAGTGGAGGCGGCAGGGCTGGATCGCGCGACGCTGGCGCGCATCGGTGCGCAGACGATCCTGAAAATGGTGCTGGAAGACGGGTTCTTCCACGCCGATCCGCACCCCGGCAACATCTTCTACCTGCGCGATGGCCGCATCGGCTTGATCGACTTCGGCATGGTCGGCGTGCTCGCCAGCCGGCGCCGCTACCAGGTGGCGCGGCTGCTGCACGGGCTGGCCGCATACGATGTGGAATCGGTCAGCGACACGTTGATGGAGTGGGCCGGCGACGTCGAGGTGGACGAGGCGCGGTTGCAGGCCGATTCGGAAAACTTCATCTCCCAGTACCGCAACGTGCCGCTGGGCCAGCTGAGCCTGGGGCGGATGTTGTCGGACGTGACCGTGATCCTGCGCCAGCACGGGTTGATGCTGCCGCCGGACCTGGCCCTGCTGATCAAGACCTTCGTCACCCTCGAAGGCATGGGCCGCGCGTTGGACCCGGCATTCAACATGGCCGCCGAGGCGAAGCCCTTCCTCGGCAAGGTGCTGTGGGAGCATTACGCACCGTCCGCCCTGATGCGGCGCGGGCGGTCCACGCTGCTGCGCACGATGGACCTGCTGCACGACCTGCCGCGCGAACTGCGCCGGCTGCTGCACAACACCGCCGGCGGCAAATTGCGCACGCAGGTTGACGTGCCCGAGCTGCGTCCGTTCGGCGACCAGATTAACCGTGCCGCCAATCGCCTGACGATGGGCCTGATCACCTCGGCGCTGATCATCGGCTCGTCGATCGTGATGACCAGCCGCAGCGGCACGCCGGGGCGGGGCGTTTCCACGCTGGGCCTGCTGGGTTTCATCGGCGCGGCGTTGTGCGGCATCTGGATACTGTTCTCGATCTGGCGCAGCGGACGGCACAAGTAGGCGGGCGGCGGCGCATGCCTTGATCCGCGTCAACGACAGGGTCATCCGGGCGGGGCATGCTGCACGGCATGAACGCTTTCCCCGGATACGACCGCGAACTGGCCTGGCACTTCGACCCGGACCTGCTGCGCCGTTACGACAAACCCGGCCCGCGCTATACCTCGTACCCCACCGCGCCGCATTTCCATGACGGCTTCGGCGGCGAGGAGTTGCGCGCCGCAGCCGGGCGCAGCCTTCGGCAGCATCCGCAGCGAGGGCTGTCCTTGTACGTGCACGTGCCGTACTGCCGCAACCCGTGTTTCTACTGTGGCTGCAACCGGGTGATCACCCGCGACGAGAGCCGCGGTCGTCCATACGTGGAGCGCGTGCTGCGCGAGGCGGCAATGATCGCCCCGGCGTTTGCCGGACGCGAGGTGGTGCAGCTGCATTTCGGCGGCGGCACGCCCAATTTCCTCTCGCCCGCATTGCTGGGCGAGCTGGTGGCCGGCCTTGCGGAGCTGTTCCGTTTCAGCGGGAGTCCGGAACGCGACGTCTCGATCGAACTGGACCCGCGCACCGTCACCCCGGCCGACGTGGCCGAATTGGCCCGCATCGGCTTCAACCGCGCCAGTCTCGGGGTGCAGGATTTCGACCCGGAGGTGCAGCGCGCCATCAACCGCGTGCAGGGCGTGGACGAAACGTTGGCGATCATCCGTGCGTGCCGGGAGGCCGGCATGCGTTCGGTCAACGTCGACCTGATCTACGGCCTGCCGATGCAGAACCTGTTCGGCTTCGCGCGCACGCTGGACATCGTGCTGGCGCAGCGGCCGGACCGGCTGGCCATTTACGGTTACGCGCATCTGCCGCAGATGTTCCGCGCGCAGAAGCAGATCGAGGAGGCCGACTTGCCCGACGCCGAGGCCCGGCTCAACCTGCTGGGGCTGGCCGTGCGCCACCTGTCGCGCGCGGGTTACCAATACATCGGCATGGACCATTTCGCGCTGCCCGGCGACGAGCTGGCACGGGCGCAGCGGCAGGGTGGCCTGCACCGCAATTTCATGGGTTACACCACGCACGCCGATACCGATCTGCTGGGTCTCGGCGTCAGCGCGATCAGCCACGTCGGCGACAGCTACGCGCAGAATCCGCGCACCCTGCCCGAATGGGAGGCCGCCCTCGATGTGGGGAACCTGCCGACGTGGCGTGGCCTGCAACTGGATGCCGACGACGAGATCCGCGCCGACCTGATCCAGCGCCTGATGTGCCAGGGCGAGGTGGACACGGTGGCTTTCGGCCAATGCCACGGCCTCGACTTCGATGCGTATTTCGCGGAAGAGCTGGCATCGCTGCTGCCTTTGCAGGCCGACGGTCTGGTCAAGCGCGATGGCGCAAACATCCGCGCCACCCGACAGGGCAAGCCGCTGCTGCGCCTGATCGCAATGTGTTTCGACCGCTACCTGCGCAGGCCGGATCAGCCCGCCCGTTATTCGAAGGCGATCTGACCCGGCAACCCGGCGGGTGCTTGTCAGTGGCGGCTGTTAGTAGTAATACTACTAACCATGCAGCTGACCGATACCCAACAGGCCATCCTCGGCATGATCGCCGAGCACATCGCACGCGACGGCTTGCCGCCGTCGCAGACCGAAATCGCCCGTGCATTCGGTTTCAAGGGCGTGCGCGCAGCCCAGTACCACCTGGAGGCGCTGGAGCAGGCCGGCGCGATCCGGCGCGTGCCCGGTCAGGCGCGCGGCATCCGCTTGCTTCGCCCTCCGGTGGATGACGACGCGCCGGCGGCGCCTGCCCCCAGCGCCGACGATGTGCTGCATCTGCCCGTCCTCGGCCGCGTGGCCGCGGGCCTGCCAATCGGCGCCGATCTGCGCACCGACGATTACGTGGTGCTTGACCGCGTGTTCTTCTCGCCCGCCCCCGACTACCTGTTGAAGGTGCAGGGCGACTCGATGCGAGACGAAGGTATCTTCGACGGCGACCTGATCGGTGTGCATCGCACCGGCGAAGCACGTTCCGGGCAGATCGTCGTGGCCCGCATCGACGACGAGATCACCGTCAAATTGCTGAAGATCGGCAAGGATCGCATCCGCCTGTTGCCACGCAACCCGGATTACGCGCCGATCGAGGTGTTGCCAGATCAGGATTTCGCCATCGAGGGCCTGTATTGCGGTCTGGTGCGGCCCAACCGATGAGGCCGGGCAAGCCACTCCGCGGGCTTGCCGCATCGGCGTTTCCTCCTGTCGGCCGCGGCCGATTCCCACGTCGGGCGCAGTCATGTGCCGACGGCTCACCCTGCTGCAAGGATCTAGCGTGAAGCTGCGTCGCCGCCAGTCTCAACCTGTGCGATATGCGACGCGCACACTGCCCACATCATGAAAAAGACCACCAAGGACACGACGATGGACGAGAACAAGAAGCGCGCCCTTTCCGCCGCCCTGAGCCAGATCGAGAAGCAGTTCGGAAAGGGTTCCGTCATGCGCATGGGCGACCGCGTGATCGAGCCCGTCGAGGTCATTTCCACGGGCTCGCTGATGCTGGACATCGCGCTGGGCATCGGTGGCCTGCCCAAGGGGCGAGTGGTAGAGATCTACGGGCCGGAGTCCTCCGGCAAGACCACGTTGACCCTGCAAGCTATCGCCGAATGCCAGAAGGTCGGTGGCACCGCCGCGTTCATCGATGCCGAACACGCGCTGGACCCGATCTATGCCGCCAAGCTTGGCGTGAACGTGGACGACTTGCTGCTTTCCCAGCCGGATACCGGCGAGCAGGCGCTGGAAATCGCCGACATGCTGGTGCGTTCTGGCTCGATCGACATCGTGGTGATCGACTCGGTGGCCGCGCTGACGCCGAAGGCCGAAATCGAGGGCGAGATGGGCGACCAGCTGCCCGGCC
>JADHEF010001970.1_pt1 | contig 10640 bp, 11 predicted proteins | sample 8952391 | NCBI WGS metagenome assembly JADHEF01 (sample SAMN16124439, study PRJNA663245) | bioreactor sludge metagenome | isolation source: sludge (nitrite) | place: India:Bengaluru | collected 2019-02-28
AAAAGTCGGCTGAATACTATCAAAATCGGCGTGAAACTGTGGCCGACGTGTTGAAACAAGTTAAGCGTGATGGACTCAAAAGTACCTGGCAAGACCGCTCCATGTGGAATCAGATGCGCATGCTGAAAACCGATTTGTCCGATGTCAACGGTTATACCTTCCTGATCAATGGCAAAACGCCGGAGCAAAACTGGACCGGTATGTTTAAACCGAATGAAAAAGTCCGATTACGTTTTATCAATGCTTCAGCCATGTCTTTTTATGATGTGCGTATTCCTGAGTTGAAGATGACTGTGGTCAGTGCTGATGGCCAGCCCGTGCAACCGGTACCTGTCGATGAGTTTCGTATAGGCACTGCAGAAACTTATGATGTGATGGTTGAAACGAAAGATAATCATTATCAGATTGAAGCTGAATCTATTGACCGCAGCGGGTTTGCGATTGGTTCATTGCATAATGAAAATTCTCCAGGGACACATGTGATTCACATGCCTAAGCCGCGTCCACGTGCATTACTTACGATGGAAGATATGGGGCATGGTTCTGCATCCAGTGATCATGCGAACCATGCTGAGATGAATGATGGTCAGAGTAGTACAAATCAAAGCCGTGCCAGCGCAATGAAACATCAAGTGATGGATCATTCGTCAATGGATCATTCATCCATGCTACATGACATGGATGCAATGGATCATCATCAGACCATGGAGCATACTCAAATGAGTCATGATGCCATGCAGGAGCATTCGCAACATGCGACTCAACAACACGCTATGCCACAGCCAGCAAAGCCTGAATCTGAGCAACAACAAACGCATGCGTCGCATAGTGCGGTAACACCATCCGTAGATCACAAGGCACCCGTGGTTTATGGCTGGGCCAATGCCTCAACGCCAGCAGGGCATAAAGCACTGCAATATAGCGACTTGAAATCACTCACTCCACAGCCCGATACCCGTCCGGCAGAGAGAGAGCTGGAAGTGCGTTTGGGCGGCAACATGGAGCGTTATATCTGGACCATCAATGGCAAGAAATTTACTGAAGTTGAACCGCTACAGGTGAAATATGGCGAACGTATCCGGCTGAAATTTATTAATGACAGCATGATGGCGCATCCGATGCATCTGCATGGCATGTTTATGCAGCTGGAAAATGGGCAAAGTAGCGCCAACATGCCGAATAAACACACCCTGATTGTGCCGCCGGGTAAAACGGTCACGGCCTTGCTGACTGCCGATGAAGTAGGCGAATGGGCAATTCATTGCCATCTGCTTTATCACATGTCATCGGGCATGATGAGCAAACTGGTGGTGGCCAATGTCGATGGAAATAAAATGCTAGCTTCACCCGCTACGCCAGCTCAAGTTGAGCAAGGAGACTCACATGCGCATCATTAATCACTTTGTAATGAGCACATTGAGTGCCTCATGCTTATTGTTATCTGGACAAAGTTTTGCACAGCCAAGTCATCAAACCATGCCGATGGCGGAAGTGCAGACGTCAGCACAAAATGCAATACCGGTCGATCATTCACAACATCATGTCGTGTCAACGACAGACCAAACATCTGTTAAAGCAAACCCCGTAATCGCTGTTCAAGATGAAAATGTGAACTCGAATGATGCTGCATCTGCCGAGCATATCAAGGAGCATGGCGGGCAGATGTATCAGCAAACCACGCTTGAAAGTCGCTGGCTACGCAATAACGATGGAGAAGGGGTTCTCAAGTCGGAGCTGGAAACCCGTATCGGGACAGATGAAAACAAGATTTTTGTCAAAGTCCATGCCGATGATGCTGAATCAGAGCAAGCGGAATATGATGCCAAAGTGTTGTACAGTCGCAATGTTGCCGATTTTTGGGATGTACAGGCCGGTTTACGCTATCGCAATGACCAGAATCGGGAAGTCGATCAGGATCAGGTCGATGCCGTGATTGGGGTGCATGGGCTGGCGCCGTATTTCTTTGAAACCAATGCCTATCTTTATATTGGTCAGGACAATCAAACGTCTTTGAGCTTGGAAACCGAACGCGATGTGCTGCTGACGCAAAAACTGATTGTTAAGCCTTATCTGGACTTGAATGTGGTGTTGAGTGATGACTCCAGCTATGCTCAAAAAACCGGTTTAAGCACGGCACAATTGGGGCTGGAAACCCGTTATGAAATCAATAAAAAGGTCATGCCTTTTATTGATGTGGCCTACGGATACAAACAGGGGCGTGAGCAGACTGCTTGGCAAGCGGAATCAGCATCTGATCAGGAATGGTTGTATGGTGCCGGGATACGTTTTAAATTTTAATCCTATTCGCGGCTCCAAAAAATACGACTGGTTGAGGCTAGTCGTATTTTTATTTGCACTTTTAAAGTGAGCAATTGGTCAAAAAATGTAAAACAAGCACCTGTTTAGCTCAATTATTTATATAATTATCGATCAATGATAGGAGGAACGACCTCCCTTAGTGCATCAGATTGATTGTTGCACTAAGAAAATTTGTCAGGACGACCTGACTCGCATCCAATGGAGCATCGTCGTCATGGCTTGGGTCATTCTGGTTTTAGCAGGTGTTTTTGAAATTGTCTGGGCTTATGCCATGAAGCTTTCAGAAGGTTTCACTCGTCTCACACCGAGTATTGTTACCCTGGTTTTTATGGTGTTAAGTTTTGCTTTACTGGCCTATGCTATGCGCACTTTGCCACTGGGTACGGCTTATACCATCTGGACCGGAATTGGTGCAGTAGGTTCTTTTTTGGTCGGGGTGTTTATTTTGGGTGAGCCTGCATCAGCCATGCGTATGCTCGCTGCGGTACTGATTATTTCTGGATTAGTGTTGATGAAACTGTCATCATCCTAACTATCTCGCTTATTTATTGCACTACTATTGCACTACAGGAGAAGACAATGAAACTGGCTTTTATGGAAATGGCTTCTCCTGTGGGCACTTTAAAACTGGTTGCCAATGACACGGCTTTGGTGGCAGTACTTTGGGAAAATGAAAATCCCAAACGGCTACGTTTAGCTGAATTGATCGAACAGGTTAATCATCCTATTTTGTTGGAAACTCAAAAGCAGTTAAATGAATATTTTGCTGGAAAAAGACAGCAATTCGATTTGCCCTTAGATTTTGAAGGAACTGAATTTCAGCAGAAAGTCTGGCAAGCCTTACTCACCATACCATTTGGTCAAACCCGCAGTTACCGAGATATTGCCCAGCAAGTCGGTAACGTCAAAGCGGTACGTGCAGTGGGTGCAGCCAATGGCAAAAACCCCATCTCGATTATTGCGCCGTGTCATCGTGTGGTGGGGGAAAACGGTAAACTGATCGGTTTTGCCGGTGGGCTGGACAATAAAGAGATCCTGTTAAAATTAGAGAAAATTGTTTAAATTATAAAGTCTTATTAAAAACAAAGATCAATAAAATGTTGAGTCAGATAGTTGCGCAACTTGGGTCAAGCTTTTGGTGGATTATTCTTGCTTTTATTGCCATAGGGATTTTCAAAGCCTTTAAACCCTTCATTAAAGGTAAAGTGGGGGAACTCGCGGTAGCTGTACACGTCAAACTTTATTTGAAAGATCCACAATATATTTTATTAAATGATTGTACTTTGCCAGATGAACAGGCAGGAACGACGCAAATTGACCATATTCTGTTAAGTCCCTTTGGGATTTTCGTGATTGAAACCAAAAATTATAAAGGCTGGATTTTTGGTGGTGAGCGGCAAAAAATGTGGACACAGAAGATTTATAAGAAAAGCTATAAATTTCAAAATCCATTGCATCAGAATTATAAGCACATGAAAGTACTGCAAAATGTATTGTCTGATATTGTTGAGCCAGAGTACCTGCATTCAGTGATTGTGTTTATGCCAGAAAGTGAATTTAAAACAGAAATGCCTGCCAATGTATTTCGTGGTGCTGCATGGGTGGATTATGTCAAAGGTTTTCAGGAGGAAGTGATACCCGCCATGAAACTGAAACGGATTCAATTGCGGATTGAAAAAGAAGTTTTAGAGAAGTCCTGGAAAACTAATCGCCTACATGTAGAAAATTTAAAACAGCGGAAAGAAAGTAGCTAAATAAAAAAGCCTTTGAATATTCAACGGTTTTTATTTTTAATGCTATAGCTGATTTAATTTTTCAATAATTTCGTTCAGTTGCTTGATGCGTTTCACTTCATCCCACAGCATTTTGGCTTCTGGATAATGCTTGGACATCATGCCGAGCCACTGTTTATAGCGTCCGACCATATTCACTTCTTTTTTATAGGGACCATTCAGGAAACGAATTTGCAAAGCCAATAATTCATTCCAGGTGATCAAGGCTTCGTCAGTATTCTGACGGATACATTGGGTGATATCCGGTGTGGTTACAGCAGCTCGGCCAATCATCAAATCTTCACAGCCAGATTCAAGTTGGCATTGTTTGGCATCTGCATTGGTCCAAATTTCACCATTGGCAATGACATTGATGTTTAAGGCTTCACGAATCGGTTGCAACTGATCCCAAAATGCAGGAGGGGTATAGCCTTCCGCCTTGGTACGTGCATGCACTGTGACCCAGGCAGCACCAGCATCCTCAATGGCATGAGCATTTTCCAGGGTAAATTTTCTGTCCATATAGCCTAAGCGCATTTTGGCAGAAACCGGAATATGTTTAGGTACTGCATCACGCACAGCTTTGACCAGCATGTGTACCACTTCAGGTTCATCCAGCAGCACAGAACCGCCACGGTGCCGGTTAACAGTTTTTGCCGGACAACCAAAATTCATATCAATGACAGGTGCACCGAGTTCAACAGCACGAATGGCATTGGCTGCCAGCATTTCAGGATCATTACCTAAAAACTGCACATGCACAGGTGTACCTGATGCTGTTTTGCCGCCATTGAGTAATTCTGGGCAATACTGATAATAAATATGATCTGGCAAAACAGAGTTGGTGACACGGATAAACTCGGTTACACACCAGTCAAAGCTGCCCACAGACGTGAGTACATCACGCATAATGGGGTCTGTTAAGCCTTCCATGGGTGCAAGGATGAGTTTCACAGTGATGTCTACCCGTTAAATTTGAAAAACGGTGTTATACGTTTTTTTATGCATGCTGTCTAGGAAAAGGTCTTTGAAATATTGTAGTGTGAGATAGGTCTTAACCCTTATATTTCGTATTGTTATTCCTAAGTAGAAATGTCCTGTTTTAAACTGCAAGAGTCAAAAACAGGATTTAAATCTCTTCGTTAGACATAGTGATCAGCATCTCAAATGCATATTCAATCCATGATGTTGATGTATATCATAGACTAGACATTTTAATTAGTAAGAATACAGATACTTTAAATGGTTTCTTACATTTGCATTTCGCATAAGTGCTACTCTGTTAAATAGATTTAACCTTCAGTCAATTTATTATTTGGTTCTGATTAAACCTAAGCCATATAGAGGCCACTTATTATTAGTTTTAATATTATTTATAATAGTAGCAACCAAAACTAAAGCTATAGATCCTAATAACACAGGAAAAACCAAGAAACTCCATTCATAGTGGATAGAATTTGCTGTTAAAAGTATCACTAATGGATTAGCTCCCGCTGGGGGATGTACACATCTAAAAACTTGCATTAAGGCAATTGCACAGCCTACAGATAAAGCTATAGTCAAAATAGAATCAGGGAAAAACTTAAGGAAAAATAGGCCGATAAAAGCTGAAATGAAATGACCAAATATAACATTTCTAGGTTGTGCCAATGGTGACTGTGAAACAGCATACAGAATTACACAAGTAGCACCAAAAGGAGCCATGATGTAGAGATTACCTGTTAATTTAGTAAGTAAAAGTAGAAGAAAGATGCTGATCGTTCCTCCAAATAAACTTCTAAGAACTTCATGCCTTTTGGGAAATGCAGCTAATTTTTCCTTTCCTTCAAAAATCGAAAACATGTCTATATCCCTCTTTCAAAATATTGTTTTCAAACCATAATATAGATAAAATAAAAAATAGTACAGATCTGTACTATTTTTTAGGGTGCGACAAATGTCAAAATCAGCATTAAAAATTTTAGATACAGCAGAAAGGCTATTTAATCAAAATAGCTTTGTTGGCGTCGGGGTAGATCTAATTCGAGATGAATCTGGTTGTTCTAAAACCACTATGTACACTTACTACAAAAATAAAAATCAGTTGGTTCAGTCGGTTCTTAGAGCTCGTGATGAAAAATTTAAAGAGAGCTTATTCAAATACATTGGAACGGCAGAAGGTATTTGTGCAATTAATAAAATTTTTGATTGGCATATGGAATGGTTTCAACAAGAATCTTTCAAAGGGTGCTTATTCGTGAGAGCTGTAGCTGAGTCTGGTCAAAATGAAAAAGATATAATTTCCGTTTCTAAAAAGCATAAGCAGTGGATAAAAGATTTAGTATCGAAAAATTGCTTATTAGCGGATCATCAAGATTTATCTGAGCTAATTTATACTTTAATAGAAGGGTTAATGAGTAGATTTTTAGTAGATGGATTTGATCCTAATATTGCTAGTATTCTGAAGAAAAATATTAATAATTTATTTGAGCGATGATTAAGATTTTCTAAAATTAACATATACAAGTTATATGAAAATATCAATTTATTATTTTTAATCAATGGTATATCGTATGAGAAAAAGGTCCAAACCATAAGGGTTGGGCCTTTTTAATGATTTATCATGTTCCACATTTTTAATTAGTCAAACTGAACAAAAAAGCCTTATTTTCCCAAAATCATTTCCAGTACAAACTTGGAACCAATAAAACCAATCGCCAGTAGCATAAAACCAATCAAAGTAAAGCGAATGGCTTTCTGACCGCGCCAGCCAAATTTATAATGACCAATCAACAGAAAGCCATAAACAAACCAGGAAATAATACTAAACGCCGTTTTATGCGCCAAATGCTGGGCAAAGAAATTTTCAATGGTAAAGAAACCAAAACCAAGCGCTAAAGTCAGCAAGATAAAACCGGTAATGATTAAATCAAACAGCAAGGATTCCATGGCCTGGAATGAAGGTAGTAAATTAACCCACAGTCTTTTGGTCTTATTCTTTAATTCACGGTTCTGAAACCACAAAATCACGGCTTGAATGGTGGCCATCAACAGAACCGCATAGGCGGATAAAGACAAAATAATATGAATGTCTAGGCCCAGAGAATGCTGTTCAATCACCTGATTGGTCTTGCTTAAGGTAAAACCTAAAATGAGACCGATTGCAGCAACAGGGATACCCAGTAAATTCAGTGCCAAAATGGGACGAAAGGTACTAAACAGCAGGCTGAGCAGCAGCATCAGACCAGAGGTAAATGACATCAGCACAAAAACATCATAATTGATGCCTAAAGGGGTCAGCATATCGCTATACAGCACAGCCCCGTGCAACATTACCCCTAAACCCAGTACCAGCCCAATAAGCCAATGGTTTGGATCACGTTTTGACATTAAGTGGATAAACAGATACCAGAAAGATGAGGTATAAGCGATTAATGCTAAGATCGTGTAAACCAAGGGCAGGCTAATCATGTCAAACCTTTTTCAGGATGATGAATATTCATTTATATAAATTCGATGCGAACTACAGTATCCTATAGCATTCTATGCATAAATTTTCTATTTTAAGAAACAATTTTTTGCTCACGGCTATTTTAAGCGGAATTTGCAATGTTTGATACCTTAACAGAACGACTCACGCAGAGTTTAAGAAATGTTACTGGCTCAGGGCAGCTAACCGAAGACAATATTAAAGATACGTTACGTGAAGTGCGTATGGCACTTCTTGAAGCCGATGTGGCGTTACCTGTAACTCGTGAGTTCATCGCGAAAGTTAAGGAAGAGGCATTGGGCCAAGAAGTGATGACTCAGTTATCACCGGGCCAGGCGTTCGTCAAAATTGTACATGACGAACTGACCAAAATGATGGGTGAGGCCAATGAAAGCCTTGACCTCGCAGCCAAACCCCCTGTGGTTGTACTGCTTGCAGGTTTGCAAGGTGCGGGTAAAACCACGACTGCGGCAAAACTTGCACGTTTCCTGCAAGAGCGTCAAAAGAAAAAAGTGGCCATGGTTTCTGCCGACGTTTATCGTCCAGCGGCAATCAAACAGCTGCAAACTGTAGCGGGTGAAGTTGGCGCGATTTTCTTTGAATCGAATGCCAATGAAAAACCAATTGATATTGCCAACCGTGCCATTGAACAAGCGAAAATCCAGTTTGCTGATGTGCTGATTGTCGATACCGCAGGTCGTCTACACGTCGATGACGAAATGATGGACGAAATTAAAGAGCTTCACGCTGCCATCAAGCCGACTGAAACCCTGTTTGTGGTCGATGCCATGACCGGTCAGGATGCGGCAAATACAGCCAAAGCCTTTAATGATGCGCTTCCATTAACCGGTGTGATCCTCACGAAAACTGATGGTGATGCACGCGGTGGTGCGGCGCTTTCAGTTCGTGCAATTACCGGCAAGCCAATTAAATTCCTGGGTATGGGCGAAAAGCTCGATGCACTTGAGCCATTCCATCCTGAGCGTATCGCTCAGCGTATCTTGGGTATGGGTGATGTGCTTTCTTTGGTCGAAGAAGTTGAACGCAAGATCGACAAAGAAAAAGCCGAAAAAATGGCGAAAAAATTGCAAAAAGGCGGCAGCTTCAACTTTGAAGACATGCTGATGCAATTTGAACAAATGAATAAAATGGGCGGCATGATGGGCTTCCTGGACAAGTTGCCTGGTATGAGCAATGCCGGCATTCAGGATGCAATTGCCCAAGCCAACCCTGAAAAGCAAGTGAAAAAGATGGAAGCTATTATCCAGTCGATGACCATCAAAGAACGCCGTAATCCGGACCTGATGAACCCAAGCCGTAAAAAACGTATCGCTGCCGGTTGCGGTATGGATGTTGCTGAGGTGAATAAACTCATCAAGCAGCATGCGCAAATGGCGAAAATGATGAAGAAATTTGCCAATCCGTCAGGTATGGCAAAAATGATGCGTTCATTGGGCAATATGCAAAAACAATTTGGTGGCGGCGGTATGGGCCCACTATTTGGCAATAAAGATCAGAAATAAGCTTAAGCTTTGATGATCAATCTAAAGAAGGCGCGTAATGCGCCTTTTTTATTGCCTTTTTTTCTTTCCTAAAATACTTTAAAAAAAATCCAGCACGCAGGACATCAGGCAAGACTGCTGATCTTGCCCGATCCGAATGTACCGAATTTTCAGAACTGGCAAACAGCAATACACCTGCAAATACCTCGTTTAGATCCGGAAAGTATTATTGTTGCGCATAACCAGGTCTGGGACGTTCTAAAACCTTTGCTGCTGCATTAATCTGGTGGGAATCTATTGCAATCTTTATGCAAGTAATGAGGTAAATTGCCGGATGCACACATTCAGCCATTCATTTTTATAAAAGGCTGCACCGAACTGCCGGAAGTCTGGCAGACGATACAACCTTATCTGATTCGCTAAATCCTATTCGTTAAAATCAGGCGTCAGCCAAGGAATAAATATAATTTTGCAGCCCTTTCAGCAACAGATCATGCTCAATAACAGGCTGATAAGCTGTCAAATATTTAGCAAATAGTGGTGCATCACCACCGGTTAAAATCAGTTGGCTTGGGTATTTTTCCAGGACCTTTTCAATGGTGCTGACCAGACTGAGCAGAATGCCATGGTGAACGGCATCGATGGTATTGCGACCTGGGCTAAGCTCATCAAATATGGCATCGGGAATCTTGATGCCTTTGGTATTTTGAATCAGGGAATCACGCTGCAAATACAGGTTCGGCAGGATATAACCGCCCAAGTGTTGCAAGCCATCGGTGAGGTCAATGGTCAGTGCAGTTCCACAACTGATCACACAATATTTTTGCTCCGGATTGTTCACGACAGCCAGCATTTGCAGCCAGCGGTCAATCCCGAACTTGCTGGTATCTTCATAGGCACAGCGTAAGCCGGCATATTCGGCATGAACTTTGGCAAAAGTCACCGGAACATTTAAAAACTTGAGAATTTTTTGGATGCGTTCATTGTTCTTTTTGTCCTGAACCGAAGACACCCCGGCTTGTTGCAGATCCAGACTTTTAAAATGCTGGATTAAACCGAGGAGCAGTTCGGCAGGGGATTGCAGATGCAGTTCTGCACCATGTTCAATTACCTGATGATTTTCAGTAATCCAGTATTTGAGTCGGGTATTGCCGATATCCAGCCATAAATTCTTCATTGCATTTCTCTAAAGAGAGGTACTCAGGCGGCGTAAACGCCCTTGATAAAACTGTTTTAAACCGTCAGGGGTGTCAATGTTGACCGAACCATCATCCTGAATGCCTTGGAAAATACCTGAACATACTCCCGAATGATCTTCAAATTCAACAGCCTGGTTTATAAAAGCCGCATAATGATTAAAGCGTGCTGCCAGGTTATAGCAGTCATGATCAAACCATGCACTGGCTTGCTGAATCGCCATATACAGTTCAGCAATCAGCTGAATACGGGAAATATCCTGTAATCCCAATTCACGCAGTGAGGTGGCATGCTGGTCAATCTGTGCTTTTGGAACAAGCTCCAGGTTAATCCCGACACCGACAATGACCTGATGAGGGGAAATCGGTTCAACCAGAATGC
>JADHEF010001973.1_pt1 | contig 10622 bp, 9 predicted proteins | sample 8952391 | NCBI WGS metagenome assembly JADHEF01 (sample SAMN16124439, study PRJNA663245) | bioreactor sludge metagenome | isolation source: sludge (nitrite) | place: India:Bengaluru | collected 2019-02-28
TCCAGCCATAAAATATGTGATTCCAGCAGCCCACCTTTGAGCTGAATATCTGCATCCGGTTTGAGTTCAAGTAGATGCTTCGGCGCTATCTTCTGTCCTTCAAGCTCCAAGCTTCTACCTTGATAAAAATAACAAAAACGCGTTGCAGTAGCAGTGGTTGCAGGAATGATTAATTCTGCTTCCGGCCCTAAAGTGATTAAATAAATATTGAGCTGATTCTCTGGCATGGCTGCCCATGAATGTGGTGGCCGATCCAGTGCCTGAGTCTGTTTAAACTGCCCTGAAATGACCCGGATATCCGCTTTACGTCCGGCCGCATCGGCTGAAAATACATGTGGAATTTGTTCACGCCACAACATTTTATAATCGGCTGGCTGTTTTTTCTGTTCTGGTGAGGAGTTCAGCCAGATTTGAAACAGCTCCAGAGGATTGTCCTGATCCTGATGGACTAAGGGAAACATCTCGCAATGCTGCACCCCATTGCCGGTAGTCAGCCATTGCACATCACCCGCGCCATAACGTCCTGAGTTTCCTAGCGAGTCAAAATGATCGACATAACCGCGCTCGACAATGGTAATGGTTTCAAAACCTGTATGCGGATGCTCCGGAAAGCCGGGAATACTCTCGCCATAATACATGTCATATTCATGCTGCTGTGGCGGGGAAACTGGGCCTAATTTAGAATTGCCTTGCGGATAATGATCTTGATGATGAACTGTAAAAATAAAAGGATCTTTCAGATCAAGCCGGGATGTGACTGGAACCACAGAATACAGCACTGAATTCGACATGATTGAACTCCTGATGATCTGATTAGATGAAAATTGTTGATCTAAATGTAATTTTTATAATCCATAACAGTGTATAGCCTGCAAGGCGATTGAGGAAGACATGTTTCGATCAATCGCCTCAAAATGAGATTTTTAGGTATTTTAAGTATTGTCCTGATCAGTATTGCTCTCTGATTCCTGATCTGGATTCTGGATCAGCAAGCCGGCCAGTTTGACCATTTCGGATTGCACATTAACCATCTGGGATTCAATCTTTTTCAAGTTCACTTGGCTGAAATCCACCTGACCATTTAAAAGAGGAGAAGCCAGAACTTGCTGATTGGCGGTCATAATGTTGTCACGAATCTGGTCAATTTCCTGACTTTTCAAGTTCAGGTTGCCTAACACCTGATTAAAACTGCTAAGTTGCTGTTGTAGCTGGGTCGCAGTGGACTCCAGTTGCTGGGTATCTTTAGCTTCGACCGCCGTTTGCAGTTCGGTCTGGGTCTGTTTTAACTGTTCCACATAACTGCCGGCCTTGAGCTGCAAGTCGGCGACATCACGAACCATATAAAACATATTGCCCGATTTAAGTTCGGTTTGTGCTGCTGAACTCTGTTGCTGAGAGGCTGGTTCCAGATCTGAGGTCGTGGTATCTGCCTGTTCAGCCGGTGCTTCGACAGCCTGTTCACAGCCCATCAGTAAAATTCCAGAGCTAAATAATGCGAAAGGAAGGACAGCATTGGCAAGAATCTTGGACATGGAATCAGGGTCTCGATACAGGTGATGGAATTTGAGTAGTATTTAATATAAGGACAAACTATGGAGATAAAAAAGATTGTTGCAAACTCATAACAATTCTTCTGGGTTCCGAATGTTTCCTTATTTAAAAACAGGAAAAAGATTATTAAAAACTGGTAAAGAAGTACTTTGTTCTCACCAAATTGGCTTGTTCGGCCTGCAATCATTTTGAAGATATGTCCGGTTAATCTCAATTTAGCTAAATAGCGGTTTTAAAAAAATAAGTATCTATCAAGAAAATAGATACTTATTTCAAGCTTGAAGCTTATGAGAATAATCGAGAATTATTTTGCAAGTTCTGCGTTCACTGCATCGACAATCCGTGGATCATCCGCAGTAATATCCGGTGCAAAACGTGCCACCACTTCACCATTTTTATTGATCAGGAATTTTTCAAAGTTCCATAGTACTTCTGGTGGCTGGTTTGGCGTTAGGCCATAATCGACCAGATCTTTCCACCAAGGGCCTTCACCGATGCGTTCCGGGATCGCTTGCGTAAGGGTGGTATATAAAGGATGCTTGTCTTCGCCTGCGACAGAGATTTTAGCAAATAGCGGGAAGTCGACTTTATAATTCACTGAACAGAATTCCTGAATCTCGGCTTCGCTACCCGGTTCCTGTTCCAAAAAGTTATTGGCAGGGAAGCCAAGAATTTCCAAACCTTCCGCTTTTTTGTCCTGATACAGTTTTTGTAAGCCTTCATATTGCGGCGTCAAGCCACATTTAGATGCGACGTTAACCACCAGCAAAACCTTACCCTGGTAATGGTTTAAAGTGGTTTCTGTTCCTTCAATAGTTTTGACTGGAATGTCATATACAGAGCGAGTCATTAGATTTCCTGTTTATTGCGACTGAACGGTATTTGTTTTAACGGGTATTCGCTTTCAGCACAAGTAGAAACAGGTGAGCTCAGTTACTTAAAGCTGCAAATTGCCTCAATATTATGTGAAAAATCTATTATGCTAGGATGCGCGAATAGGCATAGCTTAATAACAAGACCAGCGACTCATGGATGAAAGTATGACACAGCAACAAAAGGCAGTCTGGTGGGCCATGGCCTTACCACTGGCCGCAGTTTTGATTTGGTCTCTGAATATGACGGTTACCCGTTATGTGGCAGATTATATTTCTCCCATCAGTATCAGTTTCTACCGCTGGGCCTTGGCCTTACTGATTTTAACTCCATTCATGTTGCCTAAAGTCAAAGCAGCATGGCCGCAGATCCGTCCGCATCTCGGACATTTTGCTGTTTTGAGTGCGCTGGGAATGGTGCTGTATCAGGGGCTGGCCTATAGCTCGGCACACTACACCACTGCGACCAATATGGGCCTGATCAATGCCTTTATTCCTATTTTTACCATTATCGTAGGTATTTTTGTTTTAAAGATTCGCCCGACACAGACTGCAGTGCTGGGAAGTCTCTTGTCCTTTATTGGTTTGATGTATGTCATGGCACAAGGGCAGGGCCTGCAGTTTTTAACTGTCGGTGAAAGTTATATTGGCGATCTGTTGATGTTGATCGCAGTATTTTTCTATGCCTGTTATGGCGTGTTTCTGAAAAAATGGCAGATTCAGATTCCACTCTTAGTGAGCCTGTATATCCAGATTTTTATGGCCTTTCTCTATCATATTCCTTTGGTATTGATTTTAGGTCTGGATAGCATCAATCATGCTAATGCAGCCAGCATTATCTATGCCGGAATTTTTCCTTCTATTGCCGCACCCTTGTTCTGGATGATGGCTGTGCAACAACTTGGTCCCAATCGCAGCAGTATTTTTATGAATCTGATGCCTGTCTTTACCGCAGTAGTCGCATATTTGTGGCTGGGCGAAGCCTGGACCATGTATCACAGTATCGGCGGTGGCATCATTTTACTCGGAATCCTCTGGGCACAATATCCCGGAAGATCCGCTTAATCAGGAATTAAAAGAGCTGATTAAGAATTTTTTCTGATTAAATATTGATCTTTTGAACAATTTTTTTTAATTGAAATCCCCTTTTAAATGCTAATTTTCAAATGTTAAAACAAATAGAAAAATATCGTTTTATTTTAAAAAGAGAATAGAAAGAGCAAGATATTTTGAATATTGGTCAAAAATTGTTTGCTATTAATAGAAAATATGTATTATTTGATTGTTTTATTGTACTTGTCGTTATACTCAGTTTCTTTCATAATGCGCCCATCGAGAATGATCAAGCAAGAAAATCCTTGTTTTATCAGACTCCCAGAGATTTTCTGAACCCTCTGGATGTGATTTATGCACATCCTTTTTTATGCTCAGCCATCCCTATATGGCTGAGCTTTTTTTTGTCTTAAAACTTTAGTCGGGCTTGAGTGTCCCGACCAAATCAGACAGGACTCAGTCACGAATAACTACGCCAGTCACTGCATCAATGATCCGGCTTGGTTGCTGGCTTAAGCCTAAGTCACCATTCAGATAATTCAGATTCTGGTCAAAATAGCGGATCGCATCCTGCAGTGAGCGCGCAGGTTCCATTCCGGCAGGATTGGCGCTGGTCGAAACAATAAAACCGCCAAAGGCCTGACACAAGGCTACACAGAGCGGATGGTTGGTGACACGGACTGCAACTTTGGGATGCTTGCCCTTAATCCAGCCAGGAATCTCCTGATGGGCAGGAAGCAGCCAGGTGGTGGCTCGTTCTGCTGGCCGATCATTACTCCAGGATTCAATCACCTGTTCACGCATTTCCTCAGTCAGATCCTGCAACAGATGTTCCACCTGTGAAAGATGAGCTGCCAGCAGAATCACACCTTTCTCAATCGGGCGTTGCTTCAATTCTAAAATCTGATGAAATGCCTGTTCATTATAGGGGTCGCAACCCAAGCCCCAAACAGCCTCTGTGGGATATGCCAAGACTTGTCCGTCTTTAAGCCATGCTGCTGCTTCGGCAACAGAGGTAGTGATCATGTGGATACCTTATATTAAACAACAAAGCGCTATTGTGAACCTTATTTAAGAATCCGACAACGTAGATACAGGCCGGCTTGCTGGGTGCAAAAACCGAGTAATTCCAGTTCCATCAGTTGACTGGTCAGAGCAGAGACCTCTTGCTGTAACTGAAGGCTGAGCTGATCCAGGGTCTGTCCGACCCAATCAAGTTGATTATAAAGATGAATTAAATGCGGTGGAATGGTACTTGCTTGCTCAGGCGGACTGTCTTTTTTTAAATGATTTGCATTTGATTGCCACTGGGTGGCTAAGGCCAGATCCTCGATTACTTGCTGTGGATGCTCAATTAAAATCGCGCCTTCACGAATCAGTTGATGACAGCCCTGATGATGTTCACTGTAAATATGCCCCGGGATGGCGAATGTGGTCTTGCCTTGTTCCGCTGCCCATTGTGCGGTCAGCAATGAACCGCTTTTTAAGGCGGCTTCTGCCACAATCACCCCGAGGCTTAAGCCACTGACAATTCGGTTACGCCGTGGAAAATGCTGCTGTAAGGGGGGAGTAAATGGCAAAAACTCAGTAATGACCGTACCTCCATGTTCGATGATTTGCTGACGTAGTGTTTGATGGGCGGCAGGGTAGGTCTGTTCAATGCCTGTGCCCATCACTGCAATCGTTCGCCGATGTTGTAATGCGGCCTGATGTGCTGCTTCATCAATCCCTTGTGCCAGGCCACTATTAATATAAAAACCCTGTTCACTCAAATAAAAAGCAAAGTCATAAGCGACTTGCCGGCCGTGCAGACTTGGCTTGCGACTCCCCACAATCGCGATTTGCGGTTGCAGCAATTGATCTGCATACCCTTGCCCGAACAGGATTGGCGGCTTATGCGCATAATGGCTCAATTGCTGTGGATATTCGGCATCTGTATGTAAAAGCACAAAGTCACTGTGCAACTGGATCTGCTCAAGACTGCGCTGAAAATGGAGCTGCGACTCACTTGACTGGAAATCTTGCAGGCGCTGAATGTGGTTTTTATGAATGCCCAACTTATGCCAGGTTTCGGTTTGAGAACCATCAATTGCATGGGCGAGGTCTGCATAATGCTGACTGATTTTATAAAAGCTGCTGAGGGAGTGTTGCAGTAAATACCACAGCGTAATGGCATGGATTTGCGCTGTCGACAATGTATTCAACATGGTGAGACCTATTTCGGTGTCTTCTTATTATGGGTATGAGTTCAAACAAGAGGGATGATGCCGATCAATCCACATCATCCCGTTTAAAAGCTTAGTCTTCTAATAGTGGCGGCTGAATGTTGGCACCAACCTTGATTGGTAATTCACTTTCCAGCACATAAGCGTAGCTCAATTGATCGAAGGTTTTAAATACCATGACCTGACCAATACGCTCGCCCGGTAATTGCACCCGTTCTTTGGTTTTCGGATCAGTCACCACTTCACCTTTTTGATTCACGCTAAAGACATGACCCGTCTGAACCCCATGTGCCGTACCACGATCAATGGTGACCACACTATGACGTGCTGCAGTACCAATTGATCCCAATACGCGAACAATCTGGCCACCGGCAGCAATATTTTCTGCATTGGTTGGATAGAACAGGGTTGGTAACATTGGATCATATTCAGGCAAGACGCGATCACCACGACGGACTTCAGCATTGTAACTATCTGTCAGTTCAAGTGTGGTCACATCACCTTCGCCACGTACCGCAATACCAGATGCCACTTGTTGCAGTTCGAGTGCAGCTGTATATTTCTTGCCGTTTGCATCCGTAAATACATACGGTTCAGCTTCACGATACACCGCATAGCGTTGACCCACTACCAGACCGTGACCACGTGCATAGACTTTCTGACCTTTGCCAGCCAGTACACGCTGATCTGCAGTTCCGAGAATGTAGGGTGTGCCCTGAACTGAATCTGGTGCCAGAAGGGTATAGCGTTCCAGCCACTGCTTGATATGCTCAAGCGGAATCACGGGAATCGTATTATTTAAAGATTCAACGCGAATCTGGGGTTGCAGAGAAGTACTGCCTAGATAGCGGCTGATAATACCTTCACAACCATCACCTTCGTCTTTACCAATAATTGGACGGCCCTGGTAATCGCACATCAGTAGGCGGTCACCCGGGAAAATCCAGTGTGGATTTTTCACGTGCTTATTACTGGCCCAGATTTCCGGCCAACGTACCGGATTTTTCAGGAAGCGTTTCGAGATATCCCAAAGCGTATCGCCTTTTTTCACCACATAAACATTCGGTGCATTGGCTTTTAATGCCGGTGGATTGACGTTGCGTGCAGGTGCTGCCTCGGCAGAATGAATGGTCCCCATACTGACGCCAACACAGACGGCAAGTGCCAGCATCTGATTTTTAAACCCCAAGGCACTAAAAAATGGCATGCCCTTCAAAACCTTTTTCATTATCATAATTCCTAAAATTATGTGCGTAGTTGCGTTATAATAACGATCTTACACACATTTTTTTGATGAAGCATTCCCTTCATTTGGTTTTTTGATCAATGGCATAATTGAGGACGCAGTATGGCCTTATTACCTATTTTAAGTTTCCCGGATCCCCGTCTTCGTACCATTGCACAACCTGTCGAAGAAGTGACTGATGAAATTCGTCAGCTCGCTGCGGATATGTTTGAAACCATGTATGAAGCACCAGGTATCGGACTTGCCGCGACTCAGGTGGATCGTCATATTCAGCTGATTGTTATGGATCTGTCTGAAAATAAAGATCAACCGATGGTGTTTATTAACCCCAAAATCACACCATTGACTGAAGAAACGCAGCCCTACGAAGAAGGCTGTCTATCAGTTCCTCAAATATACGATAAAGTTGATCGTCCGTCACGCGTAAAAATCGAGGCAATTAATCTGGAAGGTCAAGCATTTGAGCTCGATGCTGACGGACTTCTCGCTGTGTGTATCCAACATGAAATGGATCACTTAAATGGCAAATTATTTGTCGATTATTTATCGCCATTAAAACGTCAACGTGCACGTGAAAAAGTGGAAAAACTGGTTCGCCAGCGTAATAAAGACAAGGTGGCAGTGAAACGCTAGGATCATTTTAAAGTTTATTTAAATGGTCTAGCAAAGCCCAATTCTGATTGGGCTTTGTTATAATCAACATAAGCATGTTTTAGGAATAGCCTGTGTTTTTACGCGCGGGGCTGCTATTTGCATTTGCAGCTGTGTTTCTACAGATTGCTGTATTTTTACAGCCTTTGTTACCGAAGCAATATCAGGTTGCTCCGGTCTGTGAAACCATCACGCGTGCGCTTTTTATCGCGACAGATGCTCATGCGCAGCATAGCGCTGGCGAGCATAGTCACCTTATCCAATCTGATCATCTTCAACATGATCATCATGATGCCAATCATCAGTGTCAGTACTGTAAGGTTCATGCCAATTTAGTCTTACTGCCTGATCTGGACATCAAACAGGTTCTTGACCGGATTCATGTCCGTTTAATTGCCTATCAAAAAACCTTTAAGCATGTCTGGTTTGTCCTTCAGCAACTCTTCTTAATTCCTCAGGGGCGAGCGCCACCACTGCCTGCATAAATCTGCATTTTTCAGCTTGGGTTGGTATTGACTCAAGCCGTGCCTAATTTATGTATTTAGTGAGATAGAGAAATGGCTCAGCCTAAATTTTCTTTACAGCCACTTGCGGCTGCGATTTGTGTTGCTTGTTATTCTTCGATAGTGATGGCCAATGACGCCATGCCGGTTCAGACATTTGCCCCGATTGTGGTGACGTCAGCATCAGGTAATGATGCCAATGGGCTGATTGTCCGCGCTGATCCAAAACAGCCGATTCAACCGATTCCTGCCAGTGATGGTGCGGATTATTTGCAAAGTATTGTCGGCTTTAGTTCGGTCAATAGCGGTGCCGGCACCAATGGTGATGTGACGTTCCGCGGCATGTTTGGTTCACGAATTAAGATCCTAACTGATGGCACCGAAAACCTGGGCGCCTGTCCAAGTCGTATGGATTCGCCGACCTCTTATATTTCTCCGGAAAGCTATGACCGTATTTCGGTGATTAAAGGACCGCAAACGGTTCAGTATGCCAATACTGGCTCTGCGGCCACAGTGATTTTCGAACGTACACCGGAGCAGTTTGATCAAGATCAAAACTATCGCGGTCAGGCCAGTGTCTTGATGGGAGCTTTCGGACGTCTTGATCATAATGTGGAAGTCGCAGCAGGCGATGAACAGAAATATATTCGCCTCAATACCAATCGTTCGGTATTGAATAGCTATCAAGATGGAGATGGAACTACTGTGCCTTCAGATTGGGAGCGCTGGAATGCGGATCTGGCATTGGGCTGGACTCCAGATACAGATACCTGGGTAGAGCTGACTGGCGGTAAAGCTGATGGTGAAGCAGTTTATGCCGGCCGTGCAATGGACGGTTCCAAGTTTGCCCGCGAAAGTTTAGGACTTCGTGTAGAAAAGAAAAATCTTACCGATATCATTCAAAAAGTCGAAGCTCAAGTGAACTATAACTTTAATGACCACGTTATGGATAACTTTAGTTTACGTGAGTTCCAGCCTGGAGGAATGATGAGTATGCCAATGGCGACCAATGTGACACGTAAAACATTGAACGCACGTATGGCAATGACCAATGAGTGGGATAAATTGCAGCTGATTACTGGTATTGATAGTCAGAACAATGAACATACTAAACGTAACGGAAGTCTGATGACGCCGTATCAAACTCAGCCACGAACTCAAGATATGGAATTCCAGTCTGTGGGGGCTTTTGGAGAATTGAGTTATCAGCTTAGTGATAACAATAAGCTAGTGTCTGGTGTTCGTCTTGATCAGGTCAATGTAGACGCTGTTCAATCTCAACAGGAACGCAAAGAAACTTTACCGAGTGCCTTTATTCGTTTTGAAAATCATCATCCCGATCATGACGATGGCAAGACCTATATTGGCCTGGGTTATATCGAGCGTATGCCGGATTACTGGGAATTATTCAGTCCTAAAACGGGAAATGATAACGTCAATACTTTTGCCAACATTGATATAGAAAAGACATTGCAACTTGATTTAGGCTATCAACATTCACATGGTCATTTCAATTCATGGGCATCCGCATACGCAGGTTTGATTAATGATTATGTGTTAACGACATATAAACCTACTGGCAGGATGGGGATGCTCGAAGCACATACGCGTAATGTCGATGCCACTATCGCTGGTGCAGAAGCTGGAATTGGTTACCAGTTTACTGACCGCCTGCAGGCCGATATCAGCGCCATGTATGCTTGGGGTGAAAACACCACAGATAATACGCCTTTGCCACAAATCTCTCCTTTAGAAGCCCGTGTTAACTTGCGCTATGTTCAAGACAAATATAATTTTGGATTGCTATGGCGTGTAGTGGGTGGTCAAAACCGGATCAGTCTTAACGAAGGTAATATTGTGGGTTATGACAACAAGCAGAGCGCAGGCTTTGGCACTTTGTCTTTAAACGGTAGCTATCATATTATGGATAGCGTGGATGTATCAGTCGGAGTCGATAATGTCCTAGACCGGACTTATACCGAGCACTTAAATAAAATGGGTACTTCCGGGACAGGTTTACCAACAACCGAGCAGTTTAATAATATGGGACGTAATTACTGGGCACGTGTCAGTATGAAATTCTAATTGTTACTCAGTACTCCAAAAGCCATTGCTCAATAGCGATGGCTTTTTAATTTTTAGCGTTGCAATCAATTTTTCCATATTTAAATAGGGCCTATGTATCTTGGAAGAAGACCGGATAAAACAAGTTTCGTGTATATAAACGCCAGGTTGATGAAAAATCAAACAAGAATAGAATGTGAATTGAACGATATAAGTCATGTAATAAAGATTATTATAATTTAAATTCAAATAAAACAATATCTTATGTTATTTTCAGGTTGGTTTCGTTGGATGTGCTCAATAAAATTTAAAAATAATGAAAATAAATTAACTATATATAACAGTGTCTTATGTTTTCATTGGTTTGAAAAATAAACACACGATAAAAAATCTTTGCAAGAAGTGTTGCAAGGGCTCTGAAATACTGTAGAATGCACATCCATCGGCGGTGATGAAG
>JADHEF010001974.1_pt1 | contig 10614 bp, 10 predicted proteins | sample 8952391 | NCBI WGS metagenome assembly JADHEF01 (sample SAMN16124439, study PRJNA663245) | bioreactor sludge metagenome | isolation source: sludge (nitrite) | place: India:Bengaluru | collected 2019-02-28
GATGCGCCTGAGCGACTGGCTCGGCCTCGCCAAGGATCTCGCCGCCGCGGGCAAGGAAGTCGTGCTGTCCACGCAGGCACTGCTGGAATCGGAATCCGAGCTCAAGACGCTGCGCAAGCTGGCGGAGAACGGCGAATTCCTCGTCGAAGCGAACGACCTCGGTGCGGTGAACTGCCTGCGCGGCAAGGGCCCCTTCGTGGCCGGCCCACATCTGAACATCTACAACGCCGATACGCTGGCGCTGTATGCCGGGCTCGGCGCTACGCGCTGGGTGCCGCCGGTAGAGATGGGCCGCGAGCGCCTCGCCACGGTGCTGGAAGGCAAGCCGGCCGGCATCGAGACCGAGCTCTTCGCCTGGGGCCGCCTGCCACTGGCCTATTCTGCCCGCTGTTTCACCGCGCGCCATTTCAACCTGCGCAAGGACGACTGCGAGTTCCGCTGCCTCGAATTCCCGGACGGCCTGCAGCTCGACACCCGCGAAGGCCAGCCCTTCCTCGCGATCAACGGCATCCAGACGCAGTCGGCCGCCAGCCACTCCTTGCTCGGCCACTTGGCCGAAGTCCAGGCGCTCGGTGTCGAACGCCTGCGCATCAGCCCTCAGGCCCAACACACGGCGGAACTCGTCGCGCGCTTCCGCGCCGAACTGGCCGGTCAGGCAGCCGCCGATGCGGCCCCGCTGGCGCCCACGGCCACCTGCGACGGCTACTGGCGCGGCGTGCCTGGAATCGAACTGGAGAAAAACGATGTCCTTGCCTGATTTCACCCTGCCGAGCCCGCTGGCTGCGATTGCGCGCCGCCTGCCCGAGCGCCCTGCCGCGTTCGCCTTCACGACCGCGCTGAACCTCGCCAAACGTGCGGGTAAGCTCGCCGGCGACTGGGAGTTCCTCGAAGGCCGCACGGTGCGCATCGAAATTGAGGATCTCGGCAGCGGCGTGACCTTCACCGCCGCCGCCGGCCGCTTCCATCCGGTCGGCAACGAACCGGAAGTGCGTTTCGCCGCGCGCGCCGCGGACTACCTGAAGATCGCGCTGCGTGAGGAAGACCCGGACACCCTGTTCTTCCAGCGCCGCCTGAAGATCGAAGGCGACACCGAGCTGGGCCTCGAACTGAAGAACCACCTCGACGCACTCGAACTGCCCGCCTTCCTGGATCGCTTGCGGCCACATTGACGGCGGCCTGAAGAAGCGGCGGGGCCGACACCTCGCCGCACGAAGCAGCGGCAGCGACCGAGACGACCTGCCTGTCCGGCTGCAGCCGCGGGCCCCCCGAAACGGGGCCATGCGTCCTCGCAGCCGCCAACCCCGATCTTCAAGTGCCGCGCCAACACCCCTCCGTGCTTGGCCGATCGGCCGCGCGGCCAGTCGCGGCGAGGCTTGCAGCGCGATGTCATACGCCCGGTGACGTGACGCACTTCACCGACGACGCAGGCGATAAGCGGCACTCTCCGGTCAGGCACGATGCGCCCGGCACCCGCCGGCGGGTGCCCGTACGCCGGCCCGCGCGCCGGCCCGAACGCGGCGCAGGCCGCAGGAAGGCAAGTCGCCCATGTGCCAGCTGCTTGGCATGAACTGCAATACGCCGACGGACATCTGCTTCTCGTTCACCGGCTTCCAGGCGCGCGGCGGTCTCACCGACCAGCATCGCGACGGTTGGGGCATTGCGTTCTACGATGGCTGCGGCGTGCGCGTCTTCCTTGATGCCCAGGCAACCATCGATTCACCGATCGCCGCGCTGGTGCGCAGCTACCCGATCCACTCGAAGAACGTCATCGCGCACATCCGCAAAGCCACGCGCGGTGCGGTCGGGCTGGAGAACACCCACCCCTTCCAGCGCGAGTTGTGGGGGCGCTACTGGATCTTTGCGCACAACGGCCATCTGCGCGACTTCACGCCACGCTTCGATGGCGGCTATCAGCCGGTCGGCGCGACCGACAGCGAGCGGGCGTTCTGCCACATCCTGCAGTCGCTGCGCGCATGCTTTCCGGGTGGCGAGCCGGCACCCGACGCACTGTATGAGGCACTGCGCGGGCTAGCGGCGGAGATCGGCGCACATGGCGAATTCAACTTCCTGCTCTCCGACGGGCGCCGCCTGTACGCGCACTGCGCATCGCGGCTCACCTTTATCGTGCGGCAGGCACCATTCGGTGTCGCGCACCTCAAGGATCAGGACCTCAGTGTCGATTTCAAAGAAGTGACGACGCCGCACGATCGCGTGGCGATCATTGCGACGACGCCGCTAACGGACGATGAACCCTGGCAATCGGTGCCACGCGGCACACTGCTTGCATTCAAGGACGGCATGCCCGAACACTTTGAAGACATGAGCACCGGCGTCGGCTGCGAACCGGGCGCCAGCCTGGAGGCCGCATGAGCACCATGGCCTGCGAGCTGTGCAACGTAGCAGGCGGCGAAGTGCTGTGGCAGGACGCACGCTGCCGCGTGATCCGCGTCGCCGACGAACACTATCCGGCGTTCTGCCGCGTCGTGTGGCACGCGCATGTGGCTGAAATGACCGATCTGGAAGATCAGGACCGTGCGCATCTGATGGCGGTGGTGTGGGCCACCGAGCGCGTGCTTCGCGATGCGATGCAGCCCGCGAAGATCAACCTGGCGAGCTTCGGAAACATGGTGCCGCATGTGCATTGGCATGTGATTCCGCGCTTTGCCGATGACCGGCACTTTCCGCAATCGGTGTGGGGCACGCCGCAGCGCGATGGGGTCGCTCATGCGGGGCCAACGTCAGCTGCGCTGCAGGCGGCCCTGATGGACATACTCGGGTGCGGCACACAGGCCGCACCCCTAAGATAACGACAAGCAGGTAATGCAGCGCCGTCTCCGACGGCACCGAGAGGAAGAGACCATGGCCATCGCGACCGAAAACCGGCCCGATTTCAGCAACCCGGACGCCTGCCTGGCGTGGCTTGCCAGCCTGAACCCGACCAACCTGCACGAGACCCACGAATTGCTGGCCGCCATGCTCGGCAGCCTGCAGGAACGGCCGCCGCTACCGGCGCAGCATCTGCAGGTGCTCGAAGCGGCGCGTAGCGCCGTCGAATTCGTGCAGACGGAACTCGCACGCCGGTACGCGGCGCGCCCGCTGCCACCGGTCAGCCAGGAAGACGAAACGCTGCGCATCGTCGTCGAGCTGTGGCAACAGATGCTGCGCGGCTACACGCTGATCGCGCAGCGCAGCGCACTGGACCCGGCCTTCATCGACCGCCGGCCGATGCTCGCACAGCGGCGCATCCACTACCACGGCAGCCTGATCCTCGAATACTTCCGCGCACGCCGGGAAGTGCCGGCCGGCATGTGGGCAGAGTTGCACCGGCTCTACGGCGCCGCCGAGGACTGGAACGTGGCTACCGTGCGCGTTGGCGAGCCGCTCAATGAAACCTGGCGCGCGCAGAGCTGCGCCGAGGCCTACATCGCGATCCTGCTGGTCGACGCCGCCAACCCTTACGGCCGCACACCGCGCGAGTTCACCTGGATTCTGCGTTGGGCGCAGCGCTTTGCGCCGCACTGCACGATTCACACCGACGTCGCCGTGGAAGAGAAATCCGCCTACGCGATCGACCTCGCGCAAGACTTCGGCCTGCGCCCGATTGCCGTGGCCACCCCGGGCAAAACCTTGCGCCGCGTCGACAGCCAGCGCCTCGCAGCGCATATCCAGGCCGTCGTCGCCCAGTTCAAACGCGGCGCGTCGCCAGCCTCGCTGGGCCTCGGTGAAGACTGTGTGCAACCGGCCTGCGCGCGCCTGCTGGTCTCCTTGTACCGCCCCTGGGGCCTCGCTGCTGCAGGTCGCCGCTTTGCGCGCAAGAACACCAACGGCGCGATCCAGATCGCGACCGACCTGCCTTCGATCGGCTACTTCGTCTCCGGCCGGCCCTTTGAACAGCCTTCCGACGTGCGCGCCGGCACCTTCCGCGACACGATGTCGGTGTACACGATCGGAGAGCAGGTCGAGTCAGCCGACCGCAGCGAAGGCGAGCTTTACGCCCGCGCCGCGCAACTGGGCCTGATACTCGAACACTGGGAAATCGCGGACCAGTCGTTGCAGGGTTTCCGCATTGCGCGCCACACTTCGGGCTCGCGCGTCGACCACCGGCAACTGGTGGCTTTGCGCCCGTCCGACGGCGAGAACTTCCTGCTCGCCGAGATCAGCTGGTTGATGTATCGCAGCAACGGCCAGTTGCTCGCTGGCGTGTCACTGATGGCCGGCGTACCGGTGATGGCCGGTGCGCGCATCCGCAACGCCAATGGCGCCGGGCTACGCGAGAACTACCACCAGGCCTTCATCCTGCCGGCGGTGCCAGCGCTGAAGTCCGAATCCAGTCTGGTGCTGCCGGCTGGCTGGTATCAGGCGGACCGGCTGATCGATGTGCACGCCGAAAAGCCCTTCACCGCCCGCATCATCAAGCTGATCACGCGCGGCACCACCTTCGACCGCGTCAGTTTCGAGCGCCTGCCGGGCTGAAGCCTGCGCCTACAGCACCGGCCGGGCGACGCGCTCGGCCGGAAAGACCGCCGCAAAGGTAGAACCCACGGCCGGCGTCGATTCGATCTGCAGGTTCGCCTGATGGCGGCTGAGTGCGTGTTTGACGATCGCCAGCCCGAGGCCGGTGCCACCACTCTCGCGCGAGCGGCCACGATCGACACGGTAGAAGCGTTCGGTTAGGCGCGGCAGGTGATGCGGCTCAATACCAAGCCCGGTATCGGTCACGGCGAAGCGTGCACCGCCGCCTGCCGCCACATTCCAGCGCAGGCGCACTTCGCCACCTTCAGGTGTGTAGCGCACCGCATTCGATACGAGGTTCAGCAAGGCGCTGTGCAACTCCTTGCGCGAACCGCGCAGGCCGACCGGGCCATCAAGTTCCAGTGTGATGCGGTGACGTCCGGACGACAGCGCAAGCGCCTCATTCAGGATGGTCTCCAACAAGGGCGCCATCTCGACCGTCTCGTCGTAGGAAGCCGCTGCACTGGTTTCCAGCGCCGCCAGTTCCAGCAGATCCTCCACCAGATGCTGCATACGGCCCGCCTGTTCGGAGGCCAGCCGCAGATAGCGACGGGCCTCCTCAGGCGGCAACTCGTCGAGCATCTCGTCCAGCGTTTCGAGAAAACCCGACACCACGGTCAGCGGCGTCTTGAGCTCGTGCGACACGTTAGCCACGAAGTCGCGACGCATGGTCTCGAGCTTTTCGAACTGCGTCACGTCGCGCGACAGCACCATGCTCTGCTCTTCGCCGAAGGGCACGATCTGGATCGACAGCACCATGCCAGCGTGCCGGGCGAGGCGGCAGGTCAGCGGTTCGGCGGTGCGCTCGCCAGTCAGGTAAGCCACGAAGTCGGGCTGGCGAACCAGATTGGTGATCGGCTTGCCGGTGTCGCGTTCGCCGTCGAGCCCGAAGTGCAGCTCGGCGGCCGGGTTGATCCACTCGATGAAGTTCTCCGCCGACAGCAGGATCACGCCGGAGGGCATCGCCGATGTGGCCTCGCGGAAACGGGCGAGAGCCTGTGCGAGTCGGTCGCGCTGATTGAGGCTGCGGCGTGCATGGCGCGACAGATCGGCGAACACGTAATCCCACACGCCGAAGGCCTGCGGCAAGGGTGTGCCGATCGGCTCGCGCGTCCACAGCACGAGCTTTTTCAGGCTGCGCAGATGGTAGAAAAACAGCGCACCCAGCAGGGCGACGAATACCAGCAATGCAGCCGTGGCACCGAACAGCGGCCAGCAGGCAAGCGCGACCACCACAAAGGCGATCAACGCCCCGCCAAAACCGCCCCAGACATAACGCGCTGGCCGCATCTTTCGCCTTATTCGCTCGTCAGCGCAACGTCGGAGGAGAAGCGGTAGCCCGCGCCCCGCACCGTCTGGATCAGGCTATCGTGCTGCGTCGGCTCCAGCGCGCAGCGCAGGCGGCGAATGTGCACATCCACCGTGCGCTCTTCGACGAACACATGGTCACCCCATACCTGATCAAGCAATTGGGCGCGCGAGTGCACCCGCTCCGGGTGGGTCATCAGGAAGTGCAGAAGGCGGAATTCGGTCGGGCCCAGCGCCAGCGGCGTCGGCCCCGCGCTGACGCGGTGCGTGGCAGGGTCGAGGCGCAGGCCACCCAGTTCCACCGCGTCGTCCGTCACCTGCGGCGCACGGCGGCGCAGCAGCGCCTTGATGCGCGCCACCAACTCGCGCGGCGAGAAGGGCTTGGTGATGTAGTCGTCGGCGCCGATCTCCAGCCCGGCGATCTTGTCCGCCTCGTCGGAGCGCGCGGTCAACATGATGATCGGGATCGCGCGGGTGCGCTCCTCGGCGCGCAAACGCTTCGCAAGTTCGATGCCCGAGATGCCGGGCAGCATCCAGTCGAGCAGCACAAGGTCGGGCAGGGCATCGCGCACGATACGCTGGGCCGTCTCGGCATCAGCGGCGCGCACCACGGTGTGGCCGGCACGGGTGAGGTTGGCGGCGATAAGTTCCTGGATCGCGGGCTCGTCTTCAACGAGCAGGATATTGGCTGGCATGGTCTGACTCCGGTCGCCTCGGGGTAGAGGGTTCGGCGACGAGTCTATTGCGTTCACTTGAACGATTTATGACACGTCACGTTATTGAAACACACCCGTCGCCGCGCTGACGTCCGGGCGACACATGACGCCAGCGTGACAGACAGCATCCGGGGGCCGTCGCAGCATCGGGTTGCGCGATCCTGCGCGACCCGCACGGTGTCGTCCGATGACCGAACACTTTGATGCGCTTGAAACACGCGCGCCCGCCGAACGCGAAGCCGCCCTGATGGCACGACTGCCAGCGCAGATCGCATTGGCACAGGCACGTGCGAGCGCCTACGCCCACAGTCTGCAAGGCATCGACGCTGCGACGATCACGTCGCGCGCGGCGCTCGCCACATTGCCGGTGGTGCGCAAAGGCGAGCTGCTGGCGCAGCAACTGCAACAGCCCCCCTTTGGCGGTTTCGCCACCGTCGGATGGGGCCCTGATTGTGCGCGGGTGTTCGCATCGCCGGGTCCGATCCACGAGCCGGAAGCGCCACAGCGCGACTACTGGCGCATGGCGCGCGCCCTGCACGCCGCAGGCTTCAGACGGGGCATGCTGGTGCACAACAGTTTTTCGTACCACTTCACGCCGGCGGGCTCGATGCTCGAGTCCGGCGCGCACGCGCTGGGCTGCACCGTGTTCCCGGCCGGCACCGGACAGACAGAACTTCAGCTGCAGGCACTGGCGACCTTGCGCCCTCAGGCCTATGTCGGCACGCCATCCTTCCTGCGCATCCTGCTCGAACGCGCTGCCGAGAGCGGCCAAGCCTGTGAGAGCCTGCGCCACGCGGCGGTGTCCGGCGAAGCGTTTCCGTCCAGCCTGCGCGATGCACTGGCAGCGCAGGGCATCGACGCCTATCAGATCTACGCCACGGCCGATCTCGGTGTGATTGCCTATGAAACGGCGGCACGTGCGGGACTCGTCGTGGACGAGGAGCTCATCGTCGAACTCGTGCATCCTGGTAGCGGCGACCCCGTGCCTGACGGCGAAGTCGGCGAAGTGGTGGTGACGAATTTCAACCCGACTTACCCGCTGATCCGCTACGGCACGGGCGATCTGTCGCGGGTGTTGCCTGGATCGAGCCCCTGCGGGCGGACGAACATGCGACTGGCTGGCTGGCTCGGACGCGCCGACCAGGCCGCCAAGGTGCGCGGCATGTTCGTGCATCCGGGGCAGATTGCCGCAATCCTGCGACGCTTCGGTGAAATCAGCCGCGCGCGACTGGTCATCGACAACCCGGATGGCAAGGACCGCATGGTGCTGCATTGCGAAGCAGGCGAGCCCACCAACGGCCTTGAAGGCGCGGTGACGGATGCCTTGCGGGAATCAACCAAGCTGCGCGCGGAGGTGCGCTGGCAAACCCCCGGCACGCTGCCGAACGACGGCAAGCTCATCGAAGACCTGCGGCACTACAACTGAGGCCGCGCCGACACGGCGCCGCCCCAAGCAAAGCTCAGGTCGGCAGTTTGCGGGGCTTGTGCTTGGCCTTCGCGAAGACGCGGTCGAACAGCCAGTTCGGCGCCATCGCGAGGATGCGGGCGACGATACCCATCTGCCACGGGATGACTGTATAGCTGGTGCCGCGCTCGATCGCGCGGGCAAACCGCTGCGCCGCCACGTCGGCATCGAGGATGAACGGCATCTTGTACGGATTGACCGCGGTCAGCGGCGTGCGGATGTAGCCGGGCGCAATCGTCACGACCTGCACACCACTCGCACGCATCTCGACCCGCAGGGCTTCGAGGTACTTCACGGCGGCTGCCTTCGAGGCGCTGTACGCGCTGCCACCGGGCAACCCGCGCACACCGGCCACCGACGCGATGCCGACAAGCCGGCCGGCGCCCCGTTCGCGCATCGCAGCAACGAAGGGGTGGAAGGTGGCGAACATGCCCAGCACGTTGGTGCGCAGCACCGCTTCGAACACATCGAGATCTTCGGCATGCTCGGTCAGGACCCCGACCGAGATGCCTGCATTCGCGATCACGACATCGGGCAGGCCGTGGCGCGCAATGAACGCATCAGCCGCCGCCTTCATCGCCGGCAGATCGGCGACGTCGGCCGAGAGGGCCATGTGGCCCTCGCCGGGTAGCGATGCGATCAGCGCGGCAAGTTTGTCGGCGCCACGCGCCACCAGCCCCAGCACGGCGCCCTGCGCAGCGTAATGCTTCGCGAGCGCCTCACCGATGCCACTCGATGCGCCGGTGAGGAAAACCCGCTGCCGCGCGGTGCCGCTCACTTGCGGCCGCGCTCGCTACGGGCTCGCGCGATCAGCTGGTTGACCACCGCGAGCGTACCTTCGAGCGAATTGGTCATGCTCGGCGCGGTCATGTACTTGCCGTCCACCGCCAGCGTCGGCACGCCCTGGATCTGATACGACGCGGCCACCTGCGTGGCGCGCTGCAGCTTGCTGGCAACCGAGAAGGAGCGGAAGTTCTCGTTGAACTTGGCAACGTTGACGCTGTTCTTCTGCAGCCAGGCGTTGCGCGCAGCTTCGTCTTCCAGGTTCACGCGGTCGTTGTGGATGGCCGAGAAAGTCAGCATCGACATCCGCTCCGTCTCACCCATCAGCTCATAGGTCAGGTACATCTTCGCCAGCACCGTCCAGGCATCGCGATTGAAGGTGATCGGGATGCGACGGAACTGCACATCCTTGGGCAGCTGCTTGAGCCAGGCTTCAAGCACCGGCTCGAGCTCATGACAGTGCGGGCAACCGTAGGAGAAGAACTCCAGCACCTCGATGCGATCACCGCTCTCGGTCGGCCGCGCCGGGTTGATGACGCGGAAATCCTTGCCCGCCTGCAGCGCCTTCTGCGCAAAGGCGCGGGAGGACATAGCCGCTACGGCGGCGAGCGAAACGATCTGCTTGAAGAGGTCACGACGATTCATGCGTTGGGGCTCCGATAATGGGTTCAGTGACCCGACTGCGTGGCGGCAGGGGTCGATGCTTTGACCTTGACCACGTTCGATTCGATCCCGGCCTGCGCCAACTGCGCACGCGCGGCGTTCATGTCTTCAGGTTTTGCGTACGGGCCGATGCGCACGCGATGCAGCGTGCCCTTGTCGCCAGCCTCGACGCGCTGCACGCTCGCTTCGACCCCCATCAGCGCCAGCCGCGCCTTGAGGTTATCGACCTCGGAGGGGTCGGCAAACGCGCCGAGTTGCAGATAGAAACGCTCGGCCGATTCGGCCTGTGCCGCAGGCTTGGCATTCTGGGCCGGCGGCAGCGCGGCCTGATCGCCCTTGGGCAGGATGTCGTAGAAATCGAACTTCTTGTCGCCGTCCGGCGCCGACTGCGCCGCCGGTTGTGCCGGTGCGGTAGCGGCCTGCTCTGCAGGTTTCTCGACCGGCTTGTCGCCCGGCTTGCCAGGCAACGCGATTGGCGCGCCGCCGATGCTCTGCGCCGCCTCGGGTTTGCTGCCCGCCTTCTGGAAGTCGTACGGCCGCGAGAAGTACCAGGCGAGCGCGGCTGCAATCAATACACCGATGATGAGACCGACAAAGACGCCGATCAGGGTACTGCCCTGGCTGCTGTTACGCGCGGGCTGGGGACGCGGTTTCTGGGCGCGGCTCATCGTGAATGCACGGTTGACGGATAACGGGCAAGTATAGCGTGCTGCCCGTTGCGTTGCGCCGGAGCCCCTGCGGCTTTGTCCAGCGGGGCTTTGCCGGTAGAGTTTCGCATTCGTCCGGCTGCATCGTGCAGCCGGCCCGCAGCCCGCTGTTCCACCATACAGAATCGCCCGTGCGCCTGTTCCGCCTGATCAAGATCGTGCATGTCAGCCTGCGTTTCGGGCTGGACCGGATCGTCCTCGACAGTACTTCCGAACGTTTGTCGGCCTGGGCCGGCCGGCTGCTGTTCTGGCGCGACCTTTCTGCGCCGCGCGCGGTGCGGCTGCGTGAAGCGCTCGAATCGCTCGGGCCGATCTTCGTCAAGTTCGGTCAGGTGCTCTCCACGCGGCGCGACCTGATCCCGCCCGACATCGCCGACGAACTGGCGAAGCTGCAGGATCGCGTACCGCCCTTCCCAACCGAACAGGCACTGGCCGTGATCGAGGCCGAGTACGGCCGTTC
>JADHEF010001975.1_pt1 | contig 10610 bp, 5 predicted proteins | sample 8952391 | NCBI WGS metagenome assembly JADHEF01 (sample SAMN16124439, study PRJNA663245) | bioreactor sludge metagenome | isolation source: sludge (nitrite) | place: India:Bengaluru | collected 2019-02-28
CTGTAAATCTGCTGGCGAACGCCTTCCTTGGTTCGAATCCAAGCCCTACCACCATTTTCAAAACCCCCGCAACCTTTCCGGTTGCGGGGGTTTTCTTTTTTCCACATCAGCAACCCGCCACCGTGTCCGTCAGGATACACGGGCGGGGCCTATTTGACCGAAAATGAAGGAGTCGGCCCCATCGGGACCGCCAAGGCGCAGCGCAAAAGAGAGAAACAACAGGCCCCTTTAGCCGTAGCCAGTTTGCCGGGCGCCATTCAAAGAGGCACCCGGCCGGCCACAAAAATGCCGATTTGTCATGACCTCGGATTTACATTCCTCCTTAGTTCTGCTAACCTTTTAACTTGCTTTACTTGATATAGCGTTGTGTTTCCCGGATCGGTTAAGCAGCAAGGAGTCGGCCATGTCGAATCTCGACCATGAACTGAATCAGATCAACGGCAAAATCAATCGCTGGCACACGTTCGAGCATTTGATTTTCGCTCTTGCCGCGTTTTTGACGATGTGGGTAGTTTTGACCGCTCTCGACGTCTGGCTCCGGCCCCGTTTCTATGGACGCATCGCACTGTCGGTGACCTTAATCGCGCTCGCCGTCACCGCAATCGGCTGGCTCATCCATGTCTTGAACCACAAGCGCTCTCCCGCCGCCGTCGCCGCCTTCCTCGAAAAAAAATTCCCTCAGCTTGACAACCACCTGATCAACCGCGTGCTTTTCGCGACGGAGGCCTCGCAGTCCTCCTGGCTCTTAACCTATCTGAACGAAGGCGTGCCCGGCTTCTCCGCGCTGCCGCTCAATGAAATCAAGAACCGCAGGCTGCGCAAGCGCGGCGCGGCCGCCGTAGCCGCAGCCCTGCTCGCGCTGATCGTCCCCGCATTTGTGCTCGGCAACGCTTGGACCATCGCCATGCAGCGCGTGGCCAATCCCTTCTCCCATCTCGCGCCGCCCACTTTCGCCACGGTCCTCGCCGTGACGCCTGAAAATAAAACCATCGTGCAGGGCAGCGGCATCGACCTCACGGTCAAGGCCACCGGGCGCGCAGGGCAGTTCGTGGACCTTGACCTTTATCCGGCCGACGACAAACGCACCACAATCCGCGTGGGTCAGTTCAAGGCCACCGGAGTCGAAGAGGAATTCCCCTACCGCGTCTCCAAAATCGCGACCTCACTCGGCTACCGTTTCAAAGTCGGCGACGCCTACCCGACCGATAAATACACCGTGGACACGGTGCCGCCGCTGGCCCTGACCAGCCTTCAGATCAAGGTTACCCCCCCCGGCTACACCGCACTCGCGCCGCGCACGCTCGACGCGCTCACCAACGAGGTCACCTTTCCCATGCATTCGGAGATCGCCTTCCGAACAGCCTGTAACCGGCCGATCGTCTCTTCCGAAATCGTTTTCGATCGGTCAAACCTCACCCTCACGCCCGACTCAGACAAGTCGGTGTGGTCGGGTTCGGCGGTGATTGACGAGGGCGTGCTTTTTCAAGTTGTGGCTAAAGACAGCCTCGGACTGGAGATGCGCGTCCCGGTACGTTTCCAGGTCTTGGAGGACCGCGCCCCGGCCATCCGGATGGTGGCTCCTGCGGGAAGCAAAGCTGTGTTACCGCCCAATGCCATCCCGGTGGTGCAGTTCGAGACCTCTGACGATTACGGATTGGGCGTGGTGCGTCTCGAACGCGTCAGCAAAGGAGCCAAGTCAACAGCCGAAGGCACCGTGCTCAAAGAGTGGGACATGAAAGGGTACAAGACTTTCAACGTGACGTGGACCGGGACGCTGGAAGATGTCGACCTCTCCTCGGCACTGCGCATCGTTGCCTGCGACAACAGCTCGGCGATCACCTCTAACCGCACAGTCAGCCCCCTTATCCTTTTCGAAATGTCGAATCTCTCTTCGCAGCTCGCGCTCGAGAACCAGCAGCGCGGCGAAGCCCGCAAAACGATCGGCGAACTCGTGGCCCGTCAACGGGCGACGTGGACCGCCACCACCCGCCTGCAGTCGGGCCTTCCAACCTTCGACGAGCAGCTTTGGAAGGAAATGGCCGACAAGCAGACCGAGATCAGGACCTATGCGGCCACCTTGCTCAAGACGAAGGACGCCGCCATCGGCACCGCTCGCGTCGCGCTCGACAAGGCGGTCAAAGGTCCGCTCCCCGAGGCCGTGCTCCGCCTCACCCGCATGTGCACCGGCTCCGCCGAAACCCGGACTGAGAACGCCAAGCTCGCCGTCGAGGCCCAAAACACCGTCTTGCGGTTGCTGGCCCAGGCTGACAGCAATATGGGCAAGGGCGAGGTTTCGCAGGCAGCCGCCGGAGTGCTGGCCATGCTCGAAGGTATCCGCAAAGGGCAGGTCTCAAACCTGAGTGCCACGCTGAAAGCCTCCCAGAGCAGCACCGAGTTGCCGAAGGCCATCGTCGACCGGCAGGACAACCTCTCGCAGGACATGGAGGCCATGATCGGGTTCTGCCGTTCCGAGGCCAAGCAGGACCGCGAGGGCGAGGAGTTCGCAGCCTTGATGAGCAAGATTGCCGACAAGGCCTTGGAGCTCAAGTTACACCCCACCATGGTCAACATCGCGGAGGTCATGGATTCCGCCAAGTTCGCCGAAACGGTGCCCCCACAAAACAACGTCACCAACGGCATCGCCACGCTCATGGAGTTTCTCAAGGAATGGCGCGAAACCGACACGAAGGAAAAAACCGAAGACGCGCTCGCGGTCATCAAGGACGCCAAGCAATCGATCAAGAAGATGGAAGACCTCCAGACGCGCGTCGTGGATGCTTTGCGCGAGACCGGCAGCCAAGGTGACAAAACCGAGAAGCTCGATGAAGACCTCCTCGAGGAGATCGCGGAGCTCAAGGCCAACATGGCCCAGGCCATGCTGAAAGTAGCCACGGACCTGCAATCGATGCCGGAGCTGGACTCGGTCAACGAACTCGTGACCGACACCTTCCAGACCTACGAAGAGATGAAGCAGGAAAAAGGTTCCGGCACCAACGCCGTGGTCGAGACGGGCCTCCAGAAAGAAGACTTCCTGCTCGACCTGCTGACCAAGACCGGACAGAAAGCCGACGAAATGGAGATGTGGCTCTTCGCGAAATCCGACAACGTCAAGCGCAACACCGAGAACCTCGACAAGGAAGAGCTGAAGGCACCGATCGGCCAAGTCACCATGCCCGAAGAGCTTCAGGACATCGTCGGCGACCTGCTTGAGCAGGAAGAGGAACAAAAGAAAGCCGACGATTCCGTGACCAACCAAGGCGATGCCAACCCCGACTCCGGCTGGGGCATCTCCGAAGGCGAATGGGTCGACTACAACGCCTCCGGCAAATCAGGCAACGACCGTCCCGACCACAAGGACCAAGACGGGCGTTCGCAAGTCGGACGGCAAGGCATGTCCGACGGCGAAGTCATGGCCCGTTCCGGCAAAATTAACGAGGGTGACAATAATCTCAACAAGCGGCGCACTCAAGACTCCAACCAATCCGGCGACATCGAAGAGGAGGGCCATTCCGACGCCGTGGCCACCGGCGGAGGCAAGAACTCCGGCTACTCGCAGGACAAGGGCATGGAAGGCGGCGAAGGCGCCACGCGCCGCGACACCAAGGTCGGCGCGGATTCCGCGGAAAGCACCCGCGCCCAGTTGACCCGTAACGCCGAGGCGGTCTACGCTCAAGCCCAGCTCAACAACTTGCGCACGTACGACCTCAAGAAATACATCGCCTTCAGCAAGCAGATCGATCTGCTCAAGAACCAGAAAGCATCCCCGGCCATGATCGCCGAACTCCACAAGAAAGCGATTCAGGCGCTCTCGACCACGTATACCTCGCTCGAGAACGGCATCAGCAGCAGCGACATGGGCGCCATGAGCAATACGGAAGCCGGCGACGAAGCCGTGGCCTCCTCACCGGATGAGGCGCCAGCCGAATACCGCGAAATGGTGTCCGATTACTTCAAAGCCATCGGAGATATGAAATAGGCGGGCAGGACTTCCGAGCGACGCACGCATGAGCACAAGATGAAAACACCTTTCGCCACTCTTTCAATCAGTATATTCACCCTTTTACCGGTCTTCGCCCAGAGCGAATGGGCCGTTCCGCAAGCGAACCTCCGCGTGGATGTGCGCGTGCAAACATCGCCCGAACATCCAGACCTTGGCGTGTTCGTGAAAATCCCGGACGGAGGGCTTCTGCCTGGCAAGCATCCCATTCCGGACGTGCGGGATGATCAGGGAAAGCCGTTAGAGCACCTGATTGTCGGATATCTTCAGTCCGACGGCCTGGGCGTTCTCTTTGCAAAACCCGAAACCGGCAACGCCCACATTTACATCAGGGGCTCAGCGAATCCGCCGACCAGACCAGAAAAATCCCGGCTGATACCCAGCGTCCTCTTCTACGCAAAAAACGGCAACGCGAGTCTGGACACGGCCAAGCGCATGGCGAACGAATACCCTCCTGCGCAAGGCGCGTTCTTCAACACGTGGGGCTGCATCGGCTCCATGGTCAACCCCTACGGCCCGGACGATGATTTCTCCGCTTGGTATGTCGGCTGCATCCTGTTGAAGAAAAAGGAGCGGATCTACTTCGCCACGGTTTCAGACGAGGGCTCGGAAGTCGCCATCGACGGCAAGACCTTTCTCAGCTGGCCAGGCCTTCACACACGCGAAGGCGGCGCAAAGGGACAACACGGCGACTATGCCGACCTCGAGGCAGGCCTGCACCGTATCGACTACTACCACTTCGAGGCGCGCGGCAAGCAGGAATCGCAGCTCACCTGGAGGCGCAAGGGCATCACTGAAGGCCCCGTGCCGGAGCTGGTCAACGAGTTCGCGAAATCAGGGGAAGGCTCCATCGCGCGCATCGCATTTAAGGACGGACGCGTCTGCGCCGCCATCCGAGGCACCAGCGAACCGAACGGTTACTTCTGGACCGGCGAACAGCCGCTCTCACTGTTCACGCTTTCCTACACAGGCCTTGATCCCGCAGACCCCTCGCAATCCGTCACCTGGGAGTTCGACAAGAACAAGCGCATCACCGAGCCGATCATAGAATGGCTTGTCCCGGGAGATCCGGACCAGGTCTCCTCCCCCGTCACGCTCGCGGTTTCAAACGCCGCAGGCGTGGCCCGCACTTCCGCCCGGATGGTTTGCCCGTGGACCCCGACCGAACTCTCGCTCGACAGCCAGGGGGACCGCCTGAATTTCCGTAAGGCGCTTTACAACATGATCAAAGCTCTTCCCCCGAACGCCGATCCGTGCGCAGACTGGAAATCCGACCACTGGTCCATTTTGGTCGAGTTGCTGGAGCCCTACCGCGCGGGGCCGATCCTCAACGAGATTTTCACGCGCAGCTATGAGACCGTGAAAAAACGCCCGCAGGAGCAACGCTGGGCACTGGAGGACCGCTTCATCGAGACGCTGCGCCTGCAGCGGAACGACAAGCTGCTGCTCGACTGGATCAACACGTTCGAGAAAAACGAGAAAACCAGCGCCCGCAAATTCCGCTGGAAAGACGAGCGCGTCTGCGCCTACCTGTTCGACGTCAACGACCCGGCGGCGGCCAAGCATGAGGTTGTCTTCCTGAAAGAAGCCGCGATCGCGCCCGACCAGAACCAGATCGCCGCCCTGCGGCAAGGCGATGTCGAGCGCGCCCTCGGCAACAACGAAGCAGCCGTTAAATTCTATAAAGACGCCCAAGAGCGCTTCCGCAGCCGCAACAAGGTCGGCATGGCCGGCGGGCGACTGACCTATGTCGGCCCGCGCAAACGCAAGGATAAAGAGGCCGACACCAACACCGTGGACAAAGCCGCCAGCAAGCGGCCGAAAGTGCAAACGCTCGCCTCTCAGAAGAAGGTGGACGACTGGAAAGTCTATACCGTGCACGACGCGTCCATGTATGCCACCATCACAAGTTTCCTTGCGCAGGATGCGCTGCCAGAGGCGTTTCAGAAACTGACCGACTGGGAGAACGAGTCGCCAGCCTCCAAGCTCTCCGGCGACTACCCCCTGGCAGAAGCCAAGATTTACATCTATGTTGAAGACTTCCGCCGCGCCATCAACGCCCTCGACACCTACCGCAAAGGCGTTGCCATGAGCGCACAACTCGCTGACGCCATGAAATTGGAAATCGAATGCCTTCAGCGCATCAATGCCAACAAACGCGTAAAAGAAATCGCCGAGGATTTCCTGAAACGTTTCCCCGGGCATCCGTTTGTGGAAGAAATGAAAGAGGTACTTGCCCGATGACCCAGCCAAACACCTATCTGGCCTCCGTTTTTGCCCTCACTCTGATCGCGGCGGTTTCTGTCGTGGCAGGCGTCAAAATCAATCCCGGAAACATGTCGCCCTACAGCAAGACGAAGGTCAGTATCAACTTGTACTCGAAGCCCGACCCGGAAGCCGCGGGCGGCATCAAAGGCGTCCTCGCTGACGCCCCATCGGAAGTGCTCGGCGTTCTCGCCATGCCACAGAAATTTCCCAACATCTCGTCGATGGATGACATCGACGGCGGCACCTCGGCGAAAAACGCGCGCAACATCAACAAGGACATGACAAACCAGGTTTATCTCGCGGGGCTCGGCAGCGATAACGCCTTCTCGTTCTACGGCCTGCCGCCCGGCAAGTACGATCTTTTCGTGCTGTGCGACAACTGCTTCTACGAAGGCCTGCTGCTGACCCGTGAAGAACACACGCTGACCGAGCCGGATGCCAACACCATTAAAGCGAAGATCATGGAGTCGAACCCCTTCTTCAACGTCAAGAACCAACACCGCATCGAGGGCCAATCCGGCGTCTACGGCAAAGCGCGCGTCATCGAGCAGGAAGTGCGCACTTTGCCGGTCACGCTCCAGAGCGCGGAAGTCCTCAAGCATATCCAGATCCGCAGCATCAAGCTCTGCCTCATGGAAAGCGTCGGCACCACCAAGCTGGGTAATCACTGGGAGATGAAAAAAACGCGCGAGATCACCCGGCAGGAAGTGGGGCCGCCCGACACCAAGGGCGTCATTCCCGGCTATTTCTGTAAAGCGCTCCAAGGCATCCGGGTCTCGACATCGCTGAAAGATGTCGGCACGATCAAACTGACCGCAGACCCCGCGCCGAACGCGCCGAAGCCTCCTGCCCCACCCAAACCCTGAACCGGTAGGGGAAGGGCGTAAGCCTCCCCCTACTCAAACCCCTTTTCTTACAAAAGGACAACGAGACATGGCCAAACTATTCATCCAACAACCCGAAGGCGATCAGCTGCTGACCGAACTCACCGGTACCCAAGCCTATCTGATCGGACGAAATGAAGACTGTTCCATCTGCATTCCCGCGGACGCGATTTCCGGGCGCCACGCTCAGCTCAATCCGTCTAAACAAGGCTGGGAGCTTGAAGACCTTGGCAGCTCGAACGGCACCAGCGTGAACGGCAAAGCCATCAAGAAAACGCTCTTAACAAACGGCGCGCAGATTCTCCTCGGCGGCCAAATCGTATTACTCTTCATCGACGAGCCTGCGCAAGCTGCCGGCAAGGCGCCTGCCGCCGAAGCCGCTCCCGAACCGACACAGCAGGGCGGCAAAAAAGAGAAGCGCAACCTCAAGGTACAAGGAGCCTCCGAGGAGGACATGAAGCTGGTCAAAGCGATGTCCCTGCGCTCCGAAAAGATCCGCGACGAGATCGCCAAGGTCATCATCGGCCAGGTCGATGTCATTGACCAGGTCATGATGGTCATCTTTGCCGGTGGCCACGGACTGCTGGTCGGCATGCCCGGCATGGCGAAAACGACGCTATGCTCCACCATTGCGAAAGTGCTGGACATGGAGTTCAAACGCGTGCAGTTCACGCCCGACCTGATGCCGACCGACATTACCGGCACCGAGATCCTCGAGCACGATCCCGTGACCGACAAAAAAAGCTTCCGCTTCATCAAGGGCCCGATCTTCACCAACATGCTGCTTGCGGACGAAATCAACCGTACGCCGCCCAAGACCCAAGCCTCGCTGCTCGAAGCCATGCAGGAAAAGAGCGTCACCGTCGGCAACCAGACCTATAAGCTCGACGCGCCTTTCTTCGTGCTCGCCACGCAGAACCCCATCGAACAGGAAGGCACCTACCCGCTGCCGGAAGCCCAGCAGGACCGTTTCATGTTCAACCTCTGGGTGGACTATCCGAAAGAGGACGAGGAAGAAACCGTAGTCAAGGCGACCACCGTCTCCAAGTCCGAGACGCCCCAAAAGGTCATCTCCAAAGAAGAGCTGCTTCAGCTTCAGACCGTGGTGCGCAAAATCCCCGTCTCCGACCACGTGATCAAATACGCTGTGCGCTTGGTGCGGGCCACGCGCCCGCATGACGAGAAGAGCCCGGACTTCATCAAGAAATACGTCTCGAACGGTGCCGGACCGCGCGCGGGCCAGTTCCTCGTGCTCGCCGCCAAGGCGCGCGCCGTGCTCGAAGGCCGCATCCATGTGGGTTGCAGCGACGTGGTCAAAGCCGCCGTGCCGGTTCTGCGCCACCGCATCATCGCAAACTTCGCGGCCGATTCAGAGGGCATCTCCACCACCGCCTTAGTCGAGCGTCTGGTCAAGACCATCGAGCAGCCGGACGACAAGGACTATTGAGCCGGCAATGAGTTGGCAAGGCAAAGCGCTCGGCGGCAGCATCGGTTCGTTCCTCGGCCCTTGGGGTGCGTTGGCAGGTGCCGCCGCCGGTCACTTTCTGGTCGATCGGAAGGCCCCCGCGCCAGAAAAGCAGGCGCTGCGCCTGCTTGCCGTTACCGCCGCAGCCCTCTACGAACTCGCCGGCGTGGACGGACGTTACACGTCCAAAGAGGACAAGGCCATCCGGTCCATCCTGTCTGAGATCAATCAGGCGCTCGGCACGGCGCTAGCCCCTCACGAGCTCGCCTACCTTATCGACGACGCCTCTCGCATCGACCGAAGTCTGGCCCGGCTCGCCACACACGTCCGGGAAAACCACAACCTCGCACGCGCCGCTGTGGTCTGGCTCTGGCGCGTGGCCGTAAGCGACTGCGACGAGACTCCCGCCGAAGCCGAGTGTATCGTTTCCTTCGCCCGCCATGCGGGACTTTCCGAAGACGAATTACGCCACGCCTCACTGCTCTACAGCCGGCAGTCCACAACCGCCACGCACACCGACCACCGCGCGGCCTGTTCCGTCTTGGGAATACCCTACAACGCGGACGCCGCCCAGATCAAAACAGCCTATCGCACCTTGAGCCAGACCTACCATCCTGACAAGCATGCCGGGCTCGATCCCGCCATCAAGGCGCTGACTGCCGAAAAGTTCGCTCAGCTCAAGGCGGCCTATGATGCCCTGACCGGCACACGCGCGCCCGCCGGCGACTGGTATGCCAAAGGGCTCGCTTCACAGCGGCTCGTTCCCGCCACCGCCGAGGCGGTGGTGCTTTGTTTTACCTGCGGTCAAAAGAACCGTCTGCCCGGTTCCGAAGGCATCGCCTCCGCACGCTGCCCCGTCTGCCAAACGCTCCTCGCCCTCGAGCGCAACCTCGCCGAACAGTTGCTCTAGCGGCAAGCGCTTTCCTGTGTTACCCTGTCTGTGACTTTCAGCATCTTCAGCCGGCAACGCACACCACAAACGTAAACTCCGATTCACTTCACCTCCTATGCACCTCTTCCTCTACGGTCCCCCCGCAAGCGGCAAATCAACCATCGGACGCATCCTCGCCCGGCGTCTTGACTTGCCTTTCGTCGATCTCGACGCCGTCATCGAAGCCGTGGCCAAACAGAAGATCCGCGACATCTTCGCGAGCGAGGGTGAGGCTGGCTTCCGTGCCCGCGAAAGCGCAGCACTCGCCCAAGTCATCGCCGGCGCTTCGTCCGTTGTCGGCCTCGGCGGCGGCGCACTGCTGAAGCCGGAAAACCGCGCACTGGCCGAGACCGCAGGCAAAATCCTCTGCTTCGCAGCCGATGCCGACACGCTCCAGAGGCGCGTGAACCGCTCGCCCGGCAAACGTCCGCTTCTCAGTACGCAGGCCTCCGACTGCGTCCAGCCGCCGCAGGCGGGTCAAGGCAAACCGATCACCCAGCTTCTCGCCGAACGTGCGGGCCACTACGCCTCGTTCCAGAGCCGCATCCCCGTTTCCGACTGCCCGCCCGAGGTGACCGCCGACGCCGTGCAGGCGGCGCTGGGCCTTTATCGCGTTTCCGGAATGGGCACAGCCTACAACGTCTGCGCGGGCGCGGGCCTGCTCGACGCGTTGGGCACGCGCTTCCGCGAACTCGGTTGCGGAGACCGCACCGTGATCGTGGGGGACACTCACACCTTGCCCCTCTACGGTGAACGCGCCATGATCTCGTTGCGCGCACAGGGCATCTCCGCCTCGTGCGTAGCCATCCCCGCAGGCGAAGCGACTAAAACCATCGACACCGTCGCCTCGCTCTGGTCCACCTTCCTTAAGGCGGGCATTGAGCGCGGCCACGCCGTGATCGCGCTCGGCGGCGGCGTGGTCGGCGACCTCACCGGCTTCGCGGCCGCCACCTGGCTGCGCGGCGTACGCTGGATCGGTCTGCCCACCACCCTGCTCGCCATGGTCGACTCCGGCCTCGGCGGCAAAACCGGAGCGGACTTGCCCCAAGGCAAGAACCTGATCGG